>Ga0308161_1001554_pt1 | contig 27103 bp, 25 predicted proteins | sample PhyFR2_FD_201034 | JGI IMG/M metagenome (GOLD analysis project Ga0308161, IMG submission 201034) | Phyllosphere microbial communities from UC Gill Tract Community Farm, Albany, California, United States - DLSLF.R2 | ecosystem: Host-associated > Plants > Phyllosphere > Unclassified | place: USA...
GTCGATTCTCAAACTGTCGGCGCAGAGTTTCTCGCCGTTCCTTTACTTCCAATTCTGAGGGAGCCGACCATGACCCGTTCATTACGCGTCCTCTATATCAGCCTGTTCATGGTGCTGCTGCTGGCCCTGGGCGCCTGGTCGCTGCGCAGCTTCCTGGGCTTCAGCACCAACGCCGACGCCACGGTGCTCAATGGTCGCTGGACCAAGGCCGTCGAGACGCACTACGACGACGAGTTCCCGATCAAGCGCATCGGCACCAACCTCTGGGCGGCGCTGGACTACAAGCTGTTCAATGAAGGCCGCCCCGGCGTGGTGCTGGGCCGCGATCACTGGTTGTACAGCGACGAGGAGTTCAACCCCGCCGTCAACGAAGACCAGAACCTGCAAGGCAACTACGCGCTGGTCGAAGGCGTACGCCAGAAGCTCAAGGCCCAAGGCATCCAACTGGTAATGGCGATCGTGCCGGCCAAGGTGCGCCTCTACCCGGAACACCTGGGTGAAGTGAAACCGGCCAGCATCCACGCCAACCTGTACCAGGACTTCCACGCCCGTGTCGCCGCAGACCACATCCCTGCGCCCGACCTGCTCGGCCCGTTGCAACAGGCCAAGCTGGGCGGCAAGCAAGTGTTCCTGCGCACCGACACCCACTGGACGCCGGACGGTGCCGAAGTCGCGGCCAAGCAATTGGCCAAGACGATTGCCGACAAGACCCCGCTGAGCGGCGAGCCGCAGCGCTTTGTCACCGAGGCCGAAAAGACCGAGCCGCACAAAGGCGACCTGCGTCTGTTCCTGCCACTGGACCCGCTTTTTGAAAACCTGATGCCGCCTAAAGAGCCGCTGGAAAAACGCGTCACGCACCTGGCCGAAACCAAAGGCGACGACGCGCTGTTTGCCGACAGCGAAACCCCCGTGGCACTGGTCGGCACCAGCTACAGCGCCAACCCCAACTGGAACTTCGTCGGTGCCCTCAAGCAAGCCCTGGGCAGCGACGTGGTCAGCTACGCCGAAGACGGCCACGGCCCGATCCTGCCGATGCTCAGCTACCTGAAAAGTGACGACTTCAAGAACAGCCCGCCACAGGTGCTGATCTGGGAGTTTCCTGAACGCTATCTGCCTGTGAACAACGAAATCGGTGATGCCGACCCCGCCTGGGTTGCGCAACTTAAACAAGCCGGTTCACGCCAACAAAACATGGCACTGAACACCCCAGTTAAAAACCAAAAATCCGAGACGCCCGACCGGGCGCAAAACTGAAAGAGAGGTAACTCACATGACTTTCACTACAACTCCTCGTCGTCTCGCTAAAACCCTGGCCATTGCTGCCGGTCTGAGCTTCGTATCGATGTCCGCCTTCGCCGGTGGCGATGCCGCGCTCTACGGCCCTACCGCGCCAAAAGGTTCGAGCTTCGTACGTATCTACAACGCCAGCAATCAGGAAGTCAGCGCCACCGTGGGCAACACCAACCTCAGCGAGGTTGCGCCACTGGCCAGCAGTGACTTCAGCTTCATGCCGGGCGGTGATTACAGCGCCAAGGTTGGCAGCCAGACCCTGCCGGTCAAACTCGCCGCCGACCACTACTACACCCTGGTCAACAGCGGCAGCGGCCAGCCTCAGTTGATCGAGGAACCGCCGTTCAAGAACAAGCAGAAGTCCCTGGTGCGCGTGCAGAACCTCAGCGACAAGGCCCTGACCCTGAAAACTGCCGATGGCAAGACCGATGTGGTCAAGGCCGTGGCTGCCAAGGGCCGTGGCGAACGTGAAATCAACCCGGTGAAAGTGAGCCTGGCGCTCTACGACGGTGACAAAAAGGTCGGCGACGTGAAGCCAGTGGCCCTGGAGCGCGGTGAGGCAGCAGTGCTGTACGTCACAGGCTCCGGTTCGAGCCTGTCGCCAGTCTGGGTAAAACGCCCAGTGTCGACCCGCTGAATGAATAGTCCGGGTCGGCCAAGGCCGGCCCGGACACGAGACAAAAACAAGAGTGAAACGACAAACCTTCGTAGCTCTGACCCAAATTGATTCAAGGAGAAACACATGATCCCAGTAATCCTTTCCGGTGGTAGCGGCTCACGTCTTTGGCCGCTTTCCCGCAAACAGTTCCCCAAGCAATTCCTGGCCCTGACCGGCGAGCACACGCTGTTCCAGCAAACCCTGGAACGCCTGGTGTTCGAAGGCATGGACTCCCCGATCGTGGTCTGCAACAAGGATCACCGTTTCATTGTCAACGAGCAGTTGAGCGCGCGTAAGCTCGAATGCCAACGCATCCTGATGGAGCCGTTTGGTCGCAACACCGCGCCGGCCGTGGCCCTGACCGCGATGATGCTGGTCAACGAAGGCCGCGACGAACTGATGCTGGTGCTGCCCGCCGACCACGTGATCGACGACCAGAAAGCCCTGCAACGCGCCCTGGCCCTGGCCACCGTGGCGGCCGAGCGTGGCGAGATGGTGCTGTTCGGCGTACCGGCCACCCGTCCGGAAACCGGTTATGGCTACATCAAGTCCACCAACGACTCGCTGCTGCCGGAAGGCGTGAGCCGCGTCGAGCAGTTCGTGGAAAAACCCAATGAAAAACGCGCTGTCGAGTTCGTCAAAAGCGGCGGCTATTTCTGGAACAGCGGCATGTTCCTGTTCCGCGCCAGCCGTTTCCTTGAAGAGCTGAAAAAGCACGATCCGGACATCTACGACACCTGCGTGCTGACCCTGGAACGCAGCCAGCAAGACGCCGACACCGTGTCCTTCGACGAAGCCACCTTCGCCTGCTGCCCGGACAATTCCATCGACTACGCCGTGATGGAAAAAACCCAACGCGCCTGCGTCGTACCGCTGAGCGCCGGTTGGAGCGACGTGGGTTGCTGGGCCTCGCTGTGGGCGGTCAACGATAAAGACGCCAACGGCAACGTCACCAAGGGCGACGTGGTGATCCAGGACAGCAAAAACTGCATGATCCACGGCAACGGCAAGCTGGTGTCAGTGATCGGCCTGGAAAACATCGTGGTGGTGGAAACTAAGGACGCGATGATGATTGCCCACAAGGACAAGGTCCAGGGCGTCAAGCAGATGGTCAACACCCTCAACGAACAGGGCCGCAGCGAGACCCAGAACCACTGCGAAGTCTACCGTCCGTGGGGCTCCTACGACTCGGTGGACATGGGCGGCCGCTTCCAGGTCAAGCACATCTCGGTCAAGCCGGGCGCGTGCCTGTCATTGCAGATGCACCACCACCGCGCCGAACACTGGATCGTGGTCAGCGGCACGGCTGAAGTGACCTGCGACGAGAACGTGTTCCTGCTCTGCGAGAACCAGTCCACCTACATCCCGATCGCCTCGGTGCACCGCCTGCGCAACCCTGGCAAGATCCCGTTGGAGATCATCGAAGTGCAATCGGGCAGCTATCTGGGCGAAGACGACATCGAGCGTTTTGAAGATATCTACGGTCGCTCGACGCCGGTTGAACGTGGCGTGTCGGTGAAAACTATCGCGCAGTAAGACAGTCGTACAAGAAGCCCTCGTCCAGCCGACTGCGTCCCCTATCCGCAGCCGGTTGGGCGGGGGCTTTTTTATTCAATCTTTGCCAGTGCCAGTGCCGCTGAGCGTCCGTCAATTGCGTCAAGCGTTACCGAACTTGCCAGCACCGTACAACTGGGCCGCCTTACCACCCTCGGTCATGAGCGCGCCCAAGACTCTGGACAACGTACCACTACTGTTAGCCAGGTTTTTCCCAACCTCTTGCGCAGCCATGCCACCCAAGGCAATACCCGCCCCCTTGGCATGCTTGGCATTCATACCGCTGTTACACAGCTGCGACAAATTCCCTTGCAGCAAGATTTTCCCCAAATGTGTAGGTATGTGGTTCTGCCCGTGACCAGGCGGACGAGAACCCGCCGCGTGGTCCATTTGCCGGGACGCCCCAGCAGGGTTCGGAGCTGGCGCTGTAGACGGCTGAATGAAACTGGTCACCACCGACGACGCGAGACTGGCGACAACGGGCGCGACAATAGAAGCAACCATAGTGGATCTCACTTATTCTGACTTCGGTTATTACCCTCCTGGGCGGTCTGTATTTCCCTATGTTCGCTCTGTGGAGACAATGCGCAATCGGGTTCCTTCGTAAACGAAAACTGATGCCCACGATAGGCATCAAGGCCAACCCACAGGTAGGATGTTTTATCCGCGTATGAGGTTGTCATCATGTTTTTCGGCGTCCTACTGATCATCACCTGGCTGATCCTGCTGCTGCGCTACCCCGCCAAAGCCCTGCCGGTATCGCTGGCCGCCGCTGTCGGCCTGGGTTTTGTCGCAGTGTGGGTGGTCTGGCTGGACAACCGCGAAGCCTCGCAGTTGGCACGCCTGGAACTGCGCATCACCTACGCCCCACAGGATTGCCCCGCCGACCGCCCATTGAAACTCACCCTGAACAACGGCAACGACGTACCACTGACCGAACTGCGCTGGCGCGTCGCCGCCTATGCGCCCGGTGACACGGTGAATCTCGCCGACAACGTCTATGCTGCCCCGCGCTATCGCGGCCCCGGTGAGTTGCAGGCTGGCGCCACCTGGGACGATTGCCTGCCCACCCCGCCGCTGCGCCCCGGCTACCGCCCGCAAACCCTGGAATTTCGTGCCGAGCACCTGCAAGGCAGCTTCTCGGACTGACAAAGGATTGATCCATGCCCAATGTTCTCATCACCGGTTGCTCCAGCGGCATCGGCCGTGCGCTGGCCGATGCCTTCAAGGCTGCCGGCTACGACGTATTGACCAGCGCCCGCCGCGAAGACGACGTGATCGCCCTCAACGACGCAGGCTTCCACGCTGTGCGGCTGGACGTGAATGACGCTGCCGCCCTGCAAACCCTGGCTGCGAACCTGGACGAACTGGATGTCCTGATCAACAACGCCGGCTACGGCGCCATGGGCCCGCTGCTCGACGGCGGCACCGAGGCAATGCAGCGTCAGTTCGAGACCAACGTGTTTTCCATCGTCGGCGTTACCCAGGCGCTGTTCCCGGCGCTGCGCAAGCGCAAAGGCCTGGTGGTGAATATCGGCAGCGTTTCCGGGGTGCTGGTCACGCCGTTTGCCGGTGCCTACTGCGCCTCCAAAGCGGCGGTGCACGCCTTGAGCGATGCACTGCGCATGGAACTGGCACCGTTTGGCGTACGGGTGATGGAAGTACAACCCGGCGCCATCGATACACGCTTTGCCAAAAACGCCGGCGCCCAGGCCGAGTTGTTGATCAACGAACAATCGCCATGGTGGCCTTTGCGCGAAGGCATTCGCGCACGCAGCCAGGCGTCCCAGGACAAGCCGACACCTGCCAGCCAGTTTGCTGCGGATGTGCTCAAGGCCGTGCAACAGGCACAGCCGCCACGGCTGTTGCGGTCGGGCAACGGCAGCCGGGCGTTGCCGTTGATGGCGGCGTTGTTGCCCAAGGGGTTGTTGGAAACCGTGTTGAAGAAACGCTTTGGCTTGAAGGGGAATTTGTAAATGATCGACTACAGCGACTTTTTCGAAGAAGTCATCCACACCCACATCGAGATCGAACAATGGTTTGCCGGCGTTGCGCCTGACGGCACCCTGCAAAACCTGCTTGCGCGCTTCTCGCCGGAATTCAGCATGATCGCCCCCGCCACCGGCACGCGGGTGAATGCGGCCGGGGTCAAAGCACTGTTCACGCGCCTGGGCGGCATGCGGCCGGGGCTGAAAATCACGCTGAGTGAAATGGCCGGGATTGACCGGCATGCACGCGGTGCGACGGTGACTTATCGTGAGCATCAGGTGGACGACAGCGGCACCCAAACGGATCGGCGAGCCACCGTGGTGTTTGAGAAGCAGGCGAGTGGCGCGCTGTTGTGGCGCCATTTGCATGAAACCTATGTAGCTCCATGAACTAACTGCCCAGCCGGGTCCTACAAAAAACAGCGAATGGGCTGACAGCATTACAAGGAAACTATCCCCAGGCTCTTTCACCTCTGTCTACTCACAGGTGAAAGGATGCCAAGGGATTTTATGCGAAGCGGTGTGCCGGATGCGCACACCACGACTCGCCAGCGGCTGACCAGCCTGCTGGACCTGCCCAAACTTTATCGAACCATTGATGCCGACCCGGCCATCGTCGGGGCAGGTGTGGTGCATATCGACAGTGCTTATCAGGTGACGGTGCTGCGTGAGTTTGTGCCGCTGTGCAGTATCAAGCCCAAGCGTGTGATTCTGCGGGAGGTGGCGGGGCCGGCGATGACTGCCGATCAGTATGCAGAGCTTGCAGCAAGCTCGCCTCGTGAATCACAGCTGTGGCGCGAAGCGTCGGGAATAGCTGCCTCCTGTGGAGGGGCCGTAATTGGATATATCGTTGCGAAGTCAGGAATCGCGGCAATGCCTTTCAGCGCGGGTGCCAGCCTTGCGTTGAGCTACGCTGCCTACAGCGCTGCGACTGCCAGTGCTCTCCAGTGCGTAAACAGTTCATGGAGAGTCTCCAACGAATTGACCCATCCCGCCAAAAATGACTATTACGACAGCCTGAGCTGGTATCAGGCAATGACAGTCGCTCTGGATGGCATTTCATTGGTCGGGGCCGGTACTACCACCTTCGCTACCGTCAAATCAGTAATGGCTATCAAACGTGCGACCGGGCGTAATTCGACAGACATCTTGAGACTCATGAGTCGCCAGGAACGTGCAAAGTTAACAACCGAAGTACTGCGACTGCAGAACCCTCGCCATCCCCGAGAGATGATTCGTCTGAAGCAACTAGCGGGGCAGCTACCCAAACGCTACAGCAATCTCCAACTTCGGTTGGGCATTCTCACTCAAATAAAAGATCAGATTGGAGCGACCTTGGCCGTTGGCGGCAGCATCTACTCCGGAAATATCAATCACATCGTCATAGGTCTGTATGAGGAGTTTTCCGAATATGATTTATAGCGTCGACCCCTTCCGTGAATATCGAATTTGGCGCCGTTACGCCTATCGATTCTTACCGTCATGGGCCAGTGCTCTTCTGCTTATGCTAAACAATATCGCTATCAACATGACACTTAGCTTGTCGTATTACGCGAAGGCCAATCATCTACCGACTGAATTTTCTTTCGGAACCGGTATGGCACTTTGTCTGATTTTTTGCGCAGGCCAGATAATGTTATTTGAAGGCTTCCATCACGCACGGCAAATACTCGTACCTATCGCCATCGTTAATACCTTTCTCGCAATTGGTTACCTGGCCAATCAGCCGGTGACACTGTTCAACTTATTCCCTCTGTTCACATCGCTGCTCTACATCCTGATCCTTAACTCAAAAAACCATCGCCGATACACGAGCATGTTGAGGGTAAAGCGTCGACGAAAAATCAGGGCTAGCAAGCCATTCGCTTAGGCCTGCCATTCAGTTTGGCGCCGAGTTCACGATCACCGTGCACGTAATCCCCGCCGCCAACAACACCCCGTCTGGCACTTCATCAATATGAATCCGCACCGGCACGCGCTGGGCGAGCCTCACCCAGTTGAACGTCGGGTTCACATCCGCAATCAGCTCGCGGCTCTCGGGGTTGTCACGGTCGTAGATACCACGCGAGATGCTTTCTACGTGTCCCTTCAACGTCTCGCCGCTCATCAATTGCATATCGGCTTTGTCACCGACTTTCACATGGGGCAGCTTGGTTTCTTCAAAGAAGCCGTAGACCCAGAACGAGTTCATATCCACCACGGCCATCTTGGCTTCGCCGATGCGTGCGTAGTCGCCGCGATGCACGTTGAGGTTGGTGACGTAGCCATCCACGGCCGCCACGACCTGAGTGCGTTTCAAATTGAGTTCGGCGGCTTCCAGCTGTGCCAGCGCGTGTTGGTAATCGGCCAGGGCCGAGTCGGCGATGTTGCTGGCGTCGTCGCGGCTCTCTCTGGAGATCACCAGGGCGTCGAGGTCGGCACGGCGATGGGCGTTGACCTTGCGCATTTCCCAGGTGGCTTTGCGCGAAGCCACCAGCGACTGCGCCTGCTTGACCGCGATGCGGTAGTGCTCGGGGTCGATCTGCATCAGCAGGTCGCCCTTTTTCACCAACTGGTTATCGCGCACCGGCACGTCGACCACTTCGCCGGTGACGTCGGCGGCTACATTGATGATGTCCGCCCGCACACGGCCATCGCGGGTCCAGGGGGTTTGCATGTAGTGCACCCACAATGTGCGGCCGATCCAGATCGCCAAGGCCAATACCAGCAAGGTGGCGAGCAGGCTGAAAAACTTTTTCATCGGGTCATTCTCAACGGTAGACGGTCAGCGCCAGGGCGCCGAACAGGCAAACGAACAGGCTCAGGCGCAGCAACGCCGGGTGCCAGAAAAAACGGTACAGGTCAAAGCCTGCCAGGAAGCGGTCCAGCGCCCAGGCAAGCCCCGCCGCGATCAGGAACATCAGGGTCATGGTCGGCATATAGATGCCGTGGAATGCAATTTCACGAGGCATTCGGGGTTCCTTTGAGGGCCGCCAGCGGTGACTGCGGGTCGAGCAGCGAGGTGCGGATAAAGTGCAGGTAGCTTTTTACCCGGCGCAGGGCCGAGGTGTCGAAGTGCGGGGCGAAGGGCTCGTCGGTGGCCTGCACGCGGCTGATCGCATGGTCGACGGCGATGAGGCCACGCTCCAGGTTGCTCGCGCTGGGTTGCAGGAACAGCCGCACCAACGAGCGGCCCATCACGCGGATCGCCTGGCGCCACGGCTGGGATTCGGCGTACGCCGGGTGTACCGGCAGGATCGCCTGTTCCTTGCGCAACTCGATGATCGCGTGGCCGACTTCCAGCACCACGAACATCCAGCGCAGCAAATCGCGCTGCACCTGCGGCTGGCCGACGGCGAGGCCGTAGGCCTGGTGCAACAGGTCACGGGTGCGGCTTTCAAAACTCGACGCCAAGCCCTTGAGTTTGCCGCTGATGGCGTACACCACTTGTTCGCGCAGGTCCTGCTCCAGGCGGCGCCACAGCCAGCGGCTATTGGGCGGCAGGATGATCGCGCCGGCGGCTGCGCACACCAGCATGCCGAGGATCATGGCGATGTAGTCGTTGATAAAGGTGTAGGGGTTGTAGACCGTGAGGTTGTCCGGCACCGAACCGGTGCTGAAGAAGATCAACAGGCCGACACCAACACCTGCGTACTGCGGGCGTGACGCTAGAAAAGCACCGAAGATGATCACCGGCGCGAGCATCACGCACAGCAGCGGGAAGCCGTCGATCCAGGGGAATACGAAGAACATTTCGACAAAGCCCACCAACGCCCCGATCAACGTGCCGCAGGCCATCTGGAACGCCATGCGTTTCGGGTTGGGCGTGGCGGCGGACAAGCCGACGGTGGCGGCCGCGATCAGGGTCATGGTGGCGCCGCTGGGCCAGGCGGTTGCCACCCAATAACTGCCCAGCACAATCAGGATGAATGACGCACGAATCCCCGACGCGGCGCAGGCCAGCCAGTTAGTTTTCGGCGTGTAGGCTTCGTCCCAGTCTTCCCGTGCGTGGCTGTGATCGGCCAGGGAGGCGTGGGTTTGCGCATAGTTGTGCACGTCGTCGACGAAGCGGTAAAGCAGTTCGTAGGCGGTATGGAAATCCAGTTGTTCGGCTTCAGTGGGGCCGGCTTCCTGAAAGGCCGTGCGCAGGCTGCGCACCTTGGCCGGCAGGCTGTCTTTATAAATGCTCAGTTGGTTGACCAGCCGTGCCGCGTCGGGGCTGGTGAGGGCGCGACCGGAGAACCCATCGAGTACTTCGGCAAGGTCTTGCAGGCCGGGCTTGATCGCCGCCGCCACATGATCCGCAGCATCGGTGCGCAGCCGTTCCAGCAACTGGTGCAAGGCGTTGAAGCGCGTGGTGATGCTCATGAATTCGCTGTTGAGGCGACTGAGCCGACCGTTGCGTCGGCGCATGTGCGGGTCTTCAAACACGGTGACGCTGCGCAGCCCTTCCAGGCCAACGGCTTCGGCGATGAAGCGCACATTACTGGCCTCGAAGCCCTCACGCTGGCTGCGCCCTCGCAGGCCATCGGTGACGAACAGCGCGAACACGCCAAAGCGCTGATACAAGGCATTGCGCATGGCGGCGCTGGAGGTCTGCGGCAAAATCGCGGCGCTGACCAGGGTGGAGCAGATAATCCCCAGGGAAATTTCCAGCACCCGCCATACCGCCGCCATAAAAGCGCCGTCCGGATGGGCCAGCGCCGGCAAGCCGACCATCGCCGCCGTGTAGCCGGCCAGCACAAAACCATAGGCGCGAAAGTTGCGGTTGCGCGTCGCCCCGGCGGTGCAGATGCCGACCCAGATCGCCAGGGCGCCGAGAAACAGTTCGGTGTTTTGCGCAAACAGGGCGATCAGCAACACCATGACCGCCGAGCCCGTCAGGGTGCCGAGGAAGCGGTAAAAGCTCTTGGCGAACACCTGGCCGCTCTGCGGCTGCATCACGATAAATACCGTGATCATTGCGGTGCGCGGTTGCGGCAGTTCCAGGCGCATGGCCAGCCACAGGGTGAGAAACGCCGCAATCAACACCTTGAAGATATACACCCAGGTCACGCCGTCGCTGCGTGCCCAGTCAAAAAAGCCACGGCGCCACTCAAGGGAATGCAGCCAGCGCAGCGGTGCAGGCAAGGGAGTCATCACAACCTACTCAGTGATCGAATACGGCAAGGGCCGCCGGGGTTTTGCTCGGGAGGGTCCTGGCGTTTTGCGGTGCGTCCTTGCCGGCTTCAAGGCCGCCGCCCAAAGCGGTCACCAGTTCCGCATGGGCGCTCAGGCGCGCCGCCTGGACTTGCTGCTCGATCTGTTGCTGGCGCAGCAGCAGCGTCTGGGCGTTGAGCACATTGAGGTAGTCGGTAAGGCCGCGCTGGTAGGCGATCATCGCGATGTCATAGGTTTTCTGCGCCGAGGCCACCGATTGCGCGGCGAAGCCTTGTTGCTTGTCCAGGGATTCGCGGCGGATCAGCTGGTCGCTGATGCCCTTGAGCGCAGTGACCAGCGTCTGGTTGTAGCGCGCCACGGCGATGTCGTAACCGGCGCTGGCCTCGCCCAGCTCGGCACGCAAGCGGCCGCCGTCGAAGATCGGCAAGGTGATCGCCGGGCCAACGTTGTAATTGAATTTCTTGCCTGCCAGAAACGCCAGCATGCCGCCACCAGTGGCCATGTAGCCGAGGCTGCCGACCAGATCGACGTTGGGATAGAAACCGGCGTGGGCCACATCAACGCCCCGCGCCTGGGCCGCCACTTGCCAGCGGCTGGCAACCACATCCGGGCGCTGGCCGAGCAACTGCGCGGGCAACGCGGATGGCAATTTCAGCGGTGCGGCGAGGGACAGGCTTGGGCGTTGCAACTGCGCGCCCTCCCCCGGGCCTTTACCGGCCAATGCGGCAAGCTGGTTGCGGCTCAAGGCGATTTCTTCGTCGAGGGCGTCCAGTTGACGATGGGTTTCGGGCAGCGGGGTTTCGGCCTGGCTCACATCGAAATGAGTGCCGATGCCGGCGTTCAAGCGTTTGTTGGCCAGGTCAAGAATCTGCTCTTGCTGGGCCAACGTGGCGGCGGCGATATCGCGGTTGGCGTAATGCAACGACAGCTGGATATAGGCGCGCACCACGTTGTTCTGCAGTTCAAGTTGGGCCTGGCGTGCTTCGGCGGCGCTCATGTGGGCCAGGTCGACGGCGCGCTCGGTGCCATTGCTTTCGCGGCCCCACAGGTCGAGGGCATAGCTCAGGCCCAGGGACGCATTGTTGTCCCAGGTGTTGGCACCGCTCAATTCGCCGGGGCCGTAGAACTGATCCTTGGGCCAGTTGTGGCGCTTGAGGGCAGTGTCGCTGTTGATCTGCAGCGACTCAGCCGACTCGGCAACCCCGGCCATGGCCCGCGCTTCACGCACCCGTGCGGCGGCCATGGCCATGCTCGGGCTGCTTTGCGTGGCGAGTTCGACCCAGTGGTCGAGCTGGGGGTCGCCGTAGGCTTGCCACCATTGTGCGGTGGGCCAGTGGGCGTCCTGGGCGGCGCTTTGGATCGCTTCATCGGTGGCCAGGGTATTGGCGCTCAAGGCGTGGCCTTGGGGGGCGATTCCTCCGGTTCCGATGCAGCCGCTGATTGCTAACGATAAGGCCCAAACACTGAGAGTCTTAAGCTCTCTGCTGATGCGACGCGGCACGGCGAGCGAATTCCTGAGGTGGTAACGCGGGAAGGTGGCGCAATTCTAGGCGGCGGGAGGAATGGCGATAAGCGGGCATTCCTGTGAATCTTTGTTACCGTTCAGGCGATAATCCCCGCGGCTGCGAGCACTGTTCGGATATTTAAGCGACGGCCTCACCACTCGCCCTACATCACGCGGCACCGAGGGGTATCACACTAGGGAGCATCACCGCCCCTGGAGCACACGATGCTGACAGTCCCCGGCACATTGAACCCGCACGGTCGGGTACACACGCCAGCGCAAGAAACTGTCGACGCATTGCGCAGGCAGTTGCACATAGCGCCCAAACTTCTGCGCCCCGACATGCTGCCGCTGCAACGGGATGTACGCTGGATCGCCGACACGGTGCTGGAGAAGCTCGTACCGCTTGCGGGCTATCATCGCGATCAATCAGCGATAGAAGCGCTGCACTACAGGCTGACCCACAGCGCACCAACGTTAGAGGTGTCGACGCAGGAGCTTGCAGGTTTCTACGCGTTTTTCAAAAAAGCCGAGCGCCTGCTTGACCGGCATCGCAGCCATGAAAACCCGCAGATCGAGGCCGACCATACGCTGTGTCGCGTCCTTAAATGGCAATTCCGTGCGGCGGCCGGTGAGGAGCGACACCAGCGCCTGACCCAGCGGTTGCTGCCTTCTCTTGCCTACATTCGCGCCGGGGGCGAGCGCATCAACCACCGTCATATTGGCTACAACGTGGCGCTGGACCCGGCGCGACAACTCCAGGCCGGACCGCAACTGGCAGCTGACTCCCGCCTGCAAATCACTGACGATCAGCACCTCAAGAGCACGCGGGTGATTGCCCTGCAGGGCACGTTCAAATCAACGCTGGCGACCATGACTAAAGCTCAGACCCACCAGCAAATCGCCCTTGGGCATGTTTCGTCCCGCACGTACGCGAACCTGGAGCACTACGCCGACGCCCGCAGCCAGTCTGTCCGTACCTCCTTGAGCGAAAGCATCGGTCAAACGGCCCGGCACCTGAGCAGCATCGTGAGTGACCATTACAATCTGCCAAGGGACAGGGCTTACTCCGCCCTGAGCCAACCGTATCTCAGGCAAGCGCTGGCCAGTGCCGGCCTGCCAGACGTTGAACTGCCCTGCCTGCAAAACACACCGGCACCGGTCATGACCGAAACAGGCATCGCATTCAGTGCTCGCAGTAAAGTGGCAGCTGATTTTTTCAGCTTCCTGAAGCTGAACAGCGCCCTGTCGCTGACATTACACCGCACCCACCAACACAAAACCTTGGATATTCTCGGCCTGCACGAAACAGCGCCGGCAATGGCCTTGCAACAACTGGCGGCGTTGACGCACCACGGCGACACCCCGGCAAGGCTGCTGGACGACATGAAAAACCACGTTACGTCCAACAGCCACCAATTCACCCAACAGGCCAGCACCTGCGCGCTGGCATCCGGGCTGAATGCCAGCCTGCATGCGCGCAACAGACAAGCGCGAGCCTTGATGGAACGCTATGTGCGGCTTCAGACACACTCGCGCATCGATCCCGATGTGGACAAGCACCTACGCGAAGTCATACATCAGAACCGGGCGCTGCTTCGGCCCGAGGCGTTGAAAGTGTACAAGCTGACAGCCCAGGCCCAGATACTCGGTGGCTACGTATCTGCCACGGCCTCGTCGCAGGCCGAGGGCGGCAAAGGGGTGACAATCGCATACAGTCATCGAAAGCTGGACGACCCGCACCTGAGTGGCGATTACCTGGAGATCGATATCGCTGCGCTCAAGTCCACGAACGTTGTGAAAGGAGTCCTGCGAAACGTCTTGGCGGCCCTGGGAAACCAGGCGTTCGATTGGGAAGACCTTATCCGCTCGATCACCGAATCACTGCTCATGCCCAATAAGCCGTCGTCCACCCATATAGTGGTCAAGATCAAGCATGGAGAGCCGGTGGTGCTGCTCACCCGCTACACGGTGAACAAATCCCGCGACCTGGCGCTTCCAGAGAGGCTTGAGCACTTAAGCGGTGTTGAAGCGCAGTCCTTGCGCACACGCCAGGCCCTAGTCCGGGAACAATTGGGCAGCGAGTCACTGGATCACCTGCTGCCAATCGCCCGTCGCTACCTGGGCGCCCCTGGGCAACGATCGGGTTGGGATGATTACGTACAGCGGCATGCCAATGACCTGCATGGGTTACTCGACACCATCGCCCGACAGGCACACGGTACGGTGTTGAGCGCAGAACTGGATGCGCTCAAACGCGTCAGCCCGGCACTGACCCAGGCCGTCGAAACCCTGACGCAACATGCACAGACCGCCTTGCAAGCACCTACCACTGAAAACCGCAGCCAGGCGCGGGAGGCATTCGATCATCTGCTGGTGGAATACCTGCCGCACTATGAAGCGAACGTCAGTAAGGCCTGGACCTTGTCTTGAGCCATGGACGCTTATACCCAGGGAGAGCAGTGCCCAGCGGATACACACCTGCGCGCAACTTCATGTCACAATTTGCCATCTCCCCTGAGAACACTCCATGGACACTTTGCAAAACATGCGCGCCTTCAGTTGCGTGGCCGAAGCGGGTAGCTTCACCGCCGCCGCCGCGCAACTGGACACCACCACGGCCAACGTCTCGCGCGCGGTCTCCAATCTGGAGGCCCATCTGCAAACCCGCCTGCTCAACCGCACCACCCGACGCATTGCCCTCACCGAAGCCGGCAAACGCTACCTGCTGCGCTGCGAGCAGATCCTGGCCTATGTCGAAGAAGCCGAGGCCGAAGCCAGCGACGCCCACGCACGCCCCGCCGGGCAATTGAAAGTGCACACCATGACCGGGATTGGCCAGCATTTCGTCATCGACGCGATTGCCCGCTACCGCCGTACCCACCCGGACGTAACCTTCGACCTGACCCTGGCCAACCGCGTGCCGGACCTGCTCGACGAAGGCTACGACGTGTCCATCGTGCTGGCCAGCGAGCTGCCCGACTCAGGGTTTGTGTCCCAACGCCTGGGCATCACCTACAGCATCGCCTGCGCCTCGCCGGATTACGTCAAAGCCAAGGGCTGCGCCCATCGTCCCCATGATCTGCTCAACCACGCCTGCCTGCGTCTGGTCAGCCCGGTGATTCAGTTGGACAAGTGGACCTTCAACGGCCCGGAAGGCCAGGAAAGCGTGGCGATCAACACCTCGCCCTTCCTGGTCAACTCGGCCGACGCGATGAAAACCGCGATCACCAGCGGCATGGGCATCGGCCTGCTGCCGGTGTATGCGGCCATCGAAGGCTTGCGCAATGGCACGCTGGTGCGGGTGATGCCCAACTACCGCTCCCAGGAATTGAACCTGTACGCCATCTACCCATCGCGCCAGTACCTGGATGCGAAGATCAAGACCTGGGTGGAATACCTGCGCGGCTCGTTGCCGGAGATTCTGGCGGCGCATCAGGCGGAGTTGGTGGCGTATGAGTTGAGTGGCAGCCTCAGCGGTGCGCGGTTGACGAACTGACTTCTACCAGGCGAATTTCACTGCCCGCTTTAGATCTGCGGTGTCCTGACAATTGCAGGCAAGAATGTTAGCGTGCTTGGCATTCTTCCGTAGTCGATGAGCCCGCCTGCAATGAAAAAGACTGTCCTCGCCTTCAGCCGCGTCACCCCGCCAATGATCGAACGCCTGCAACAGGATTTCGAGGTGATCGCGCCCAATCCCAAGCTGGGTGACATCAATGCGCAATTCAACGAAGCCCTGCCCCACGCCCACGGCCTGATTGGCGTGGGTCGCAAGCTGGGGCGTGCGCAGCTCGAAGGCGCGAGCAAGCTGGAGGTGGTGTCCAGCGTGTCGGTGGGCTACGACAACTACGACGTGCCGTACTTCAACGAGCGCGGGATCATGCTGACCAACACCCCCGACGTGCTCACCGAAAGCACCGCCGACCTGGCCTTCGCCCTGCTGATGAGCAGCGCACGCCGGGTGGCCGAACTGGACGCCTGGACCAAGGCCGGCCAGTGGAAAGCCAGCGTCGGCGCACCGTTGTTTGGCTGCGATGTGCACGGCAAGACCCTGGGCATCGTCGGCATGGGCAATATCGGCGCGGCCGTGGCCCGTCGCGGGCGCCTGGGCTTCAACATGCCGATCCTATATAGCGGCAACAGCCGCAAGCTTGAACTTGAGCAAACGCTGGGTGCACAGTTGCGCAGCCTGGACCAGTTGCTGGCCGAGGCGGATTTCGTCTGCCTGGTGGTGCCGCTCAGCGACAAGACCCGTCACCTGATCAGCACCCGCGAGCTGGGCTTGATGAAGTCCAGCGCGATCCTGATCAACATCTCCCGTGGCCCGGTGGTGGACGAACCCGCGCTGATCCAGGCCCTGCAGAACCAGACTATCCGTGGCGCCGGCCTGGATGTGTACGAGCAAGAGCCACTGGCGCAATCTCCGTTGTTCCAGTTGAGCAATGCGGTGACTCTGCCGCACATAGGCTCGGCGACCAACGAGACCCGCGAAGCCATGGCCAACCGAGCCTTGGACAACCTGCGCAGCGCCCTGCTGGGCCAGCGCCCACAGGATCTGGTGAACCCACAGGTGTGGAAGGGCTAAGACAGCAGGCACGAACGGTGGCGAGGGAGCTTGCTCCCGCTGGCTGCGCAGCGGCCCCAAAAGCCTGGGAGCGCTGCGCAGCCAGCGCGAGCAACAACCAGCAAGGCGCCTACAGTTTTCTGTGTTCACGTCGATAACCTTCCATAGAAGATCGTCATCCCTGATCCACAGAAGGTTTTTATGTCCACCACCAAAGCCCGCGCAGACTCACTCTCGCTTCTGCTCTTTACCTTGCGCAGCGGCAAGCTGATGGCCATCAACCTGCTGAAAGTCAGCGAAATCATTCCTTGCCCGCCGCTGACCAAGCTGCCGGAGTCCCACCCCAACGTCAAAGGCATCGCCACCCTGCGCGGTGCTTCGTTGTCGGTGATCGACCTGAGCCGCGCCTTGGGTGAACGCCCTCTGGAAGATCCGGACGGCGGCTGCCTGATCGTCACCGACGTGAGCCGCTCCAAACAGGGCCTGCATGTGCAGGCCGTGAGCAAGATCGTGCACTGCCTGACGACTGACATCCGCCCGCCACCCTACGGCTCCGGCGGCAACCGTGCGTTCATCACTGGGGTGACTCAGGTGGAAGGCGGCCTGGTGCAGGTGCTGGATATCGAAAAAGTCATCCACGGCATCGCGCCGGCACCGATTGAAGCGGCGCCGACCGACCTGACCATGGAAGAAGCCGAAGTGCTCGGCAATGCGCGAATCCTGGTGGTGGATGACAGCCAGGTCGCCCTGCAGCAGTCAGTGCATACCCTGCGCAACCTCGGCCTGACTTGCCACACTGCGCGCAGTGCCAAGGAAGCTATCGATGTGCTGCTGGAACTGCAAGGCACCGCCGCGCAGATCAACGTGGTGGTCTCGGATATCGAGATGTCCGAAATGGACGGTTACGCCCTCACCCGCACACTGCGTGAAACGCCGGACTTCCAGCACCTGTACGTATTGCTGCACACGTCCCTGGACAGCGCGATGAACAGCGAAAAGGCGCGCCTGGCCGGTGCCAATGCCGTACTGACCAAGTTCTCTTCCCCTGAGCTGACCAAATGCCTGGTGGTAGCCGCCCAAACCGTGGCGCAACAGGGTCTGTAATCGATGGCGGCGTATTACCAACTGCTGCGCCGCGACCTCACCGCCGGCCTGCCCGCGCCACAATGGCCGGCAGGGACCGTGCTGGACCACTACCGTGCCGATCTGGCGCCGGCGATTCACGCCGTACTGAGCATGACCCAGGATCAGGGCGGCGGCCGTGTCGCCGGCCTGGATGAATGGCAGCAACAGTTCGTCACCGATGCCGAATTCGACCCCTCGCTGTGCCTGGTCGCCAGCAACGCCGACGGTATTCTCGGCGTGGCCCAGTGCTGGACCAGCGCCTTTATCAAGAACCTCTCCATACACCCGTGCGCCCAAGGCCAGGGGCTGGGCCGCGCCTTGTTGCTGCACACCTTCCAGGTGTTCAAGCAACGCGGCGAACCCTATGTGGACCTTAAGGTGCTGGAGAGCAACCTGCGCGCCCGGCATCTGTATGAAAGCGCGGGCATGGTGTTTGTACTGCGCGATGTAGTCGCAGAGGACTGACAGGCGCTGGCGCATAACTTGCTTCCAGACAGCCGTAACGGTGCAAAGAGGTTAAAAACCCGTCACCGTGATTGCGTGCCCTCTGACCTAGCCTGGTAACAGATCCGCCATGAACACTCATTTTTCCTGCGTTGGTTGCGGTAAATGCTGCACCGACCATCACGTCCCCCTGACCCTTGCCGAAGCCCGTATGTGGGCGGCGGACGGCGGTAACGTCATTGTTCTGGTAGAGGGATTCCTTGGTAACGGACTGGGCCTGCCGCCACTGCAACGCGAGCACGCCGAGCGCCGTTCGGTGGTGGTGCCCAGCGGCAATACCGAAGCGTTTGTGGCCATTACCTTTGCCGCCTATAACGCCGGGCGCTGCCGGAATCTTGACGAAGACAACCTGTGCCGCATCTACGAGCGTCGCCCATTGGTGTGCCGCATCTACCCGATGGAGATCAACCCGCATATCCCGCTCAACCCTGCCGCCAAGGATTGCCCGCCGGAATCATGGGAACAGGGCCCCGCGCTGATCGTCGGCGGCGAACTGGTGGACCCGGAACTCGCGATACTGATCCAGCGTTCGCGCCAGGCCGACCGTGACGATGTGCAGACCAAGGAAGCGGTGTGCGCCTTGCTGGGCATTCGCACCACGGCGCTCAAGGGTGATGGGTTTACCGCATACTTGCCGGACATGGGCGCATTTGCCCAGGCGATTGAGTTGGCGGCTGATCAGCCGTCCGTGGCCAATGAGTGGGTGTTTCATGTGTCCGGGCTGGACATCGCCGAGCAGATACTGGACGCAGGGGCGCAGATTGCCACGCAGGTGCCGGCCAACTATGCGTTTATTTCGTTGCGGGCGGCGTAGGCCTTGTAGGCCATCATGACGCAGCGGGAGCGACGTCCAGGCGATAGGGTTGAATGATCCGCTGGTACTCGCCACTCTGCTTCAACTGTTCAAGGGCGCAGTTAAGCTCCTTGCGCAATGCGGTGTCGGGCTTACGCACCGCAATCGCCACACCATCGCCCAGCAGCGCCGCCGAAATGGGTGGGCCGAGAAAATCAAAATCCCGGCCTTCGTCGGTGTCGAGCAAGGCTTCACGGATTTCTACGGTGCCTTGCAAGGTTGCATCGATTTCACCGGCCACCAGACTGCGCACCAGATCTTCATTGAGCCAGAAGCTCTTGATGACGACGCCCTTGCGCGCCCACTTCGTCCGGGCAAAGGCTTCACGGTTGCTCCCCAGCAAGACGCCGACCCGCTTGCCCTTGAGCGACTTTGCGTGGGGCAGCAGGCCGGATGTGCTGCGGCCCACCAGGCGTGTGGTAAAGGGGTAGAGGTGATCGGTGAAGCTGACCCAACGCCGCCGCTCCAGCGTAGGTGCCATCCCCATGATCGCGTCGAATTTTCTGGCTTCGAGGGCGGGAAAGTCTTCGGCAAGCACCTGATCGACCCAGACGCAACGTGCATTCAACTGCACGCACAAGGCATTCCCCAGTTCGATGTTCAAGCCTACCAACTGCCCTTGCGGGTTGCGGCTCTGGAAGGGTGGGAATTGCGCGGCAACCCCAAAACGGATTTCGCGACGCGGTTGATCAGCGGCCGCGAGCGCATCAGCCGAAAGCAACAGGACAAACATTACACAGATGTGTATCAGGGCCACGGGAAACGTCCTTTTCCGGAAAGACCAGCGTCGCCCTGCTTCCCCTTAAATCACGGGGAAGGAGCAAAGGCTGTGCAAGCTTTCAAGAAAGGGCCGTAGACCTACAATCAGAAATATCAGCGGAGGTTGTAGGCAAGAGTCGACACGGCGTGCAACGGGTTAATCTCAGCGTTTACCCATCGAACGACGAGTACCCGGTGGCGCCATGCCCGGTGACTTGGTGTGGCCATTCTTGGCGCCGTTTTTGTACCAAGGCTGGGCGGCATTCTTGGCCCCGGCCAGCTCACCCGGCTTGAACGGAAACTTGAACGCCGGGATCTCGGCTTTTTCAACGCTTTCAGCGCTGGCCGGATCGACGATGTCGGTCGCTTCAACAGAGGGTTGTGTCGGGGAAGTCATAAGGGCTCCGGCGCAGATAGGCGTGTAAAGGCGCGAGTATACGGGGCCGGAGGTGCAAGCGGTAAGCTTCAAGCGGCAAGCTAAAAGCCTTAGCTGTCACGGCTGTCAGTTTGCCGTCACGATCCTGACCGGTTACCACCGCTATAAAGCTGCTATCCAAACTTCAACTTGCAGCTTGCAGCTTGACACTTGCAACTGCGCCAACGGCGTCTTTCCATGCAGATTCAACGAAAAACCGCCCTGATTGTGGGTGTCCTCGTGGTCGTGGCGATTGCGGCCTGGGCGCTGACCCGGCCGGCCAAGGCCAAGCTGGCAGTGCCGACCGCGATCCCGGTACGGGTGGTGAGCGTGGCGCAACAGGATATCCCGCGATTTGTCAGCGGCATTGGCACGGTGTTATCGCTGCACAGCGTGGTGATTCGCCCGCAAGTCGACGGCATTCTCACCCAATTGCTGGTCAAGGAAGGCCAACGGGTCAAGGCCGGCGACCTGCTGGCGACCATTGATGACCGCTCGATCCGCGCCAGCCTCGACCAGGCCAAGGCGCAACTGGGCGAGAGCCAGGCGCAATTGCAGGTGGCCCTGGTCAACCTCAAGCGCTACAAGGAACTGAGCATCGACGACGGTGTGTCCAAGCAGACCTACGATCAGCAACAAGCCTTGGTCAACCAACTCAAAGCCACCGCCCAAGGCAACCAGGCCGCCATCGATTCAGCACAGGTACAACTTTCCTACACCCAGATTCGCTCTCCCGTCAGTGGCCGCGTCGGTATTCGTAATGTGGACGCAGGCAATTTCCTGCGCACCAGCGATACGCAGGGCTTGTTCTCCGTAACCCAGATCGACCCGATTGCCGTTGAGTTCGCGCTGCCGCAACAGATGCTGCCGACCCTGCAAGGCTTGATCGCTGCAACCACCCCGGCCAGCGTCGACGCCTACCTGGGCGCCGACACCGACGGCGAGACCGGTGACCTGCTCGGTGAAGGCCATTTGAGCCTGATCGACAACCAGATCAGCTCCACCACCGGCACCCTGCGTGCGAAGGCCGAGTTCAACAACGCCTCCCAGCGCCTGTGGCCGGGGCAATTGGTGACCATCAAGATCCAGGTCGCCCTCGACAAAAACGCCCTGGTGGTGCCGCCGACCGTTGTGCAACGCGGCCTGGACTCGCACTTCGTGTACCGGGTCAACGGGGACAAGGTTGAGGTGGTACCGGTGCAGGTCACCTACCAAAACAGCGACGTGAACATCATCAAGGGTGTGCAGGCCGGTGATGTGCTGGTCAGCGATGGCCAGTCGCGACTCAAGGCCGGTGCCCAGGTGGAAGTGCTCAAGGAGCCGCCGCAGGTGATCCAGACCGTCGATGCCAAGGTGCAGCCATGACCGGCAGCCGTTCGCCGTCAGCCTGGTGCGTCGACCACCCGGTCGCCACTCTGCTGCTGACCTTCGCCCTGGTGCTGCTCGGGATGATTGCCTTCCCGCGCCTGGCCATCGCCCCACTGCCGGAGGCGGAATTTCCGACGATCCAGGTCACCGCACAATTGCCCGGCGCCAGCCCGGACACCATGGCCTCATCGGTAGCCACGCCGCTGGAAGTGCAATTCAGCGCCATCCCCGGCATGACCCAGATGACCTCCAGCAGTGCCTTGGGCTCAAGCTTGCTGACCCTGCAATTCACCCTCGACAAGAGCATCGACACCGCAGCCCAGGAAGTGCAGGCCGCGATCAACACCGCGTCCGGCAAGCTGCCCAGTGATATGCCGAGCCTGCCGACCTGGAAGAAGGTCAACCCGGCGGACAGCCCGGTGCTGATCCTCAGCGTCAGCTCCGCCAGCATGCCCAGCACCGAGCTGAGCGACTACGTGGAAACCCTGCTGGCGCGGCAGATCAGCCAGATCGACGGCGTAGGCCAGATCAACATCACCGGTCAACAACGCCCGGCGATCCGCGTGCAGGCCTCGCCCGACAAACTCGCCGCCATCGGCCTGACCTTGGCCGATGTGCGCCTGGCGATCCAGCAATCGAGCCTCAACCTGGCCAAGGGCGCGATCTACGGGGAGAACAGCGTGTCGACTCTGTCGACCAACGACCAGTTGTTCCACCCGGAGGATTACGCCCAACTGATCGTTTCCTACAAGGACGGTGCACCGGTTCAACTGCGCGATATCGCCAAAGTCATCAACGGTTCGGAAAACGCCTACGTGCAGGCGTGGTCCGGGGATACGCCCGGCGTGAACCTGGTGATCTCGCGCCAGCCCGGCGCGAACATTGTCGAGACCGTGGACCGTATCCAGGCCGAACTGCCGCGCCTGCAAGGCATGCTGCCGGCGTCGGTGCAGGTCAGCGTGCTGACCGACCGCACCAAGACCATCCGCGCCTCGCTGCATGAAGTGGAAGTGACGCTGCTGATCGCGATCCTGCTGGTGGTAGCAGTGATGGCGCTGTTCCTGCGCCAACTGTCAGCGACGCTGATCGTGTCCAGCGTGCTTGGTGTGTCTCTGGTCGCCAGTTTTGCGCTGATGTACCTGATGGGGTTCAGCCTGAACAACCTGACCCTGGTGGCGATTGTGATCAGCGTGGGCTTTGTGGTGGACGATGCCATCGTGGTGGTGGAGAACATCCACCGCCATCTGGAAGCGGGCCTCGACAAACGCGCAGCGGCGATCAAGGGCGCGGGCGAGATTGGCTTTACGGTGGTGTCCATCAGCTTCTCGCTGGTGGCGGCGTTTATTCCGCTGCTGTTCATGGGCGGCGTGGTCGGGCGGCTGTTCAAGGAGTTCGCACTGACGGCAACGTCGACCATCCTGATTTCAGTGGTGGTCTCCTTGACCCTCGCGCCAACCTTGGCCGCGCTGTTCATGCGCGCCCCGACTCACCCTGCCCACGACAAACCCGGTTTCAGCGAACGCCTGCTCGCCGGCTACGCGCGCAACCTGCGCCGTGCCCTGGCCCATCAACGCACCATGGCGGCGATCTTTTTGGTGACCCTGGCCCTGGCGGTTGTCGGTTACGTGTTCATTCCCAAGGGGTTCTTTCCGGTGCAGGACACCGGCTTTGTGCTCGGCACCAGCGAAGCCGCGGCCGATGTGTCGTACCCGGACATGGTCGCCAAGCACAAAGCCCTGGCCGAGATCGTCAAGGATGACCCCGCAGTACAGGCGTTTTCCCATTCGGTGGGCGTGACGGGCAGCAACCAGACTATCGCCAACGGCCGCTTCTGGATTGCGCTGAAGGATCGGGGTGACCGTGATGTCTCCGCCAGCCAATTCATCGACCGCATCCGCCCGAAACTGGCCAAGGTGCCGGGCATCGTGCTCTACCTGCGCGCCGGCCAGGACATCAACCTCAGCTCCGGCCCCAGCCGTGCCCAGTACCAATACGTGCTCAAGAGTAACGACGGCCCGACGCTCAACACCTGGACCCAGCGCCTCACCGAAAAACTGCGCGCCAACCCGGCGTTTCGCGACCTGTCCAACGACCTGCAGCTGGGCGGCAGCATTACCCACATCAGCATCGACCGTCAGGCCGCCGCACGCTTTGGCCTGACCGCCACTGATGTCGACCAGGCGCTGTACGACGCTTTCGGCCAGCGCCAGATCAACGAGTTCCAGACCGAGATCAACCAGTACCAGGTGGTGCTGGAACTGGACAGCCAGCAACGGGGCAAGGCCGAGAGCCTGAACTACTTCTACCTGCGCTCACCCCTGACCAACGAAATGGTGCCGTTGTCGGCGCTGGCCAAGGTTGACCCGCCCACTGTGGGGCCGTTGTCCATCAGCCATGACGGCATGTTCCCGGCCGCTAACCTGTCGTTCAACCTGGCGCCCGGCGTGGCGTTGGGTGATGCGGTGATCATGCTCAACCAGGCCAAGAATGAAATCGGCATGCCGACCACCCTCATCGGCAATTTCCAGGGCGCGGCCCAGGCGTTCCAGAGTTCGTTGGCCAGCCAGCCGTGGTTGATCCTCGCGGCGCTGGTGGCGGTCTACATCATTCTGGGAGTGCTGTATGAGAGCTTCGTGCACCCGCTGACAATCATTTCCACCTTGCCTTCGGCCGGTTTGGGCGCGTTGATCATGCTGTGGTTGATGGGCCAGGACTTTTCGATCATGGCCCTGATCGGCCTGGTACTGCTGATTGGCATCGTCAAGAAAAATGGCATTCTGATGATCGACTTCGCCCTGGAGGCCCAGCGCGTGCGCGGGTTGCCGCCGGAAGAAGCGATCTACGAAGCCTGCGTGACGCGGTTCCGCCCGATCATCATGACCACCCTCGCCGCCCTGCTCGGCGCAGTGCCGCTGATGCTCGGCAGCGGCCCCGGTGCGGAAATGCGCCAGCCGCTGGGGATCGCCGTGGTCGGCGGCCTGCTGGTGAGCCAGGCGCTGACGCTGTTCACCACGCCGGTCATATACTTGTACCTTGAGCGATTTTTCCACCGACCCAAACCAGCTACCGAGCTGGCGACCACACATTGAGGCCAAGGCACCGCCCTGGAGCAAAAGGCTCATGCGCGTACTGATTGTTGAAGATGAAGAAAAAACCGCCGACTACCTGCACCGTGGCCTGACGGAACAAGGCTACACCGTCGACGTGGCCCGCGAAGGCGTCGAGGGTCTGCACCTGGCGCTGGAGAACGATTACGCAGTGATCGTGCTCGATGTGATGCTGCCCGGCCTCGACGGCTTTGGCGTGCTGCGTGCCTTGCGTGCACGCAAGCAGACACCGGTGATCATGCTCACCGCCCGCGAGCGCGTGGAAGACCGCATTCGCGGGCTGCGCGAAGGCGCCGACGATTACCTGGGCAAGCCGTTTTCATTCCTCGAACTGGTGGCGCGCCTGCAAGCCCTGACCCGGCGCAGCGGCGGCCATGAGCCGGTGCAGGTCACCGTCGCCGACCTGTGGATCGACCTGATCAGCCGCAAGGCCAGCCGCAATGGCGTGCGTCTGGACCTGACGGCCAAGGAGTTCTCGCTGCTCAGCGTGTTGGCCCGGCGCCAGGGTGAAATCCTGTCCAAGACGGCGATTGCGGAGATGGTCTGGGACATCAATTTCGACAGCGACGCCAATGTGGTCGAGGTCGCGATCAAGCGCCTGCGCGCCAAACTGGATGGGCCGTTCGACCACAAACTGCTGCACACCATTCGCGGCATGGGTTACGTGCTGGAGAACCGCAGTGTCGTCTAACTCCATCGCCCTGCGCCTGAGCGGCATGTTCACCTTGGTGGCGCTGCTGATCTTCGTGTTGATCGGCGGCGCGCTGTACCAGCAGGTCGACCGCAGCCTCGGATTGTTGCCGGGGGCAGAGCTGGATGCGCGCTATAGCGTGCTGGAGTCTTCGGTCAACCGCTTTGGTACGCCGGACCATTGGCTGAAGATCAGGGCCAAACTCAAACTCTTGAGTGAGGAAGACAAGCGCATCCGCTTCTGGGTGGTCAGCAGTGATCCGAGCTACGAGTACGGTGAGCCGGATGCGCAGATCCGCGCCTTCGCCGAGGGCCCCAGCGGCAAGCGCGATTTGCACCTGCCCGGCCATGCTCATCCGTTCAAGGTGCTGGTGAGCCAGTTTCCCGCCAAGGACCAACGCCCGCCGTTGCGCTTCATGATTGCCATCGACACCGAAAATTTCCGCGCCACCCAGCATCACTTGCTGGTAGCACTGATCAGCCTGGCGCTGGTTGGCGTGGTACTGGCCGCGCTGTTGGGGTTCTGGGTGGCGCGCATTGGTCTCAAGCCCCTGGGCAAACTCTCGGATGAAGCGCGCAAACTGGCGCCACCAAAACTCTCCGGACGCCTGCAACTGTCGCCATTGCCGCCGGAACTCAAGCAGTTCGTCAATTCGTTCAACTCCACCCTCGACCGCGTTGAGCAGGCCTACTCGCGCCTGGAGTCCTTCAATGCCGATGTGGCCCATGAACTGCGTTCGCCGCTGACCAACCTGATTGGACAGACCCAAGTGGCGCTGACCCGAGGGCGTTCGGCCGAGCATTATCTGGAAGTGTTGGAGTCGAACCTGGAGGAGCTGGAACGCTTGCGTTCGATCATCAACGACATGCTCTTCCTCGCCAGCGCCGACCAGGGCAGCAAGGCCACCAAGCTGATCGAAAGCTCCCTGGCCGATGAAGTGGCCACCACCCTCGACTACCTGGATTTCATTCTCGAAGACGCCCAGGTGCGGGTTCAGGTGCACGGTGACGCGCGGGTACAGATCGAAAAAGCCCACCTGCGCCGTGCGCTGATCAACCTGTTGAGCAACGCGGTGCAGCACACGGCGCCGGGGCGGGTCATTGAGGTGAATATCGGCGTGCAGGAGCAGTTTGTGGCGATTGGGGTGACCAACCCCGGTGATGAGATCGCCAGTGAGCACTTGCCGCGGTTGTTCGAACGGTTCTACCGGGTGGATGCGTCGCGCAGTAACAGCGGGGCTAATCATGGGTTGGGATTGGCGATTGTTAAGGCGATTGCGCTGATGCACGGGGGGGATGTGTTTGTGCGTAGTGAGGGAGGTGGGAATACGTTTGGGATTACGCTGCCCGTTTAGGCTGAGGTTGTGTACATATCCGTTGTTTGGGTAACGGCGGGTATTGGTTCCGCCCTTACGGCGGGTCACTTTCGAAAAGCGCGAAAGTAACCAAAGCGCTCTTGCCCCAACACTCGGCACCTCGCTTAGGCTCGGTGTGCCCTCACTCCGGCTTGAATCCGTGGGCCGCCGCGATGGGCCATCCTTGGCCCAGCGCGGCTAACCCGGCGTCCTGCCGGGTTACCCACGGA
>Ga0308161_1001558_pt1 | contig 27055 bp, 21 predicted proteins | sample PhyFR2_FD_201034 | JGI IMG/M metagenome (GOLD analysis project Ga0308161, IMG submission 201034) | Phyllosphere microbial communities from UC Gill Tract Community Farm, Albany, California, United States - DLSLF.R2 | ecosystem: Host-associated > Plants > Phyllosphere > Unclassified | place: USA...
GTGCAGTGCCTGGGTCATCGAGTTGCCAGTGAAAAGTCGGATTGGAACAGTGTACGCAAAACGTTCCTGGCCTTGAAGAGCGGCCAGCTACGAATGGGTACATGATCCCACGAGTCTAAACAGCTAGGAACGAAGCACGATGGGATTCAACAATCTGACACATAAAGTGTCTGGGCCGAAGGCTGAAGACTTGCCCGATGTCCGGGCCTCAGCTCATACCTCAAAACGCTACGCGAAATGGGATGATCCCTAACCTCGTGCGCTTGACCTCGCCGCATAAACTGCTGCGGCTGAGGTATTGGCGGTAGAGCGGGCAATACGAGTGCCCTCACTCCGTGACGAGCACTTGCCCTTGTTGGCTCCAGAGACATACATCTTCACTCGTCAAACCTTGTTGATATCGAGGCTCAGCACGTCACCTAGCTGATGCAAACACAAACGTAGTGAAGGGTTACGCTGCCGCTCTGCGCGCCGCCGATATCCCGACTGCGCGGTTTGCGTCAGCTTGCAGATCAGCTCAACGCCGTAGCACGGAGTGCCGGTCGATTAACGCCCTCGCGTTGAAATCGGGCTCGATATCCTTCTGGACAAAAAGACAATCGCCAAACACAGTGCCTGTCTCACCTCCTGCACCTCGCTTACTTGTCGCTTGAGCGTCTAGATGGCCTCCCCAGTGCAAAAATTTTATTTGAAGGTAAAACAACTATTGCAAATTTTATTTTCTTTCATTGCTTTTCATTGAAATACTATTTGTTAAATCGCCTGCAAGTTTGTGTTGTATTTGGCTGTTAGCTGTTGATTTCACTGCGAGTTTAACTTGCTTTAGCGTAAGATCGTATTTTTCCACAGGGCAATAATGATTTTCATGGAAAATCTTTAGTGGAAAGGTAACAACCTTCATTGATTGCTTTTCCGCCAAGCCCGATGCTCCGCGAGCAACTCAACTTCGTCAAACTGGAATCAAACATGGCATTCAAGCACATCAATACATTGTCGGTCAAAATGCTCCCCTTGGTCTTCGCATTATCAGGGCTTATTTGCACCTCAAGCGCCGAGGCTTCCATTGTCCGCCCCTTAACGAATTCCACCGCCCAAGCCGCTCCCTCGAATCCTTTTGCTGCAGATTCGCTGTGGAACGCACGCCCCCTTAATCCGGTGTTTGGTAATTATGTCATCCCTGGTAATATCTACTTCCCTACCATTGCCGAGGGCGCTTACTCCACGGGGGTATTCACCGCATCCGCGACCGACAAGCCAATGACCATCGTCGGCTCCAGTTCTACTGCCACTACTGTTATGGGCGTCGCCGATCCTGATGTTGGTGGCACACGTGTCATCGAGATTCCTCGCTGGCCTGCAGGCGTTGTGCCGGCCTCCGGTACGGACGGGCATGCCGATATCGTCGACCCAATCACGAAAACCATTCACTCATTCTGGCAATTAAAACAGGTCAATGGGCGATGGACTGCCTCGTTATATTCATGGAGCAAACTCTCAGGTACCGGATGGGGAGATCCTGCTCACTATTATCAGGGCGCCCGTGCGGTCGGCATTTCAGCTTCCGCAGGTTTGATACGCAAGCATGAGATTAATGACGGCTTATCGACTTATACCCATGCGCTGGCAATGTCCTTGCCTCATAATGCCTTGTCTAACGGCGTCACAAGCCCCGCTTATGTGTTTCCGGCTACCTCAGCTGACGGCTCGCTGTCCGGCAACACAGGCTCCATTCCAGAAGGGGCACTATTGATGCTGCCGCCCAGCTTCGACAGTAGTGCAATCGTCAACCCGGATTTAAAGAAAGTTGTTGAAACGCTCAAGCGATATGGAGCTTATGTCGTCGATCGCAATGTGGGCACGCCATTCGTGATCTATGTCGAGAACGGTTCCGGCTTTAAACTGATGCGTAACGGCTGGGACAATAAGATTGCCAGCCAACTCGATCTGATACGCGCGAATCTGCGCCAGGTAACGAGTGCGCAAGATTGGGTTGGCAATAATGGCAAATCCATATTACCTGCCATCAAGGCTCAAAAGAATATGAATATTTTGTCGATGCGTGGCCCTTGGTCTAAAAAGTCCGGCACGGCTACAGCAAATTACGACACTGTCACGCAGAGCCTGCAGTTCAGCGCGACAACGACGAAGACTGTGCACGTTAATATCAGCAACACCGGCTTGACACGCGTCAAATGGGCAGTACCGGCTGCGGGAACTTACGTAAAGTTTGCCGTCTCTGCGACGGGTGGTGCCAAGTTGCGCCTCGAGGTCAAAACCAACGGCATCGTTACATACGATAGCAAGGATCTGGCAAACGGTGAATCACAACGCTTTATCTGGCCAGCTGCCGCTACGCTTATCCTGACCGCTACCAGCGGCACGAGCGGCACCTCATCGGTTAAGGCTGCACTGACTTCTTTACAGTAACTACCTGCGTTGACAACTAGCCTACGCTAAAAAGGCTACCACCCTCCACCCTGCAAGTCATGCGACTTGTAGGGTGCTCGTCTTTTTGAATGGAGCCACCGTCCCACCCTCGCTGCTTTCGTCGAGGCAGGTTAGTGTGAGTTGGGCCGGATGGCTTGACTGCTCAGTTGTTTGTCATAATTTGCCTCAGCCTAGGCCGGCGGTTTACAAGCGAGCGACCCACGCAGGCGGTGGTGATCAAACCCGGATACCTTTTCGAATGTGGCAGGTGCAACAATATTTCGCGTTTTCCAGGGAGCGCGACGGTGGATCAGTGGGGCCGACAATACACCGGACGAAAACGTCGATTACGGTAGCGACACGGACGAAACCCAGCCAGGCTGAGACATCCATGGGCATAGGACGAGGCCTGGTTGCGCTGTTGCGCCGAATAGCGCCAGTGGTATAACGGCGTGATCTGCGCCTGGCAGATCGGCTCGACACTGCAGGCATGACAATAGCAATCGGTGAACGCTCTTGCAGCCTAAAATGGCTGGCGAAAAATGCACCCGCCACGTGCAGGATCTAGTTTGCCCTGCTCAGCTTTCGCACTTTCCGCTCCAGCGCATTGACGCGCTTCTCTCCTTTTCAGCGGCAGCCAGCCCAGGACGCTGACCAGTACGCCGCTCCTACCGGCGTACTTAGCGACGCAGCGTCCCCGGTGTGGCGCCGATCTTGGCCACGATCGATATGGTTGCCGCCCACTGTGATTCGTGCTAACTACAGGCTTCTCTCACCGCACGCACAGCGCGTTTGATGACTTCAGGGGACATACTTAGATCGTTTCTCGTGGCTCCATTTTCTAAACAGAGAGTCTCTACAAACCTGAGGCGATTCATATCCACAAATTCCTGAAAAACTCCAGCACTGGCTAGTCTGCTTCGCTACAATACTGCGGAGAACTGAAAATTTATTCGAGGCCTACATGTCAGATACGAGCGATTGGGTGTGCGACTTAGCACGGTATAACGTACGCCGGCCGTTTCTTAGTGAGCAATCGATCTGGGCAGTCTGGATATATCGCCTTGGCCGCCGACTTGATCAACGTCCAGCTGGAATAACCAAAAGATTGTGCACGATCTTGTACTGGGTTGCGTTTCGCCTGACGGAAACCGTTACAGGCATTAGTCTCCCAAAAGCTGCCACAATCGGTCCGGGGTTGCGAATCTGGCACTTCGGCAATATCTTTGTTCATCCTGACGTCGTAGTTGGAGCGAACTGCACTTTGCGCCAAGGTGTCACCATAGGAAATCGCCAATCCGGCGGCCCTGTACCCGTATTGGGTGACAATGTCGAACTCGGCGCTTATGCACAGATTTTAGGTGGGGTCAAAATTGGCAACAACTGTCGTATTGGCGCCATGTCGGTAGTTCTACATGATATGCCTGACGGTAGCACAGCAGTCGGCGCGCCAGCTCGCCTGATTGCGGATCATCTAAAGCAATAAGACCGTCATTTAACGACTAAGTGCCTGAACTGCATTCAGGCTGCTACAAACTTATTCTGTTGAGGACCAGGGTGGCATTAATTTCTCGCACTAAACTAGCTGTGCGTGACCTATTGATACCGCCCAGTTATCACATAACCTCGCACGGATTCTTTCAAGCAATGCATCTTGCTACCAGTCAAACCGTCGAATCCGCATCCAAGTTTCTACAACCGCCGCTCGATGAACGTTGCACCTGAGCACACAGTTTTCATAATGGCTTCATAGTTGTCCTGTTCAGGTCCTCACACGAGGCCTCTGAACCTGGGCGTCTATATCGAGATCGGTGCCCCCGCGTCCTTGCAAGCGAAGCAGGCTTACTCCTCTGCGAATCCACATGGTCGACAAACTGTGGCCGGCGATCTGTTGCGGCTTTAATATCAGTGTAGGCTGGGATAACTCCTCGCTATGTAAGTCTTGTCCTACTCGATTCTTCAGTATAGACTAGCTAAATACCCGCAGACAATTGATCTAGTTCAAGCACCAATTGATTGAGCCTTGATCAGAGGATGAAAAGGCCCCTTTGGTATTAAGTGCACGGTTACCTACTAAAGAAAATATTTATTTAAGGAAATTATCCTGTCCGCATCTTGCCCTACACAAATAGATGCCGGGACCCCGCATCTATCTGTACCCAACAGAGACATTGCTCGCGACTAACGAGTTTCTGCGAGTAATAGGCTTTTATTGCGTTCGACAATGGTTATCGTGCCAGGCACGTTACTCAGCTGTGATTAGTTGCTTAAAGGATAATTATGACCAACCTGCTGTCGCTTACCTTAATGGTAGCGTTAGGGGTTCTGCTGGTGCCCGTGCTAGTGTTGCTTGCCCAGGTCTTGCTTGCAACACTCCCTTCCCCCCCTGCACCGTTACTCCTCGGTCCGCGTCCACGTACCGCGATTCTGATACCTGCCCATAACGAAGAAGCAGGATTGCTTGCGACCTTGTCGAGCGTGCAGTGTCAGCTTAGCCTTAACGACCGCATCCTGGTTGTAGCCGACAATTGCTCGGACAATACCGCAGAGATCGGCCGCCGGGCTGGCGTTGACGTGGTCGAGCGTAAGCACGCGGAATTGCGAGGTAAAGGATACGCGCTCGACTATGGTGTAGAAGCACTTGCTAAGGCACCTCCGGACGTAGTCATTATCGTCGACGCTGACTGCATCGTTAGCGAAGGCACCATTCTGAGGCTGGCCACGCTCGCTGCTCAGCATCAACGGCCAATCCAGGCACTTTATCTTATGCACGCGCCAGCAAGCAGCGGCTCTTTGAAAAAGATCGCAGAGTTCGCCTGGATTGTGAAGAACAAAGTCAGGCCGCTGGGCTGGTTTCATCTGGGCTGGCCGTGCCAGCTCATGGGCACCGGTATGGCCTTTCCATGGCCAATGATCCGGAACGCGCGCTTAGCTACGGGACATATTGTCGAGGATATGAAGCTGGGAATGGACCTAGCGCTGGCTGGAAGCGCACCTATGTTTTGCCCTCATGCAATGGTGCATAGTTATTTCCCGATCAGCAACGAGGGGGTGCACAGCCAGCGTACTCGCTGGGAGCACGGCCACCTAAGCATGATCGCCGATGCTGCTTCCTTGATCTTGTCAGCCGCCGTGCGTCGCCCTAGCACGAGCCGCTTCACCTTCGGCCTGGACCTATGCGTGCCTCCACTAGCGTTATTGACATTGCTCGTGTGCAGCCTAACGGGCCTGTCTTTGTTGCTTGCCTGGCTAGGGGGTCCGGTCATACCGCTGGCGTTGAGTGCCGTGGCAGTTCTAGCGCTTGCCACAGCAATTCTGGTGGCGTGGTGGCACCACGGTCGCGCCGTCCTGAGCAGCAAAGAACTTTGGCTGGCCGGCTTCTACGTGGCAGCAAAAATACCGCTGTATTTCCGCTTTCTGTTTAATCGTCAGGTCGCATGGGTGAGGTCAAAACGTGACAGCGAATAATGTTCTCCACGCACCACTCGACAGCGCAACAATCATAACCGACTTCACGCGACAAGTTTATTGCGTGCTCGGACTCCCGTTCGATGCATTAGACACGGCAGGAGCGGTGAAACTATTGCTGTCACGTGTTGACAATTCCGAACGCTGCTTTTTCTCGACGCCAAATCTAAATTTCTTGATCGGGAGTCTGCAGGACCCCGCGTTTCGGGATTCCGTAATGCGCTCAAACTTGTCCCTGGCCGACGGTATGCCGGTGGTCTGGCTGGCCCGGCTGTTGGGTATACCGATTTCCTCTCGTGTCGCTGGCGCTACCGTATTCGAGCAACTGCGCTCGCAGCGTAGTCCTCTCAAAGTATTTTTCTTCGGTGGACCTGACGGCGTGGCACAACGGGCAGCCGACATCGTGAACGGTAGCGAAGGCAGCATGCGTTGCGTGGGCGCGTACTCGCCCGGTTTTGGGACGTTGGCCGACATGAGTACGCCGGTCATCATCGAGCAAATTAACGCTAGCGGCGCGGATCTACTTGTGGTGGCGCTTGGTGCCAAGCGCGGCCAAGCGTGGATTGAACACAATCTCGACGCCTTACGCACGCCGCTGGTCAGCCATCTCGGCGCGGTTGTCAATTTCGTTGCCGGCACGGTCACTCGGGCTCCGGCAGGTGTGGGTAGACTCGGCCTGGAGTGGCTGTGGCGTATCAAGGAAGAACCTGCGTTGTGGCGCCGCTACTGGCATGACGGCATAGCCTTGGCACGCCTGCTTGTTACTCGAGTCCTACCAAGTGCACTAGCTACCCATCGCGCTCGGAGTGCAGTAACCGCGCCAGTTTTATATGAACACGATGATGGTTATCAATACGTTCTGACTCTCGACGGGGCGTGGGAGGACGACACGTTACGCGAACTACGAGTGGCACTAGCTCGGAGTACTGCAGAGCCGCGTCAAATTCGCCTTGAGTTACTACACAACTGCAGCCTCGACAGTGCGGCGCTTGGTTTACTACTGCTGCTGTATGGGCACCAGAGCAGAGTCGGAGCAGCCCTGACTGTACATGCTCAGAGTAATACAGTGCGGCGTATTATGCGGCTGCATAATGTTGACTTCATGCTTAAAGGGCTAGCCAGGCCAGCTATGGTATCACCTGGCGACAGCACAGTGTCAGATCTGGCAACAAGCCGATAAAGACCAATGGAACACTGACGATCGGCGCATCAAAATTAGCTTCAACAAAAATGCACAAATTATTTAGATCACCGGACTCGGTTGCCTAGGCGACAGCGTCGCCAACCAAGTTTTTCCGCGGAGGTCAATGTCGCACTGCATCCTTAATGTGACTGTAATAAATACCATCAAGGACATGCTAGCCGATCTTTTTACCTGGACTTAGACATGAATCAGGCTCAACAGGCAGTATTGGCGGATGCTCATTCGCAGCATCACATAGCGCTCCCCGTACAAACGCACAAGAATCGTACGGTTACCCATTTGCCAGTAGCTGACATCCTACGCGGTCTTGCGGCTTCATGGGTCTTCCTATTCCATGCAAGTGAAGGAGGCCATATTGATGGATTAGCTCGCATACTGCCTGAGATGCTGACCAACATTGCGTTCTCTGCTGGCCACCTCGGCGTGGCGGTGTTCTTTGTCTTGAGCGGACTAGTGATCGCGATGTCCGGGGAGCGATGCGGTGACGGTTTAATTCCAGCCGCAAATTTCCTTGCCCGTCGGCTTACCCGTCTGGCACCGCCGTATTACCTGTCCCTCGTGGTCGTCCTCGCTTACCTCCTCCTTAAGAAGAAGTTCGAACCGGCGGGAGTCACCCTACCGGAACCGGGCGTACTGGCAGCGCATCTGTTGTTTCTACAGGATACACTTGGCATTCAAGCACTTAATTCTGTTTATTGGACCCTTTGCATCGAGATTCAGTTCTACTTCGCATTTTGCTTCTTGATGCTACTTATTCGCTGGAGCGATCGCAAATTTCCAGCCAATTTTGGATGGTTCGCAATCATGGGAATCGCATGTACCATCGCAGCATTCTGGCCTATCGGTCTTGCTTACGACAAAAAATGGGATGCGTCATTCCTACCAACGTGGCACTTGTTTCTTCTTGGAGTAGTGCTTCGACAAGCATTAAAGGATGGGCGTTTCGTTGCTGCGCCTTATGTCATCTATCTTTCGGTGCTCACTGTAGCAGCCATCGCGAATAAGAACGTGTTTACCCTTGCAGGCATTGCGACTTCTGCAGTGCTCTATGCTTTTGCTCGCTGGCCGGCTTACGAGGCTTGGGCAAGATTCCGACTGCTAACGAAGCTTGGAACAATCTCCTATAGCTTTTATCTGCTACACAATCCTATTACAGGCGCTGCGTTCAATATCACGAGGCGCCTAATTGGCAGTGGTATAGCAGCTGAAATGATCGGCCTAATGGTCAGCTTCTGCCTGTGTGTATTTTCTGCAGCTATTTCGTATATGATAATTGAACGTCCTGCGATACAGTGGGGCCGCCGGTTTCGCACCTGACCGCAGATTCCGCATGCAATTGCGGTCGTATTGTGACTCGGCGCTCGATCAGGCAAGGCACCCGCGACACACTTACGTGGAACGATTTTCTCCGCAGGTAGTAACATTTTGCGATTTAGGTGAAGAAGTTTACTGTTGATGGAAATAGTCTTCCACGCAGTGGCCCTTTGCTCCCTGCATTTGTGGAGATAATTTGCTTATAAGAGCCTAACAGCAATCTCTTTCCGTTCCATTTTGGACTGATAACGACAATTAAGTGGCCGAAAGCACGCCCAGCCGCACGATCTATCCGCCACCACCGTGTTCGTATTAAACGGCTACTGATCCATGCAGTGCACCTCTCGAAAATCCATGTCCTCCATTTCAAATGCCCGCTGGATCCTGCTGTCGCAAGCGATGCGTATCGTTGTTCAACTTATCAGTCTAGCTGTATTATCCCGCCTACTTAGCCCTGCCGAATACGGTCTAATGGCGATGTGCACTGTTGTAATGAATTTCGCGTACCTGCTACGCGACATGGGCACCGCTGCGGCAGTGATTCAGCGCGAGACCCTGACCGATGACATGACGAGTACCGTGTTCTGGTTTAACGTCGGAACCGGTTTCGCATTGTGTCTGTTTCTGGTTCTGCTTGCGCCAATCATTGCAGCATTGTTCAAAACGCCAGCGCTGACGCCGGTTTTGTGGGTGCTTGCCCTGATTTTTCCAATTTCAAGTTCTTCGGCAGTTCACCAGGCACTTCAGGAACGCGGTAATAATTTCCGCATCATCGCCCGGGTCGAAGGGACGTCCTCGCTGATTGGTCTTATTGTGGCGCTAATACTGGCCTACATGGGCTTGGGGGTCTATGCGCTAGCATTCCAACTGCTCGCAGCCTTTGCCGCTGGAACCATTCAATTTTGGTTCGCAAGCACGTGGCGCCCGAGTTGGCGCTGGAGTCAGCCTGAGTTCATGTCGCTCCTCGGTTATAGCGGAAATGTGACCGGCTTCACAATCATCAATTATTTCGGGCGAAATGCAGACAGCATGATTATTGGTCGCGTGCTTGGCGAGGTAGCGTTGGGAATCTATGCACAAGCCTATCGTGTGATGATGTTCCCGCTGCAAAGCATGACCTATGTTGCAAACCGCGCACTGCTGCCCGTGATGAGTCGGAAACAAAATGAGCCGGCGCAGATCGGCCAACTTTACCTACGCTCGCTCGGCATGATCGCAACAATCACCGCGCCACTGATGACCGGACTCTGGTTGCTACGGGATCCATTCGTCTATGTCGTACTGGGCGACCAATGGGGCGAAGTTGCGACCTTATTGGCGTGGCTCGCACCAGTAGGCCTCATTCAAGCCGTCGTCAACACTAACGGCACGGTATTTTTGGCAACCGGCCGCACCGATCGACTAATGCGATTGGGCCTCTGCAACACGGTGTTGCAGTTGACCGCCTTCTTCATTGGTACCCGCTGGGGCATTGAAGGCCTAGCTGCCTGCTACTTGGTAGCGAACGTGATGAACTTCTTACCGGCCTTTTACTTCACGCTTAAGGAAGTCAACGCAACTATGTTGGATCTGACTAAGGCGCTCTGGCAACCACTCACGGCGACGACCGGCATGTTAGTACTATTGCTGCCAATGATACAGCTGTTAGGGGCTTACAACGTGAGCGAGATGATGACCCTCGCGGTCTGCTCGGTAGTTGGCACCGTACTCTATGCTGGAGTTACCTACCTGATTTCGCCCGCCATCTACCGCGACTTGAAGCAATTCGCTAAGGCTGATTGACAGAACGCGACGCGCATCGCTGTGGTTCGTTATGCTGGCTTCACGCCATGGACTGCCTGAGCAAATGGGCTAATTTGGCTGCCTCGGTGTCCACCGCATGGCGTGCGAGCACGCGCTGGTAGCCGGCCTCGCCCATTACCTGCAACTGCTCAGGCGCTGCCGCCAAGCATGACTCAAGCGCCTTGGCCAGCTCAATTACGTCACCGGCCGGGAATAACCATCCCGTCTCGCCTGTACGAACAAGTTCCGGAATGCCACCGATGAAAGTGGAGAGCACTGGACGGCGTAGGGCCATTGCCTCCATGATCACGACCGGCAATCCTTCGGCAAAACTTGGTAGTACCAGCGCGCGCGCTGATAAGATTTCCTCGCGCACCTGGTCGCCATTGATCCAGCCGGTAATGCTTATGTTCGCCTGAAGCTTATATTGAGCGATTAGCGTCTCGATCGCACCGCGCAGTTCGCCGTCACCGGCCAACACTACATGGACTGGAATTCCCTTGGCGACCAACATCTGCACTGCACTAACCAGCAGCATATGTCCTTTTTGCTCGCACAGACGTCCGACGCAAACGAGCCGCGGCGTAGCAGGAATCAGCCGTGTGGATACTGCATGAAAAGCTGGATCGATACCACAGTGCACTACCTGCACCTTCGGCCAGTCAGCATAAGGCACCCAGCGAAACAATTGACTGCGGCCAAACGAGCTGACTGCAACAACAAATGCCGAGCGACGGATTTTCTCGCCCAACCATAAGAATTCCGGCTTATCGAACTCTTCCGGCCCGTGCACAGTAACACTGTAAGAAGGCCCCCCCAATATGTTAGCAAGCATCGCAACCTCGGACGAGTTGGTACCAAAGTGAGCGTGCAGGTGGCATGCACCGTACGTTTCCATCCATGGTACGATCCGACACGCTTCTGCGAGATAAATCAGGTGTAGCGGTAATGGCCGGTCGGAACGCATTCCAATCTTGCAAGCGAGTGCTAGCGCTTTAAGAAAACGGCCTGGCCGTTTAAAGACCATGCGAAGCACGTCCATGCCTATTGCTATCGCGCCTTTCTTGAGTACGTATCGAGTTAACGCACGCTCACGCACATCCTCCTCGTCACGCAGCTCATCGGCCCAACCACGTATCGATAAGCGTTGTACGCTAAAGCCTTGGCGCTCAAGTGCCAAGATTTCACGCCGGATAAAGCTATGGCTGATTTTAGGATACTGATTTACCAGATACGCAATCTTCATATTCAGTTATTTTTTCTTCAGCAGATTTCGGTAAAGTTGAACGTAACGACTAGCGATATGCTTTAGGCCATAGACGCGCTGAAAGCGCGCAATGGAACGGGCGCGGCCGACTTCATCATAGTTGCTAAGAAGGTCGATGGTCATGGCAGCGAACACCTCCGCATTATCCTCGTAGCAAATACGCGCCAAGTCCTGATCCTCTGGCAACAGGATGTCTTCCGTCACTCCTTCAATATTTCGCGCCACGACAGGTACCCCTGTCACGGCCGCCTCGATCAGCACAGTACCGAAGCCTTCGGCCTTGGACGCGAACAGGAAAGCATCAGAAATCTTCATGTAATCTTCGACATTGTCACAGTGGCCAAGGAACACCACATTAGGCAGATGGTTCTGCTCTACCATTTGCAGCAGTTCGCAATAATATTCGCAATCGGAAGTGTTACCGGTGCCTGCGAACAAAATGGCCGAGTCGGGATAGTGTTTTGACAAAGTCTTCCACGCTTGCAGCAGGAACTTATAGTTCTTACGATCTTCGATTTTTCCGATTGAATAGAAAATCTTGTTGAATTGCCCAAACCCCAGTTTATCCTTCAATGTAGCACGGTCGTTTGACGTTAAAGCCGCATAACGTTCGGTATCAACGCCGTTAGGGAGGTGGTGGACGCGGTCACGTGGCAGACCGGCCTGCTCGGTCAGTTCAACCTGTATCGAGGCGATAGCGATGAACCTATCGACGGACGACAGTCCCCACAGGTATAACGGCGCCATGAATCTGCGTCGCTTAAAAGCCATGGGATCGTCCCAACCGACAAGAGTAAACTTTAGGATTAACTTCTTGCCCATCAACTTAAGTAACGGGAATATCAGCGCCTCGGAGCCGCGTATCGAATGAAAATGGATCACATCGAATTTGCGCCAATGGCGTATCACGTACAGCAAAATGCGAAATGTAAAGATTAACTCGCTGCGCTTACCCGTCATTGCCATGTTGCTGAAGAACGACGAGCAACGGTATATCCGAATACCCTTGTAAACATCATGTACTGATTGCCGCTCTTCGTTATCGGTAATAAACTCTACATTAAGACCACAAGATTTTAGCCCTTGCGTTAAGTATGTCGCCTGGATCGCCGCGCCACCAAAATAAGGAGGAAATGCGCTTGTCACCATCAAAATATTCATCGTTTTCCTTTTGACATCGTCGCACACAGTCTCGCTTGCATAGCACATTCATCTTCAAATGGTCAAAATATTACTAGGGTCGTTCCCCAGTAAACTCGTGAACAATATGTCGGAACCCGCTACATTAGCTCCGCCACATTGACCGGTTAACGGGCTGTCCGACGTAGCCTCAATACGCTAATAATCAAGGAGTAGCTCAGATAAGTGGAGGTGATAACGAAAGCACCGACGTCGACGAAGCCGGCCAACAAGCTACAACATTCAGTGAGATAAAAACACTGGCATTACAGAGAATTCATAAATTCCGTATATCTCCCCGCATACTTTATTTACCGTTTGAACCCACTCTAAATAGCCGATCCGGCGGAGGGTTGCATCGTTTGCGCCTGCAGGCTGGACAGCGCGCAGGCACCGCCCATTATAAGCCAGAAATACCAATTAAAAACCAAGTAGCGAAACATGTTATCGGAGAAGGAAACGAGTAAATATTGCAGTACGATCGCCAGCATCAGGAAGCCAGATATTGAATCGCATTGCAGAAGCGGACGAATTGTCGAAACTACACGTATATATAACCACATATATCCCAGCAAGCCGACTATGCCTATTTCGAACAAAAACTGTACATAAACATTATGGGCATCGAAATTATTAACTTTATCCAGTTCGAAAAAAATAGGCGTGAAGTGACCGAAAGCATTCAGTCCATAGCCATATATTAGGCGCAGTGGCTCCATCCAGTTAATCGTCGCCTCCCAAAGCACCAACCTCCATGCGAACGAATTTAACTGCGCGTAACGGACTACCTCTGTCCCCTCACCAAGGTCCATCAGGCGGTCGTGCACCGCTGGAATGAGTATTGCTACAAGTGGCAGTAAGAGCAAGTACCACAGATATTTACGCTCAAACAGAATCGCGTACGATGCGAATACCATGAACGAAGCTAACCAGGCACTCCGGGTCTGGGTTAGGAGCATTTGACCAAGCAACAACGGCATGTAGCTGCAGATTAAGATCCGGCCCCGTGGCATCAATTTATACAGACGACTTTTTAGCATGTACAGACACAATACCAGCATCAGCATTAGATAGAAAGCAAGGATGTTGGCATGGGCGAAAGTCGATTTCAGACGGAAGCCGCTGTCGCGCATATGCAGCGCGACATCGATTATGGAGTACAGTGTCGGGATCAATGATGACCACACTACCAGTCGGATAGCCTTATTGAAGTCGTCGTTCGAACGCACGGTATAGACTGCGATCACGAAAATGGCGAAGTACGACAACATGCCTAGAAATACCTTGATGGCGCCCGCAATCTCGTATGACGTTACCAACCCGACGCCCATCATCAGAAGGATCGGCACCCAATAGCGCGCCAGACGGCCTGGAAACAACGCTGGTTTTTCAAGAACTAGCAAGCAGGCGATCATGATTACTGCAAGGTTAATCAGACCACCAATACCCATGTGGAAGTTGCCAATACCAAATTGCGCCGATTCTAGGACAATGTCCCCTACAGATCGAAGAAGGAGAATGAGTATCAAAGACTTTTTGTAGTCGTACAAAAAGACCATGACGAATAATAACAGCGCCGGTAAGGCAATCAGTCGACTGGGCTGATTGCCGGCAATGCCAGCAATCAGTGGGATTGCCGCACCGATAATTAAGCATAGCATCACTATCCCGAGGATGATCCAAGGTTGCCCCCCGGGTGTTTTTTTCAGCGATGTATGCATTATGGTGAAACCATTAGTTGAAATAAATCAGAATTACTGGCGGCCCACGCCCAGGTATTCGATCCCCTGCTGTCGCATTTCATACGGCTCGAAGAGGTTGCGACCATCGAAGATGACAGGCTCTTTCAATGCCGCCTTGACGTCGGCGAAGTCTGGACTCTTGAATTCGCGCCACTCGGTGACAATGATTAGTGCATCAGCCCCATCTAGTGCCGCCATTGGCTCCTCAGTATAAGTAACACGCCGCTGCTCGGGTGCAAGGCCCGCAAAGTCCGACTCGAAAGCATGCCGCGCTTCGTTCATGGCGACCGGATCGAAGGCAACAATGCTAGCGCCACGCTCAAGCAGTTCGCGCACGATCACGCGACTTGGCGCTGCGCGCATGTCGTCGGTATTCGGCTTGAATGCCAAACCCCACATAGCAAAAGTCATACCCTTCAGGTCGCGGCCAAATCGAATATATATCTTTTCCAATAGAACGCGCTTCTGCCGGTCGTTGACTTCCTCGACAGCGTCAAGGATCTTCAGGTTCTGGCCGTGCTCGCCAGCGGTTCGCATCAGCGCTTGCACGTCTTTCGGGAAGCACGAACCACCATAACCAGTGCCTGCATATAAAAAACTAAAGCCGATCCGCGGGTCGGAACCAATACCTTTGCGCACTTGCTCGATATCCACGCCCAGTTTATCTGCCAAATTGGCAAGCTCGTTCATGAAAGAGATGCGAGTTGCCAACATGGCATTCGCTGCGTACTTCGTGAACTCGGCTGACTTCACATCCATATACATAATGCGATCGCGGTTCCGGTTCAGCGGTGCGTACAGTTGGCGCATCAATTCGCGCGCCTTTTGGCCCGCTTCCTCGTCGATGCCGATCACGATGCGATCGGGACGCATGAAATCTTCGACCGCTGCTCCCTCTTTGAGAAACTCGGGATTCGACACTACTGCGAATTCAACCTGCTGCCGCTGTGCAGCCAGTTCTTCCTCGATCGCGGCACGCACCTTGTCGGCGGTACCGACCGGTACCGTCGACTTGTCGACAATGACTTTAAAGTCATTCATATAACGGCCAATATTACGCGCTGCGGCGACGACATATTGAAGGTCCGCCGACCCATCTTCGTCAGGAGGGGTGCCGACTGCGATAAACTGGATGTCACCGTGAGCCACACTAGCAGCCACGTCGGTAGAGAAAGTGAGGCGACCAGCCTTGCGATTACGTGCAATCACCTCATTCAATCCAGGCTCATGGATAGGCACTCCGCCATCGTTAAGAATTGCAATTTTGCGCGGATCTACATCCACGCAGAAGACGTGATTACCTAGATCGGCCAGGCATGCGCCCGTCACCAAGCCCACATATCCCGAACCAATTACCGTGACTTTCATCTTCTTCCCCTAGTTCTTAATTTATTTCATCTCGGACTACGGATACCGATCCCCTGGCATGCCTGGTCAGCGGCGCGCAACCAATTCGACGTTGCTGCCGTTGTTCAGGTTGACTGCAGCAACCAATTCACGCAAAAATCGTTGTTGCAATGCGAAGGCAGTGTGTGTTTCATCATTGTTGTGGAGGACTGTCGAGGCGCGCACCAAGACACCGTCACTAATGCGGCCATGTAGCCCATCCTGAAAAATCTTGAGACGCATGCCGAGTCCATCCTGTGGATATCCATCGCTGATACGCGTCCAATACGTAACAGCCTCCAATCGCCCATTACCACTGGCAAGCATGTGTTTTCCGGGAAGCGTTGTCCCATCAATAGCCAAGGGTACCGGCATCAGCTGGAGCACCTTGTAGCCCTGCGCGGGATAGCAGATCTCCGGAAGATGCAGTTTTACGTCCTGACGCTGCTCGCGCGCATAGGCGATGGCGAGCATGACCTGGTCGCCTGTCTTGTTGACATAGGTACGCAGCAGTACGTCGTCGTACAGTTGATCCTGGTCCCTGCGCTGTTCACCGGTAATCGAGATCCCTGCTTGCGGTATCCTTGCAGGCATAAGCGCCCATTGACCGAATTGTCGAGGCACGCTGTCATCCAGCTGTGCAGGAGTCGCACTGTCCGACATTACAGGTGTTAACGCCTGGGCCAGGGCAGGCGCCAACACCATCCCCGTCAACAAGCCGACGCTGGTGCGCCTGCTCACCGCACCCATGTGTTGCCAGGTAAATGTTGTGGTCGGCGACGTCGACGCGGCTGGGGCTGCGTCCTGTGGCTTTCGAACGATCCAAGTCAGCAGGCGATCGACACCGATGATGAGCAACAGTGCCGACACAAAAAGCATCAAACTCGAAAAGCTGTGCAGAAAGCCCTGCCCTGCAGCATCGCCCAGGTGATATGTAATCAGGGCCAATAAGGCGATACGGATGGTGTTGGCGGCAAACGATATCGGCATGATCAGCGTGGCCAGAGCCGCGTTGCGCAACATCGAAGGGTGCCGTACCAAGTTCATGTATAGCAGGCCCAATGCTTCGAGTGTGAAAAGCGAATTCAGGCCCGCGCAGGCGTCAGCCACCAGTAACTGATACGGGCCGATGAAAAGGATGACCCCACTGCGCGCGATCGGATAGCCAATCCAGTACAACAGGTGCTCAACGGAATAGGACGCCGCGATTTTCATTGGCAGCGTAACCGCGTCGACGATCGAAGCCGGCAACGGAATCATGAACAGCATGAAGAAGAACGCGAACCACATACGCGACCAGGTACTCAAGCCGAAAACTCTTACTATGATGCCGCTGAGTACGAGGATCAGCGACCCCATTTCCAATATGAGTACGCTTTGGGAACGGCCGAGCACGTAGCACAGCAGTCCTGAGACAAAAATCAGGCTCCCTGCCAGGGGTTGTGGCCGACCATTCAACATGCCTTGCCCCGCCATTTGTCGAACGCGACGATACAAGAATGCGAAGGCTACTACCATGACGATCGGACCATGGGCATTCGTTTCCGACGCCCACGCTCCCCTGAACAGATCAATGAAACTGGGCAGATAAAGCGCTAGCAGCCCCGCCACGACAAGGGCCCACGGCGTCAGTGCCTCTCGGCTTCGGGGACTCCACAGCCCGGAAATGGTAGTCATCGATCAGTACTCATTGAGCACCGTTCCCACCAGGTGCACGCGGGCGTCGGTTAGCAAGTTCAATAGGTCGCGCAGTTTTTTCACGTGACTATGGTTCTGGTGTGCCACTAGCACTGCAGCGCCAGCGCGGCTCGCGATTAGTTGGGCGTCGGAATACTCATCGCTAGCGGGTGTGTCAATCAGGATCACGTCGTAGTCGACGGCGAGCTTGCGCAGCAAGTGCGCGAATGCTGGGCTCCCTAGCAGCTCAGACGGGTTTGGCGGCAATGCGCCGGCAGTGAGGACTGACAGGTCGACCAGCGCAGGCACGCGCTGGATAGCATCGTGGCCGTTGCGGCCGGCTAGCAATGCCGACAGACCAACCCGGTTTTCGAGGCCGAACATCTGGTGCTGGCGCGGTCCGCGCAGATCAGCGTCGATCAGCAACGTCCGTTGGTGCTGCTGAGAGAACACAACGGCGAGGTTGGCCGCCAAAAAACTGCGCCCATCACCCGATTCGGCGCTGGTGATGGCCAGCGCGCGACGATCTTTACCGGTTTCAAACCATCTCCAGGTTAACTGATTGCGCAGCGCGCGCAGCGACTCGACGCGGGTAGTAAACGGCTCGTAGGCCGCGATCACTTCGTTGCTGATTGCGCTCTCGCCGGGCAGCAAGTAGGGGTAATCATACTGGCGCGACAGCGCAAGCTCGATGTCAGCGGCGGTCAGTACACCCAACTGGATAGCGGCATCACCAAAGCGGCAGTTATGCTCGATCGAAAAGCGCATGATCCTGTCGGCATCCGCCACGGACAAACGGCCGAAGCGGATGAGGATGGCACCGATGGAACTGTCCGGATGGCTGCCGGCAGGACGCTCATTTCGACTTGACTGAACCGCAAACGATTCGGCGGGGATAGTGGAATTCATACTGAAGACTCTTTAAGGGATATGCGGATGAGCCGTCTATGCCGGCCGCGCCAGTTTGCTGATGCCGTCGGCACCAGTCGATGTCTTGTGAATACTTTTCTTCCTAGAAGAAACACGAGGCTTCCGCACCGCACCTAACACCGGGAGGTCGAATGCTTCGCTTAAATGCGCCGCCGAACGGATACGCTGGTCAAGAAGTTCCAGCATCAACGCTGCGCCCAATCCGAGAATGGTGCCGACCACGATCCCCAACACGACATTCAACAGCATGCGCGGACCTGCCGGTTCCAGCGGAGGCGTGGCGGCCGTCAGGACAGCGATATCAGCCTGTTTGGACTGGCCTTCCAGGCTAATCTGGCTCAGGCGCTGCGTTGCCAGTTCATAAGCGCGGCGGGCGCTTTCCATTTCGTTAGTCAGCAAACTGAACTCATCGCGAGCGCCGTTCAAGGCCTGGACCTTCGCTTTTTGCGCAGCCAATGCCGCGCGCAGTTCACTTTCGCGGCGCTGCGTGATGCCGGCGGTGGCAGCAACGCTACCGGATGCAACACGGATCTGCTCATCCAGGTTTGCGCGCAGTTTGTCGACCTCCGATTTTGCCGCAGCGTATTGGGGATGATTGGGCGCCAGTCGCTGTGCGGTGTCGGCAAACTTGGCTTCGGCCAGCGCCAGACTGGTCTTCAGGCTTTGGACCAAGGGATTGTTCATCACATCCGGTGAGTTGCCGGCATTGCCTTCCACCTGACGACGACGCGAGGCCGCGTCCATGCTCTGGCTCTGCACTGCAACCAGTTGGCTCGACAGTTCGTTCAGCCGAGCCGTTTCAACATCGAGGCGATTGTCCGCGCTGTAGATGTTATGTTCCTGCTGATACTTCGACAGACGAGATTGCGCCTGTTCGTATTGATCGCGCAGCCCTTTGATCTGGGCAGTGATGTAGCCGCTAGCCTGCTGAGCAGGATTAATCTTGAGCTGGACGCTTATATCGAGGTAGGCAGCGGCGAAGGCATTTGCGACGGCCGATACGAACTGGGGGTCGTTGCCCCGAAAATTAATGTACAGAACGCTGCTTTCACGAGCCGGGACGACATCCACTTTTTGGAGCAGCAGTTCAGCCAACCAGTCGCGCAGCGTGCCGCGGCCACCGGTAGCTTCCTTGAACTGGGCCTGTACAGCCGGGTTATCAGTGAGTTTCAAGTCGTCGACGACTTTCAGTGCGACGCTTTTGCTCCTGATAATGTCGACCTGGGTGGCGATATAACCTGGCATCAGTTGTGCCGGCGCACTCAGACCGGTAACGGGATCGACTCCCTTGTAATTGACGACCATCGAGACGCCAGCCATATAGTTCTTGGGCAGGATCAGGCTGATTGCTACTGTGGCGAAAACGGTCACACCCAGTGCGAGGAGGACGATCTTGTAACGAGCGCGCAGCGCGAGTAACAACAAATTCAGGTTCATGTTTGGCATTCAAAAATGTTCAGCGACCAGCACCCGCGTGGTGTGTTCAAGGGCTCAACTACGCAGCGCGTTCAGAACAGGCTTTCCTTGACGTACACAACATCGTCAGGCTGCAATAGGTCGTCGCCCTTGACATCGACAGTCTGCAGATTGCCTGCTGCATCTCGGCGTTTGATACGCAGGCCGCGCTCGGTACCGCGCGGGGTCAGGCCACCACCGGCGGAGAGTGCCTGCAGCACAGTCATCTGGCGCTCCAGGCGTAGTGCCCCCGGTCGCTGGACCTCACCGTAGATGTAGAACCGCGGTGCGCGCTCGACGAAGACAATGTCGCCACCTTGCAGGTCGAAATCGCCTGTCATGTCGGCATTGCGTAGGAGCTCAGCAGTATCCACGCGGTCCTTGGTGACCTGGCCCTTGCGCTTGCGGATCAGGGTTACGACGTCGCCGCCGTCGGCACTAATGCCGCCGCCCAGCGCCAGCACATCCAGCACAGTGCGGTGCCCTTCGATCGGGTAGCGGCCGGCGCGGTTAACCTGACCAAGCACTGACACCTGTTGGCTGTTCAGCACTGCTACCAAAAGGTTAACTTGCGGCTTCTTGACGAAGCCGCCACTCTCGAGCATAGCCGCGATCTTTTTTTCCGCCGTCGCCGTCGATAGGCCAGCCACCGCTACTTGACCAACCAGAGGCATGGTAATGAAACCGGATTCGCTGACTCGTGTTTCAACGGCCAGGTCAGGATTACCAAATACCGAGATCCTGACAACGTCGCCGCCACCAAGTAGCAGTTCGTTAGCACCTGTGCTGCCCATACTACTAAGCAACACCGCGGCGAGCATCGCAAGCCAGATTCGTTTCATCGTAAATCGTTCCATATACCAAAAGTTACTAACTATGAGCCTGATGACTCACTTCAGGCCGGCAACGCCGCGAGCAAGAACTTCACTCTCTGCCGATGCCGTTACCGGGGGCGAAACCGTCGTGCTAGCCCCACCTGCAACTGACTTGTTCAGATACTCAATCCGGGCTGCAGCGCGCAGTCGCGCCACCTCTTCCGTGAATGAAACTTTGTTTTTCCCGGCGATAAGAAACTGCTCAATCTGCGGTGAGGCTACCTCAAGGCTGACTGGCGCTTCCTGCACATTAGCGATCACGTTCAAGACATATTGCTGACCTTCACGGACTAAAAATAGCTGTCCCTTGGGCATCGATATCAAGTTTGCCGATATCTCTTTGGAAAAGTCCGCCGTGGTGCGTGAAATCCGATTGCGGGCATAACGTATTCGATGCGCATCAAGGTAACCCGCCACCTCGTCAAGACTTTTCGCGCCATCAACCACAGCTTTGGTGTCGGCAGGCACATTGTCCGAAAAGACCAGTTGATGTAGTTCGAACTGTTTACGATTAGCAAAGAATTGCGGATTGTTCGAGTAGTAACCGTTAATTTCGGTCGCAGCCGGTTTGAAACTGGCATTCAATTTTTTCTGCATATACGACTGAGCAATAAGGACAGCCTTGGCACGCTCGACTGCGCGAACGACCTCCGGATCCCGATCAACGCCATCCTTCATCGCAGCATTGATAATCAATTGGCGGTCGACCAGGCTGTCAAGCATCCGCTTAGCAGCCGCCTGCTGTTCGTTCGGAGACGACGAAATAGTGGAACGCTGCAACTCATCATTCAATTGCGATACCGTGATTTCTGTGCCCTCGACGCTGACCAGGGCTTGACCAGACTTGGAAGTGGCCACCTTGTCGCTGCAAGCCGATAGCGTCATTGCAGAAATAGCGACTAAGCCGGCACCCAGCAAGCGAGCGCTTCCAACGTAATGCGTGATTGCTCTGAAAACCAAAGTATTAATATTGTTCAAGGCGCCCCCCTTAATCGCTTCTACATTGCTCGATAATCAAAATTGCGTACTGACGTCAAACGATGCGCCGTTCGCGTTATAGCTATTGGTACCTGCTGCAGCGCTACCTGAACGCTGTTCGCGGAACACGGCCAGTTTCAAGCTGAGCGTGCGAAGCGGTTTGTAAACCCATCCGACGGAAACCATATTATTGCTATCAGTTAGAGAACCGGACGGGAGCATGTTTCCGGCCTTCGTGGATGGGGAGAAATCGCGTCTTTCGTGTTTCAGATCGAGCATGGTCTGCGTTTTCTCCGACAGGTCCCAAGTCGCCCTCGCGCTCAAGCCTGTATTTAAAGCATCATCAATGAGCGCGCCTTCTATCGCAGCAAATTCGCGCCAGGTCTGACCTACCAGTTTCACACGCGAGGTCGGGGCCCAATCCACAATCAAGCGCGCATTGGTGCCGCGATCAACGCGATGGACATCCGAGTGCTGCTTGCGCTGCACCCATCCACCAAGAAACGATACTTGCGTATTACCGGTTGCTAGCCATAACACATTCAGCTTGGCCTCCTCTTGAACATAGCCGTCGATGAAGGAACTCGCGTCAAAAGACCGGCGACCAGGATAATTGCCTGTCAGTCGGCGAAACTGGAATCCGACCGTGCTGCCACTCGTGGCCAGGTAGTCTAGACCTGACATTGCTGACTCCTCCGTCCGGGCATTGGCACGCTGCGAGGGCAATTCGTAAGAGAGTTGGTCCTTAGTATAGCCGGCACGCAACTTCCATTTTGAATGAAACCGCCAGCCACCATCAGCATATTGCTTTTTGGATATACGCATATTACGTTGATCGGAATGAAAATCGGCGAAAGGGGCCAGGACCTCTTGGTAGGAAGCACCAATACGGCCATCCAGTCGCGTACCGAGAACCCACTGCCAATCAGCACTCAGGTCCTTTCCTATATAGTCCAGTTGCCCATTGCGCTGAAATTTCACAGAAGAATACTTGGCCATTCCGCTGAGGGACTGCCGGCCGATCGGACGCGCGATTTTCAAGCCCGCCACGATGCTACGGTAAGTATCGGCACTGGAGCCATTCAATCCTGCGCGGTCCGAGGATAGACGAAGCAGATTGTCGTCATGAACAATGCTCGCACCGAAAAACGGCTGCAATGTTTCGGCTGATGCCGGAAAATTCGACAGTGCGCCAAGGAGTACAACCAATCCATTTCGAACAAATGAAGATCTAAATGATAACGGGCGGTCCAACTCGGAACAAATCCACCTCAAATTATTTGTACTACTTTGCGGGAAACGCAAGACCACTCCAATCCAAGGTGACGTCTACCATCGAGATTCTAATATGCAGTGTCCTGGAACCACACGGTAATCGCCGTCATCAGAATGACCTTGAAGTCAAGTAACAACGACCAGTTTTCAATATAGTGAAGATCGGCATCAACCCGGCGGCGCATCTTATCGGGAGTATCCGTCTCCCCCCGCAATCCATTCACCTGCGCCCAGCCCGTAATGCCGGGCTTGACGTTATGACGCGCAAAATATTCCGAGATGATGGACGCATATTCCACGTTATGCTGCACTGCATGAGGCCGCGGTCCGACGATAGACATATCACCCTTCAAAACGTTCCACAATTGTGGCAATTCATCCAGGCTTGATCGCCGCAAAAACCTGCCGACACGGGTAACGCGAGGGTCATTTCGCGTTGCCTGCGCAAGTGGCCTGTTCTCCTGCTTCATGGAGCGGAATTTATAGACGTCGAAGATTTCATTATTGAAGCCGTGTCGCTTTTGCCGATACAGCGCTGGACCGCGGCTGTCCATTTTTACGGCGATGGCAATTGCGATGAGCAAGGGGCTGGTCAATATCAAAAGCAGGGAAGAAAGGATAATATCTTCCAGCCGCTTCGCCACGCCAATTTGTTCATCCACACGTCGATTGGCGACGGTTAGAACAGGTACGCCTGCCAGGCGCTCCATATTTGCTGTCGGAAACTGCCATATGACGTCGTTTGGCACTAGGTCGATTCGCACCGGCACACTACGCAACTTCTTGAGCAACTCATTAACCCGGTCCGATTTGACCCATGGCAGTGCGACGACGATACGGTCGACCTGATGACGGCGGACAAATACCAGTAAATCGTCGGTTGCGCCACGAACATGAGGCTTCACTGCGGCAGGTATGGGCCGCTGTAGCCTGTCGTCGAAGACGCCGAGAATCCTGATGCCGCAGGCTGAGTTACCTGAAATCGTCGATATGATTTTCTCCGCCTGTTCATCCGCGCCGACAATGACAACTGTCTCCAGCAAACGCATCGACTTGATTGCACGCTGAATCGACACGTTAATGATCACGCGATTCACAAGAAGCAAAGCGGTTGCCAGGAACACCGCGCTGAGTACCCAAATGCGCGAAAACTCATGGATGACACCAGAGAAATAAGCGCAAATTAGCATGATCAGCAAGGCCGCGGCACCCCCGCCAAACATCGCATTCAACTGGGTACTCAACGACGACAAGGCATTCCTACGATAACTTCCTGCAATGTAAAGCGCGATGTATGTGCCGATGCTTCCGAGATAGATAAATGCGTGTGTCGAAGATGATGCTGACGATGACTCGAGTTCGCCAAAGCGAATAAGGTGACCGCAGAATCCCGCAAAGATCAGGACGAGAATATCTGCAATCTGCAGAAGTGACTGGAAAAAAGAAATACGAAACCACATACCGGAAACGCGGCTGCGCTTTGTAGTGGAAACCTGCAGCTCCGGAGATCTCTCGGCTTGCCCTTCACTTGATGAGCCATGCGCGTATCCCATGCTTTCAGCGCATACTTCGTCGTCGTCGAATGCAGCAGATTGAGGTAAGGTACTCATTTTTCGCTGATCTCTGGTAAATAGTGATGATCTGGAGTTACCTAAGGAAAGGGCATGCATTTCGTATCATTTGGTGCAATACCACCTTAGGGGGAAAGACCACTGACAACATCTGTTTGAAGCAACAGCCAGCACAAGGCCCAAGAATTGGGCCATAACTCTTTGCGAAAAAATGGGTGGACCAGCGCAACAAGCCGAAACTCTTGATCTAGGCATGGCGACGTCCCAATTCATCCAGCGCGACAGGTACGCGAGGAAAAATATTGTTATTTCTTTATGGAATTAAAGATAACACAATCGTTCCCAGTGTAGGAATTCTTTCGACGAAGATGTAGCGTTTTTCCTACATTGGTTTACCAACTCTTACTTGAGCACTTGCTTGTCAGCGCGGCCATGCGCAGCCCATGCAACTGCGCGTTTGCAGGTCACACTGCAGATGAGCCGGCTCGGCACTACGAGAAGGGCCGTGCGAAGGCATTCGCACGATCTGCGCGCTTCCGGTATCAGGTCCGCACTGTCGATTGGGTTGGGTCACATGCAGACGGCGCTAAGGAAGCGCTGAGTTAATTGTCAACCGATCGCGGCTGGCGGCCGAGCCGGCCCAATAACGTCGTCGATTCATGCCGAGCCACCGTAAAGCACTCTTCTTCTTTCCTTAGATGCAGGCGCTCGATGCCGGCCACGAACCGACTCGCGCTCTCGAACTTGTCGGCGATACGCCGACCGCCCCAGTATTGCCGTGAGGGCGCCCGCAGCCTGCACCGGGCACCCTACTTTCAGTTCGCCCGACAGCGCGACATCGGCCCGGATCACAGCAGGCAGCGCCAAGCTCAGATGGCTGAATCCGCGCTGCAACAGGTTGGGCGCGCGCTGCTTCCTGAACAGGCGCGCAAAATTCCGGAACACCTCGTCGAAGTCGCTCTCGATGCGGGCGCGCTCCTGGGCTTCGCTGCGGTAGAACGCGATCGCCTCGGCGTCTTCGCGCAAGTGCATCAGGCGAACGGCGCCTCACGCCACAACTGCCTGAAGTTCAGCTGGAACGGCGGACTGAAGCGAGCAGAATTATTTGTCACAAGGGTGTATGACCAGACAGGACAGCTGAACCACCAACGATTCGTTGTTAGAAGTAGTTGCTCAGTTAACAAGTCCATGTACGCACGGGTTAGAATATTCGGGCACTCGAATATTGACAATTGGAATACATGACTTCTTGGTTCCACCTTTCTGCGCTCGGCGGCCTCAGTGTCACGGGATTTGTGGCTTCCGTGACTGCCGTCTGGCTGTTGGCCAGTCGCCGTAGGTGCCTGGCGTTGAGCTGGTGCCTGTTATTCGGGGCTGCGTTGGCCGTGGCAGCCGGATCTCAAGTCGCCTTCCTTGGCTGGGGTCTGGGCGTCCAGTCGCTCGACTTCACCGGGTTTTCCGGGCATGCCACACGCGCCGCAGCAGTGTTTCCCGTCGCCCTGTTTTTACTTCTTGAGAAAAAGGGAGGCTGGATACGAAGGGGCGCTGTGCTAGCTGGCGCCTTGCTGGGAGTTGGCGTTGCAGCGGCAAGAGTGAACGTAGGCGCGCACTCGCCCAGCGAGGCAGTCACTGGCTGCGTTCTAGGCTTTGCCACTGCTGGGCTGTTCCTGTGGCATGCGCGAGGACGCACTGGCTACGTTTATTCACCATATGCCCTACTGCCAGGCTTGCTGCTGTCGAGCTTGTTACTAACGTATGTCAAGTCAGTAGACGCGCACCAAGCGCTGACGGCAGTAGCACTCAAGCTATCAGGGCAGGATCGAATCTTCCAGCGGCATGGGTGGCGTCATCAGTCGAGGTCTTATGTGCCACCTTGCCAAGCTGAACGGGTAAGATTCGATTATTTTTGCGCTCGGGATCTGGCTGACTGAACTTATCTGAGCTTGGGCAGTCGCAGGAGCAATGGCGCCGCCTGGAGCCCCATCTGTCGATTAAGCCGTGAAAGACGCGGCTCAGCTCCAGGCTTCAATCACCCAATCAGCCAGCTTGCCGCCCGGCTGACGCGGCAACGACGGGCCAAACGAGTACGCTGCCGGCCGCTCGTGCGGCGAGACGCGTGCGGCCATCCAGGCATCCAATTCTTCGCGCAATACCCCCGCTTCGGCACTCCCAGCTGCGACCACGAAGGCCTTCAGGCGTTTGCCCTCGTCGGGCCGCATCAAGCGCACCGCGCATTCGCGCACAGCCGGATGCATCGCCAGTACCTCGGCCACATAGGCGGGGAACACATTGTTGCCGCCCACCTGTACGCCCTGGTCGACGCGCCCCCGGGGCACGAAGCGTTCGCCATCGATCCAGTCCAGCCGGTCCTGCAAGGGATAGTGCCGCCACTCTCCGCCGACCTCGCGTTCGATCGTGCCCTCCTGCGCGCCGCGGCGCCAGTACGGCAGGAGCAGGTACGGTGCACCGGCCTCCTCTCGCGCACCGACCCCGGCGGTCTCCGAACTGCCGTACACCTGCAGCAG
>Ga0308161_1001559_pt1 | contig 26997 bp, 35 predicted proteins | sample PhyFR2_FD_201034 | JGI IMG/M metagenome (GOLD analysis project Ga0308161, IMG submission 201034) | Phyllosphere microbial communities from UC Gill Tract Community Farm, Albany, California, United States - DLSLF.R2 | ecosystem: Host-associated > Plants > Phyllosphere > Unclassified | place: USA...
CCACGGCACCAGTGCGGCCCACGTGCCTTCGGGGTCCGACTGACCCCGCGCGGTCACGAGCAGTGTTGCAAGCACCAGGGCGATGCCGAGTGAGGTCGCAGTGCAGGCAGCCGTCTCGATCCGCCTGAGAAACCTGACCAGGTCGAGGTTGACCTGCTGTGGTGCGGAGTCCGTCATGTCGGCTCCCCGGTTCGGGGCGACCCCCGCTGGATCGCTACGTACTGATGAACGTAGCGCGCGCGACACGCGAGGATGAGCGTGCGGCTCAGGATTGCGCGATGGGGACGCGAGGGTTGCGCGACAGCGCAATTCTGCACGGCTCAGTCGCGGCGCTGAGCCCTCATCTCGCGGCGCGCAAGGTCGGAGTGGTGGTTCGGGTGGAGCGTGGGCCCGTCGATCAGGCGACGGAGCAGGCGTCGCAGCGCACTCACAGGGTCGCGCCCGACTGTACCCGAGCGATGTCGCTGCCGGGCACCTCGACCGGAACTAGCCGGTCGGCCTGGAGGTAGACGCCTCCATCCTCGGTCATGACGACCTCCTCCTGGTCATCGATCAGCTCACCCTCGACCGGCTGACGCAGGAATGGCACAGCGCATGCGGCGACCGCGAAGCAGGCGAGCGCGACGATGAGCGGGGTGATGTCAGGCATCGGGGTCCTTCGTGCTGAGCCGGTCGAGCGAGTTGAGCAGGTTCTGAGCGGCGACCTCTGCCTGCTCGGCTGATGCGAGCGCGCGCTGCTGGGAACGGATGGCGCGCCGTGCCGGACCGCCGGTGAAGTGATCGATGAGCGCCCCGATCATCAGGACGAGGGCGGCGACCGCCGCAGCCGCCACCGCGAGCGAGGCCTGGTCAAAGAAACCGAGTCCGAGGAACCAGTCGACCGGATTCACGATCGGCTCGGGTCCGTGTCGGGCACCTCATGCCGGAGCTGGATGCGGCACCGCAGGAGGTCCGCGGCGTCGTAGATGTTGGACAGGACGTCATCGAAGTGCTCGACGTCCTCCGCGTCCTTGATCTCGTCCCACAGCCCGTGCAGCTCGTCCGTGTGCTCGGCGTACCAGCGCGAGGCATGCAGGGCCGCTGCGAAGCGGTCGCGCATCTCGGAGAAGGGCGCCTCACGCGGCGGCAGCTGGATCACCAGGCTGCGGTCCCACGATCGGAAGCCCCGGTCGCGGCGCTCCTGTGCGGCGCGGTGCGTCTGGACGAGGTGGTCCAGTTCGAGGGCGTCTTCCGCCTCGATGATGTGGTCCTTGATGTCCGGCATGGGTTCGCTTCCTGGTTGACTACTACTAGTCTAGCGCCATGCTGAACGCCTCAGCTCGCGCGCCTGATTGGACTGGGCGCTCGCCTACCACGGCTCGATGCCGTGACAGGCGATCAGCTCCAGGTCGCGCAGGCTGACCAGGTCAAAGGTGAGGTAGTGACCGGACTCGTCCACCTTGGCGGCGACCGATTCGAGGACGGCGCGGGCGCCGCTCGGAGTGCCGGTCGAGTCCGTGATCGTGACGTAGGTGCCCGCGAACTCAGACAGTGCCTCGGCACCGGATGTGCTGGCGTGCCACTCCGCGTCCACCGGACGGAGGAAGACGCGACCCTCGGGCTGATCCACCACCTGCATGTATGACGCGCCCGGCCGCGAGCGGAGGGGGCGGCTCAGGCCGTGGCCCAGCGTGCGGTCACGCAGCTCGGCTGACGCCTGTGCCGGTGTGACGCGACGGGCGGTCACTTCCTCACCGAGGGTGCGTGCATCGACCACCGCGGGGTGGTGCGCGCGGTACACGTCGCGGAGTGCACTCAGCGTGGGCCAGAGGGTCTCCCGGCTGGCGTACCAGCCTCTCAGTTCGTTGGCGATGCTCATCGTGTCCTCTCCCTGGTTGACTAATACTAGCGTAGCCTACGGGGCGCGCACAGCGAAGCCCCCGCTGATCGGTCGCCCGATCAGCGGGGGCTTCGAGGAATGGACTCAGTCCTCGTCCCGGGGTGCGTGCTCCCGGAACCAGGCTGCTGCCTGCTCGTTCCGGGCGAGCAGGGGGAGGATGTGCGACTCGGCGCGCCGTCCATCGGAGGCGATCCAGTCCGGGTTGATGTCCATGTCGGACAGCGCGTCGTCGTCCGCCAGTTCGCTGAGGTCATCAACGAACGGCTCCTCGTCCGCGAGGCTCCCGATCGGAACGTGCCCGGAGACCCGCTCGTACGGGCCGGTGTGCCCCGGGTAGGTGAGGTTGCCCTCGGCGTCCACGCCCACCGACGGTGAGCCGTAGTACCCCTGTCCGCCCTTGAGGTAGTCGGACACGTTCACCCCGGACCAGTTCTCGTCGTCCTTGAAGTGGATCAGCTCCACGATGGAGGGCGCGAACGCGCTCGGGGTCTTGGCATCGACGGGGCCCTCCATGCCGTCGTCCGCGACGAAGGTGACGAAGCGGTCCGGCTCGCCGGGGAAGGAGACGGTCATGGTCGGGTTGCCACGGAGCCCGCTCTCGGTGACCTCGATGTTCGGCTCCTGCTCGAACAGCTCCACCGGCCAGACGCGCTGTGTGGGATCGATGACGCGGCTCACGCGCTGGGTTGCGCTCACCGGGGCACCGCCCAGGGGGAGCGTCTTGCCGCCCGCACCCGGAGCGGAGCGCTGGCACTCGGCGGCGGCTGCGCTACCCGCCAGGTGGTTGACGACCCCGTGCGCGGGGTTGATGCAAGGCACTGTTGCCATGTTGGTGTCCTCTCGACCAGGACGCCCCAGGTGTGAGCGTCGCTCTACTGGCACTGTAGCGCGAGCGCGCGAGGGCCGGTCACGACCCCGTGAAGTTCGTAACCGGCCCTCAGTGAGGCGACCGGCGTTGATCCGAATCGCGCTCGCTCTCAGTGTAGCGTACAGCGCCCGCGCGGGCGCTCCAGGGCGTCCCTGAGGGGACAGCGCGGTGCTGTCGTCGCGTAGCGCGTCCGCCCACTCAGTGTCCGCAGATGGGCGTCAACGCTCAGCCCCGACGCGCTCCAAGGTGAGCGTTGAGGGCGTCCAGTCCGTCCCACCCCAGGTAGGCGGTCTCCCGCTCGTTGACCGAGATGATCGGACCGTGGAACCGTGACACCCGTGCCCGGATCAGGCGACCCTGCTCGTCGGCGCGCTCCCAGCCGTCTGTACGCTCCGCCCAGGTTGGGAGGTTCCGCTCCCGCGCCCAGGCGTCGCGCTCCGAGGTGAGCGTCGCGGGCGGAGTCGCCGGATCGGGTCGGGGGAACCGAGCGATGTCGTCACACAGGTTGGCGTAGTGCACGTCGAGGTCCTCGGCCCGCCAGCGGAGCGCTGCACCGACCTCGCCCTCGCGGTGGGCGTCGACCAGCAGCTGGATGATTGCCAGGCGCTGAACCGTCTGCGCGTGGGTGTCGCTCACCGTCCGACTCCCGAGAACCAGTTGATGAGGTCGGCAGCCGCGCCGATGAAGTCGTAGCCGGGGGCATCGTTGAAGATGACCAGTCCGTGCCCCTCACCGTAGTCCGGCATCCCCGGTGCGATCCAGCGCCAGGTGTGCAGGTGCGACGGGTTGTAGGGCTGCGACCCCTTGCGCGGGAAGCGGGTCTCGATGCCGTGCTCCGGCGGGACGACGGTCATCGCGAGCCATGCGACCTGCTCCAGGGGCACGTCCGGGTCCAGACCCCGCTCGAAGTCAGGGAGGTCATCGATGACCTCTCCGTCGGCCTCCTCGGCGTTGCGGTGCACGCCGGGTGTGCCCGGCGCTCCGGTGTGCACGGTGATCCGGCCGAAGGGGCGGGTCGGCTCGCCCGGCCAGGGGTGGTTGTCCTCGGGGATGGTGAGGGTGTTCTCGAAGGGTGCCGGGAACATGCCCGTGTTGATCAGCCGCCACCCGGGCACGTGCAGCTGCTCCAGCAGCGGAACGTACGACGCTGCGATGTCGAGCGGAAGGCCTCCACCGCGGGGTACCTCGATCACGTCGCCCAGGACCTCGGGGCGCTCCCGGACGAGGCGCAGGGCGTCGGTGTACCGCAGTCCGGTGTAGCGCTGGATGCTGCGGGCAATGCCCTTGGTGGAGGTCTGACGACCGATGGGCTCCGTGACGGTCATGCGGCCGCCTCCTCTTCCTCGGGGTGAGTGGGTCCGTGCGGCGGGGTGAAGTGCCGACTTGACTACTACTAGCGTAGCACGGCGATGAAGGAGTTCAGTCCTGCGCACCGCTCAGGCGGAACTGGAACGCGCCGCCCCTGATCCGGACCCGCTCGGCCTGGGTCAGCGAGCCGTCGGGGTGACGCACCCACAGGGGTGTGAACTGGTCGTCGCGGGCGTCGTGCGCTGCCGCCTGCCGCAGCTGAGCCATCACCTTGGGCGCGTCCAGCCGCTGGTTGCTGTCGGTCGTGGTGTCGAACACGATGCCGGTGCCCTCGTGGTAGGTGACGCCGGAGACCTGCGCCCGCACTCCGTCGGGGTGCTCGACGTGCGAGTACAGCCCGTAGGTGAGACCGGCACCGGCTCCGTCGCGTCCGCGCGTCACGAAGTCGGCCTGACCGGCGTCCTCGGCTCCGCGCTCGCGCAGGTCGTCCGTCAGGTCATCGTGGTCGTAGCGGCCGGATGGCTGCCAGTCGTCCGGCGTCGCGGGCAGCGGCACGCGCCCGTCGTCGGTGGTGATCCCCAGCGACGATGAGACCAGTCCGTTGGTGAACCGACCGCCGCGCGCCCTGGAGGTGGAGAGGCGCGACAGCATCTCGGCGCCGCGACCGATCACCGCGGCCGAGCCGGAGCGGGACGTGCCAGCGCAGGACTCGGCGGCGGCGGAACCTGCCTTGTGGAAGGCGACTCCGTGCTCGGGGTTGTTGCAGGGTACCAGTGCCATGATGAACTCCTCTCGACCAGGATGCGCGAAGGGCGCGCTACTCACTGTAGCGCGCCCGGTGCCGCTCAGCGACGGGGCTTGGGGACCATCCAGTTGTCGTCCCAGGGGTCGCCGGTCACGCTGGCACGCCGATGGGCCAGCGTGCGATGTCGAGCGGGTTCCGCTTCATCAGGTCGTGCGGGTTGGGGATGTCAGCGGCCTCGGTTTCGGCCACCGGTGCGATGGTGCTGATCTCAGCCATGGTGGGGTTCCTTCGTTCGGTGCTGGCCCCGTTGGTGGCGGAGCGTTACGCTACTGTACGCCGAGATGACGCGCCACCATGAGCTGAGTTCGCGTTGGCGCGCCTCGCCGCGCGGTCGACCGAGACTCCGTGCCGGTTGGCGGGGATGTGCCGGTCGTCCCGCCAGCGGCGGATGGTCTCCCGTGACAGCCCAACGTGCGCGCCCACGTACCCGTCGCTGTGTCCGCGCCGGACGAGGTCCGCGATGACCTCGTCCGAGGAACGCGGAGTCGGGCTGAGCAGCGACACGATGTACGCGTCGAGGTCCTCGCCCGCACGGTGCGCGGCATCCGCGAGCGCGTCCAGGATCGCGGCGTCATTCAGCTGGACGGTGATCCCGTCGAGCCTGCCGTCCGCGGAGCGGCACACCTCAACCGAGGTGGCGCTCATGCCGTGGCCGCGGTGCGTGCCTCATCGATGCGACCGATGGTCATCAGGAGCTGAGCGTCCAGGTCGGTACGGGCGAGGTCGCCCTGAGCACCGACCTCGTTCCGAAGTTCCGCGCTGATGCGCTCCAGCTGAGCGGCGGCGCGCCTGATGCGCTTCTCGATGCGTGCCCGTCGCTGATCCGACTCCTGCGTCATGACTGCCTCTCCCGCTCTTCCTCTTTGGCCCGCCGGGCGAGGGAGCGTCGGCGCGCTCCGTCGAGGGCGTCCTCCTCCACGGCACCCAGCCGGACGGCCTGAGCCCGCTTGCTCGCGGTCACGTCGAAGTGCTCCTTGTAGGTGCCCGGGTACTGGATGTAGCGCTCCTTCAGCCCGAGTCTCAGGGCGAAGGCGATCAGCTCCTCGCTGGAGTCTGCGGTGAGGTGGCACCAGGTGCTCTCGTGCCGACCGACCCTGGCGGGGATGTGCACGTTGTCCACGTAGACGGCCATCAGTGGATGAGACCCTCGATGATCGCGTCGGTGCGCTCGGAGCGCCACCGGAGGCCCTCGTCCTCGGGGACACGCTGCAGCAGCTTGGCGAGCGCGTGCCCGTCGAACGCCGCGAGCGCCTGTGCCCGCTCGTCCGGGGTCATGTCGCGGATGTGCTCCGGCAGCGTCTTACCGTGCAGCACCTCGCGCTCACCCGCCTCAATTTCCTCGACGGTGAAGAACGGCTGTTCGCCCATGATGATCTCCGGCCTCTCTCGACTACTACTAGCGTAACGCGCAACGCCCCGCCTCCAGCGCGGAAGCGGGGCGTCATCACGGGTGAGGGCTACCCCTCGGTCAGCCACGGGAAGGACTGAGCGTGCGCCTCCCACGCGGTGAGGAACTCCGCGCTCGCGACGGTCGCGCCAGCGATGTACCCCCGCAGGAACCCCGCGGTGTAGCTGGACTCTGCCTCAGCTCCGCGAACGTGAGCCACCCAGTTGGGGTCGCTCAGCAGGCGTGCGCGAAGCGGGCGGAGCGCGCCGCCCGGGAACAGCAACTCTGCGGCTGCGCGCGCGTCGATGAGGGCGTCCTCGATGAGCCGCTCCTCCTCCGTCATGAGGCTGCGCATGGACTCCTCGACCGACGCCGCGATCGCCCGCGTCTTGCCGGAGCCAACCGGGCTGTTGGGCGCGAAGGTCAGGGTGTCGGGGGCCGACCTGAACGGAGGCGCGACGGGGTTGGGCACCACGTTGACCTTGACGCCGTCGGCGGCGAAGCGCGACCCATACTCGCGGGCTGCCTCGCGGGGCCGACGGGCGACCTCGATCCGCATGGACGCGCCGAAGTCGCTCGGGCTCCGGGTGATGCCGGGGGCCAGAGGGAGGCGACTGCTGACGATCAGCTGGTCGTAGTCCAGGTCGATGACCAGGTCGACTGACTCGCGCACCCACATCGGCAGCGTGCCCGGGGAGACCGAGGTCACGATGTACTGAGCGCCGGGGTCGGCCATGACGCGGGAGCGCCGGATGCCCTCCTGGAACCGGGCCAGTGCCCGTCCTCGCTGGCCTCGCTCTCCGTCACCCACCAGGTGGGCGTGCATCACCGCGAACGCGACGTTGCCGCGCCCGGCGGCGCGTCGGTCCTGGCGCAGCCGGGTCATACCCTCCAGGGGCATGGTGACCAGACCGCTGAGGGCACTGGGCCTCATGATGACGCCGTCGCGCACGCGGTCCGGCTCGCCGTAGGCCAGCATGGTCTCGGTGACCGCCTGGAGGGCACCCGCACCGACGATGGCGATGTTCGGGCCGCTGGCGCGGATGTGCTCGCCGAGGTCGATGCTCCGAATCTGACCACCGAGAATGTGGCGCCAGGTGAACCGGGTCAGCGGGAAGATGCCCGTCGCGGGCTCCGTCACGATCTGGAGGGCGCGGGCGTAGGAGACGCCGTAATCTCTGGCGTATGCGCGCGCCTGGTTTTTGAGTGCCTGGTTGCTCATCATCTGTCCGTTCCGGCATCCGTCCACACCCGACTGCCGACATTCAGAGATGACATCGGTAACCTGGCACGTGGCGCTGAGCGTCTTTCCACCCGTCGCGACCCTGGCGGTGTGGCGCCGGTCGCGGGCGGTAGCCTGCGTGTTGACTAGTAGTAGTCTACACCACGTCAGGCTCGCTTGGCTACATCCGGCTGAGCAGGGCGACGGACGCAGGGATGGTCAGGCATCTGGGCGTCGCTCAGATGCGGCGTCCGTCCTTGTGGTGTCCGTGCCAGGCGTCGTCCCGCCGGTACAGGACGGTGACGACGCAGGGGCGACCCGGCTCCGACATGTCCACGCCCACGGCGAGGTCGTGGCGCTGGAAGGTGAGCAGGTCACCGTGCGGGTAGGTCTGATCCGGGCTGAACAGGATGCGCTCCACGGTGGTCTTGTCCACCCGCATCTCGCCCATCCGCTTCCAGGCGTGAGCGGTGATGACGACGTGGTCGCCCTCGCGAGGCATCTGGTTCATGATCGACTCCGGCTCATCGGACGGACCTCCGCAGTTGCGACTTGGACATCTTGGCACGCGCCTCGGGGCGGCCACCGACAGGCACGCCGAAGCCGTACAGCTTGGTGCGTGCGGCGATGTCATCGATGGCACACGCCGGGCAGCCGCCGCCACGCATGTGCAGGTGGGGCGTCTGGGGGAAGTCTCCGTGCAGCGAGCAGGTGATGGTGACCTGCTTGTGGATGCCGGTGTACTCCACCTTGCTGTAGTCGTATCGGTCTCCGTGCTGAGCCTCGAACCGCTCGATCACCTCCCAGTCGGTCAGCCTGCGACGGAAGACCGCGCACGTGGGGCAGCCGTGCCCCTTCATGTGGCGGAATGGAGTGATGAGGAAGCGGCCGTGCTCGCGGCAGTAGACCTCGACGTGCACCTCCAGCGCGATGTACTCCACCGCGGCGTAGGCGTACTCGTCGCCGTGCTCCGCGCGGAAGCGGGCTATGACGGCGTCGTGGGTCAGCTTGGGTCGCCCGGGCCTGCGTTCCAGGTGCGTGTGGTCCGGGTGCTGGCAGCCGTAGCCCAGCAGGTGTGCCCGGATGGAGACCTGGAACGGTCCGTGCTCGTGGCACTCGACGGTGATGCGGGTGAACTGGTCCTCCGACGGCTCCGCACCGTCGTAGGAGTAGGCGTCCCCGTGCACCTCGGTGAACTCGGCAACCATCGACGTCCAGGCGCGCTCATGCAGCCGCTCGCTCAGCACACAGCCGGAGCACCGGGCACCGCGCAGGTGCTCGTACGGTGTGGCCGTGAACTCTCCGTGCAGTCCGCAGTACATCGTGACGCGGGCGTTCATGCCCCGGTACTGGCGGTACGTGTACAGGTCGCCGTGCACCTCCCGGAAGCGGGCGATGACCTCGGTCAGCGTGAGGGGTCGGTTTCCCGCGCAGTCGCTGCACCCCTGGCCTCGCCAGTGCTTGTAGGGCATGATGCTGAACGGTCCGTGCTCCCGGCACGTCACGGTGACGGCCCGGTTCTCGGCGACGTACTCCACCCGCTCGTACCCGTACCTCATGCCGTGCGCGTCCCGGAAGCGGGCGATGGCCTGGTCGCGCGTCAGCGTGTCTCGGGCGCAGGTCGGGCAGTTGCTACCGGCGGCGTGGTGGTCCGGGCGCTGCATGAACGGACCGTGCACGGAGCAGGTGATGGACATGGGGGCGGTGAAGGCCGTGTACCCGGTCTCATCGTAGGAGTACCGGTCACCGTGGGCCGTACGGAAGCGCTCCTCGACCTCGCTGAACGGCACCGGAAGCAGCCCCGTGCAGGCGCGGCAGATCGACCCAGACCAGTGATGCCTGGGCGTGACGCTGACCGGTCCGTGCTCCGGACAGATGATCGTGACCGGGGTGCCCTTATCCCGGTACTCCACGAGGTCGTACCCGTAGCGGTCGCCGTGGACAGCACGGAAGCGGGCGATGACCTGGTCCTGCGTCAGTCGTGCCGCCATCAGGTGAGGGTCACCCCCGGCACGCGCTGAGCCTCGGCCACGTCCCGCTTCATCGCCTCGAAGTCGGCGCGGGGCGTGCCGCCAGGGTAGCCGTTGCTGCCGAAGATGTCGGTGAGCAGGAGTCGCCCGAAGGTGCCCTCCATGCGGGGGTGACTGCGTGTGGCGGCACTGAACATCTCGCGACTGCGGGCCCCCACCAGCACCTGCACTCCGTGCTCGGCACCGTTGGCGAGGACGAACGCCAGCGACGTGAGGTCAAACTCTGAGACCGTCCACGCGTCCGGCACGCTGAAGCGCATGTACGGTGTTGTGGGCATGCCTGCGGCGCGCTGAGCGTGACGCAGCTCCGCCAGGGTGCCGCTCCGCCCGAGGGTCCCCTCGATGGCGGTGCGGACGCGGTGGACGTGACTGGCGACCGCGAACGGGGTCCACTCGACCGGACGGAGGTCGTGGACCGGGTCGATGTCCGGCAGCGCGATGTCGTCGTGCATGGTCGCCTCGATCACCTCCTGGGCGTCGCGGCCCAGGAGCAGCAGGTGGGGGCTGGCGGGGTTCAGCTCGACGGCCACGCGGGCGTCACCGACGGTCAGCTGGTTCAGCGGGAACAGTACCGGCTCGCGGACGATCGACAGCGCCTTCTGGTACCCGCAACCGTGCTCGGTCGCGTACTGACGGGCGCGCTGCTTGAGTGACATCATCTTTCCTCACTGCTGTCCTCCACGCTGACAGCGGGTACTCGATGAGTGACTGGCTGACGCACCGACTCCGAGAGACTTCAGCACCGTCACGATCTTGTGGCTGCGTGGAAGCCGATCGCGGTGCCGCGCACGGTGAGGTGCGCTAGTACGAGTCTAGCGCATGTGGAAGTCGCATGAGGAACCCCTCCGCGCACCGGCTCGACCACGGCGCACGGAGGGGCGGCTTCACTCGGCTCAGCTGCACCCCTGAGCGTCGCTGTCAGCGACCACCTTGAGCACGTCGGCACCGCTCAGCAGGTCGTGCTCGATGAGCGTGGTCGTCAGCGCGAGGTGCGCCATCCGGTTCTCGGGGGTCGTGAGGATGAACCTTGCCGCTGCGCGTGCCTGCCTGATGATCTCATCCAGCGGTGTCTCCGAGTCGGGGTCGAGCGACTGGAGCATCAGCGCCGAGGCGGTGGCAGCACCGATGTCGGAGTCCGAGCCGTTCTCGGCGGGCATACCAGCGATGCGACTCGCCTCCTGCCCGGCGACCGACACGATGAGCCTGCGCTCGGTCATGCCAACCGTGCCAGGACGGTCGATGGCGTAGGAGACATGGGGGTTGCCACCGAAGTCACTGCTGCCGGTACGCGCCGTCGCCTCGGTGATGGGTACGCCGAGGCGAACGCAGGCCAGGGCGTGCCCCGCCTCGTGGATGGCGACCCCCATGTTGGTGAACATGCTGCGTGCCGCAGCGTCCTCTGCTGTGCTCTCGGCCACGGCGGCCTTGATCTCGGCGCCGGTCACCGAGCCTGAGTTCAGCTTCAGCGCCGCGATTGCGGCGATCTCCTTGGAGGGTGCGGCGGCCAACAGGCGCGACCACCGCTGGTCACCGTGCAGGTCGGCGTGCATTGAGCTCATGCGCAGGCGGTGCAGCACGTAGGCGTCCTCGTACGTCACCTCGGTGGTGCTCACAACGCGGCGGCCCAGCGCCTTCAGGAACCTGACCACGGCTCGGAGCCCAACGAGGATTGCGGTGATGACGACTCCGGCAATCGCCAGCCGGACGAACGGCATGGGGTCGTTCACACCGGCGATTGCGGCGATGGCGAGGCCAGCGTACATGCCGAGGTACTGGCAGAGCAGCATCAGGACACCGGCGATGACCAGGTAGGGCACCTGGGCTCGGAGCGCCTCCCAGGTGCGCATGCCCCGCACCCGGAGCGCGCGAAGCGCCTTCCCCATGGACCCGCTCATGCGATCACCCTTCCGATCAGTGCCCGCAGCCGCAGGCGCAGGCGAGGCTTCCGATGCCAGGTCGTCCGCGCGATGAGCGTGGGCAGACCGTACGAGCCATCGGCCATCAGGTGGACGGCCGTGAGGGTCGCCGTGATGTGACGACGCTGAGCCCGGCGGAACGCGCGCAACGCGGAGCCGTGACTGTCGAAGTCGACGGTGACCCTGCCCATCCAGTCGTCGTACTCGGAACTGAGCCGCCACCGCACGCTCGACTGACCGCTACCCCCGCGCATCGCGCACCTCGTTCTCGGTGCGCTGATCCAGGATGACGGCGATGACCTTGAGCGCCTCAGCGGGATCGAGGCTCTCGTCGTGCACGGCCTTCCTGATATCCGCGATCTGACGCTCCGGGTTCGGGCTGATGGCGTCGAGCAGTGCCACCCGGTCCGGGAAGTATCGGTACAGGGTGCCGATGGCCGACCCCGCAATGCGGGCGACCGGTGCGGTGGTAAACCGATCCCGGCCCACGTCATCTAGGTGTGCCTCTGCCGCTGCACGCAGCAGGTCCGCGCGGGTGTGACTGCGCGCCTGGATGGGGACGTTACGCAGCTGAGTGACGTCCAGGCGCTGCCTGTCCGGTGTCTGTGCGTCGTGCTCGGTCACGGTGTTGCTCCCTGCGTGTTGATGCTCGTGATGGCCCCGCCCGCCAGGACAGTCATGAACGCCTCGGCGCGGCTGCGGATCGCGTCCACGTCCCAGGTCGAGGGGTCGTCGCCCTGCTCGGAACGGAGGCGCACCTCGATGAGCGCCTGGATCGTGGCGTCCAGGCTGCCGTCATCGGCGCTCAGGCTGACGGTTGCCGCGTCGTGCCACTTGCCGTACACCTTGTTGCGGGTGCTGATCACCGCGTCGGCGGGACCGTACCTGTCCGTGTTCACGAAGAGGTGACCCAGGCCCGCGGTGGGCGCGACGTGCAGGTAGACCTCGCCCGGTTGAGCCCGGGGGCTGTCGGGGTCCTCGCGGATGATCTCGCGCTCTGCCATGTCTGTCTCCGATCTGCGTGTGGCTAGCTGACTACTACTAGTCTAACCCACGAAGTGAGCGCAGTTCGACAGCTACGCGCCGATCGGTTTGAGGTCATCACTCACGGAGTGAACTCCACGGGCACGCGGCGGGACGCGCGCAGGTGCTCTCCGAACGGGGTGACCTCGACTGCGATGTCGTAGCGCTGCTCCAGCACCCGGCTGAGCGTCTTGCGCTGGGTGTTCACGCCTACCAGGATGACGGTGTTCCCCTGACGGACGGGCCGCCAGTTGGTGACCGGGTCCGAGAACGAGGACAGGTGTCGATCGATGGCGTCGGCCACCTCTGCCTCCAGTGCGGTCATCACCGACGGGGCCAGCAGCGGGATGTGCGGGGGCGCCACCAGGAAGGCGACGCGGTTCTGGGGCAGGTTCAGCTCCGGTCCCGCGGGTGCGGTGCGCAGGCCCAGCTGAGTCAGCACCGACAGGGCGTGCGGCTCGGCACCCGCGTTGACCACCAGTTCCTGCTCCTGCGTGGCGAGCACCTTGCGCTCGTGCACGGGAACCTGGGCGCGGCTCAGCGCGTCGATGGCGTAGCGACCGAAAGGTGCGGGCATCGGGCTGTTCGGGGCGTCGTTCACGCGTTCTCCTTTCGTCCCGGCACGCGGTGCCAGGGGCCGTACTCCGCGAGCACGTCGGTGCGCTCGGCGCCGTCCTTGATGTCGGTCATGCCGGTGAGGCGTCCGCCCGCGCTGACTGGATCGAGCGCCAGCAGCAGCGCGTCCCAGGCGGCCTTGAGCCGGACCAGTCGGTAGCGGGACGAGCCGGGCAGAACCCGGTTGGTGGCGGTGGAGTGGTACAGGTCCTGGGTGCGCCAGGCGCGGTGCTCCCGGTCGCCCCGGAGCAGGCGGAGTGCCGCTGCCGCGAAGCGGAGGCGCGCCCGAATCACTGCTGACCCACGACGAGCGCCTCGAACTCCTCACCGGTCATGACCGGGACGCCCAGCGACTCGGCCTTGGCCAGCTTGGAACCCGCCTTCTCGCCCGCGATGAGCAGGTCCGTCTTGGAGCTGACCGCGCCCTGGAGTTCGGCGCCGTGCTCGGCCGCGAGGGCGAAGGCGTCGTTGCGCTTCAGCGTCGGGAGGGTGCCCGTGATGACGACGCGCTTGCCGGAGAGGGGCGAGTCGGTCACCGAGGGCTGGAACACCTCGGCGGGCCGCGGGGTGAAGCCGAAGTGCTTCTCCAGGCGGTGCGCCCACTTCAGGTACGCGGCGGAGCCGCCGATGATCGCGCGGGCCTTGCCGTCACCGATGCCGTCGATGGCGATCAGCTCCTCGTACGTTGCCTGACCCAGCGCGTGGAGGGAGTCGTAGTGGTGCTGGAGGATCGAGCCGAGGCGGTGTCCGACGAGGGGGACGCCGACAGCGGTGATCCAGGACGACAGAGGTGCGTCCCAGACGACGGACATGGCGTCCACCGCCTTCTGCGCCGAGACCTGACCGAAGCCGTCCAGCTTGGCGATCTGGTCGGAGCGCACGCGGAGCAGGTCGATCACGTCACGGACGCGCGCTCCGTCGCGCCGCAGCGCGCCCACGAGGGCCCCGCTGACGCCGAGCACGCCGAGGGCGCTAAGCGAGTAGACCACGCGCCCGATGTAGTCACAGGCGCCGTTCTGGGGGCACTTGAGGTCCACGCCCACGCGCACCAGGTCGCGCTTGCAGTTGGGGCAGCGCGTCGGGTACTTGATCTTGACCGCGTCCGCGGCGTGCGCTCCGTGCCGCCCCTTGATGTAGGGGATGACGTCGTTGGAGCGGGTCACGTCCAGGGTGTCACCGATGCGCAGCTTCAGCGCCTTGAGGAACTGCGCGTTGTTCAGCGTCGCGTTGGTGACGCGGGCGTTGCCGAAGATGAGCTGATCGAACTGCGCGACCGGGACGACGCGACCGGTGCGGCGGGTCTCCCAGAACACGTTGCGGAGGATCGTCTGCTGGTAGACGTTGGGGTACTTGAAGGCGACGGCCCAGAGCGGGTGGTGGCTGTTCGCGCCGATGTCCTGGCGCGCGCCGAGGTCCGCGACCTTGAGCACGATGCCGTCGATCTCGTATGGGAGCGACGCCCGCTCCTCACCGACGCGGTTGATGATCGCGCTGATCGCGTCGATGTCGGCGGGCACGAGGTCCTGGTGCGCAACGTCGAAGCCCAGGCGGACGAGGTCCTGCTCGGTCACCTCGTCGGGGAAGTCGAACACCTTGAGCGAGAGGTAGAGGCCCGCGTCGGCGACGTCGTGGCGCTTGAGCAGGCCGGTCGCCGCGTTGCGCTGCGCGATGAGCGGTGCCTGTCCGCCCTCTTCGAGGCGGGCGTTCATGTCCGCGAAGTCCTCGACGGTCATGAGGATTTCGCCCCGGACGGTGAGCGGCGCGAGCGAGGTGTCGATGTGCGCGGGGACGCGACCCGTCGCCGCCATCGCCTGTACGGCCGCGGTGACGTCCTCGCCGACGTAGCCGGAGCCGCGAGTCGCGGCCTGCTCGATGTTCCCGTCGTCGCCGTAGATGACCTCGACCGCGAGGCCGTCGTACTTGTGCTGAACGAGGACCGGCACGTTGCCGGTGCGCTCCAGGAAGGCGGCGATCTCCTCGACGGTGCGGACCTTGTCCAGCGACAGCATCGGGATGTCCCGGCTCACCTTGCGGTCGGCGGGGATGAACCCGCCCCCGACCGGCTCCTCGACGCCGCGCTGAGCGAGGGTCGCGGCGAGGTCATCGAACTCGGCGTCCGAGAGGCTCGACGTGCCGTCCGCGTAGTACGCGGTGGATGCGGCGTCGCGCAGGGCGATGAGGGCCTCGGTCGAGGTTTCCTCGATGGGGTTGACGGTCATGAGCACTCCCGGCTTCGACTAACTTGACTAATACTATCGTAGCACAGATCTGCACCGTTGAGCGCGACGCGCTACAGGATCGGGGAGAGCAGCGCCCGGATCAGCGAGGCGACGATGATGAGGCCGAACGCTCCGATCAGGAACGCCGGATACCGCACGCGCCGCCCGGCGATGATGAGCGGCTGAGACAGGCCCGCGAACATGACGCGTCGGTCGCCCTTCTCGTCCCGCATGCGCCGCCCCGCGGGCAGCCAGCGCGGGAAGCGTCGCTGCTTCATCCGGAAGTGGACGAACCGCTCCTCGTCGTCCTCGACCTCGGACGCGAGCGGCACCAGGTCGCTGAACCACTTGCGGATGTAGTACCAGGCGACGATGAACATCTCCTTGTTGCTGAGGTCAGCGAAGGGGTTGCGCTCCTCGGGGTCCGGCTGGGGCCGCTCGTCCGACATGGTGCTCCGTGGTAGGTGGGTGGTGCGCGAACTGCGCTAGTACGAGTCTAGCCCGCTCGGAGACCGGTGAGGGTTCCCGAGCGGGCTAGGACCGTGTTGAGGCTACGCCTCGGTGTGGGCTCCGCCCTTGCGGCGACGGTTCACCAGCATGAGCAGGAGGCCGAGGGCGAGCGCTGCGACGCCACCCATCGCGACCGGCGCGGCGTCGAAGCCCGTGTAGGCGAGGCTGCCCTTGGGGTCCTTCAGCGCCTTGACGCTGGCCGGGTCCTTGGCGGGCACCGGCTTGGACGCGATGGGCGTGGTGACGGCGGGGTCGTCGTCACCAGGCGGGGTGGCACCCGGTGCCGCTGCCCGGACCGGGGCGTCGGTCACCAGGTAGGAGACGGCCGACTGGTAGCCGCTCTGAGCCGCGGTGACGCGGACCACGAGGGTGTGCGTCGCGTCGGATGCGCGCGCCGTGTACTCGGCCGACGTGGCACCGTCGATCGGAGTGAGGGCGTCCTCGACGTTGACGGCGGCCTGAGCGGTCACCTTGGCGTCGGGGTCGGCCTTCTGCTCGGCGGCGAGGTCGGCGTCGGTCGTGTACCACTGGTACGTGACCTTGGGGCTGGGGACGGAGTAGGTGCCGCCCTCGGCCTTGACCTTCTCGCCCACCGTGACGTCACCGGAGTTGTCGGCGTCCTGACCCAGCAGCTTGGGCTCCTCGGTCACGGTGATCGAGGGCAGCGTGCTCTCGGCACCGGCGATGACCGGGCTGTCGACCTCGGCCACGGCGGAGCCGTAGGCGTTGGTCCCGGTCACGAGGACGCCGAACCGTGCGCCCTCGTCGGCCTTGGTGAAGGTGTACGAGGACTCGGTGCCCACGACCTCCGGCTGCACGCCGGTCTTGACGCGGTACCAGGCGTACGTGTACTCCGGGTCGCCGGACCAGCCATCGACGGTGACCTTCGCGGTGCCGTTCACGGCGAACGTGCTGTCACCGGTGAACTGCGGGTCGGTCGTCGCCTTGGGCGCGCGGGGGTCGATGCCCTTGCGGATCGGTGCGGAGTCCGCGGTGCGCTCGATCACGGTGCCGTCGTTCGCGGTGGCGACGACGCGCGCCGAGACCACGTAGCTGCCATCGGCGTCCGGTGCGGCCTCTTCCGGAACCACGATGCTGTCCTTGCCGTCCGCCCCGGCGATGGTGGTGACCTGCTCCACGCCGTTGACCGTGCGGTGGAACGTCCAGGTGATGGACTCGGACTTGTACCACGGGTCGGTGCCCAGGTTCGCCAGGTTCAGCGTTCCGCCGGTCTCGGCGCTGCCGAAGATGCCCGGCTCGGTGACGAAGTGGATGTCCTTGTCCGCGGTCGGCGGAGTCGCGGACTCATTGGGGTCGTGGGCGATCGGCTTGGAGAGCGCCGACTTGACCGAGTACGTGTCCGGGTTGTAGGTCTTGGACGACGTGGAGTTCCAGGTGGAGATCACGTAGAACTGAGCGCCCTCGTCGGCCTGGGTGGGGTAGTACCACTGGTTGGTGCGCGAGTCGTTGTTCGCGGCGGTCACCTTGTTGGTCTGCACCACCGTGTCCACGCCGTCCTTGACGCGGTGCCAGACGTAGGTGTCCGGTCCGCCGAGGTACCCGGCGTGCGCGGAGTAGTACGGCGTGTAGGCGTCCGGCAGGGACGGGTAGAGGAACCCGGTCGGGTTGGTGGCGGTGGAGCCCTTCCAGCTCCAGTACGGAGCGCCCTCCACCGCGGGTGCGGTGCTGGGGTAGCCGTCCTTCTTGCGGAGGCCCGGCGTCCCGTTCACGTCGAAGAACTGCGTGGACGTGGAGGCCGAGGCGATGACCGTGCCGCTGCTGTTGACCCGCTCGGCGTAGAGGTAGGCGTACACCTCCAGGCCGGCGTCCTGCGCGCGCACCGTGTACGAGGTGTTGGTGTCGTCACCCTCCTGGATGAACGGCCCGTTCTCGGACGACCCTTGCTCGCGCACCTGCCAGCGGATGCCGACCCGGACCGAGGGGTCCTTGTTGAACTCGTCGTAGGAGTCGTTGGTGATCTTGATGGTGTCACCGACCGACACCTTCTTGCCGTAGTTCCCGGAGGCGTTGTCGTAGTTGGTCGTCGGGAGGCCGCCGGTCGTGGGCAGGAAGTCCACGGCCGAGGCGGCGGTCGTCGCCATGACGGCTCCACCCCCGGTGAGCATGAGGGAGAGGGCCAGCGCTGCGGCGGTGCGGCTTCGGAGGAAGCTGCTCCTGCGGTGCCGGGGCTTGTCGTGAGGGATCACGTGGGCTCCTGATTCGGAAGGGTACGGGACAGTGATGATGCGGGCACGGTGCTCGCAGTGGATGCCCCGGCGCTAGCGGGATTGTAGCGCTAAGAGGACGGCGCGAAGGAGTTGAGATCGCGCTCAGGTTGAGTGCGACTTGACTACTAGTAGTCTAGTCGCAGCGACGGAGGGCCACGCTCAGAGCAGCCGGAGGTCCTCGTCCGAGGCGGTCAGCACGCTGATGGCCCGCCCCAGCAGGGCGCTGGGGTCACCCTGGGACTCGGCGGCCACGTGCCTGCCGAGGTTGTACGGCACGTTGGTGAGGAGGGGTGCCGTCGAGGTCACCACCCAGGGCACCGACTCCTCCGGGTCGCTGAGGACGAACGCCTCCTGCTGATCGGCGAACAGGAGGTGAGTGACGACGCCGCGTGCCGTGTTCTCGTGCATGTGGTCCTGCACGCCTCGGAACTGGTTGCGGTGCGGGACCCGCTCCCGGTACTCCACGCCGCCGTGGATGCCGTAGGAGACCGCCGCACCGACGACGCCGACGCCGTGGTCCAGCGCGCTCCGCACCAGTTCCGGGTACTCGCCGCGCTCGACGCCCTCGCGGCGCTCCATCAGCATCACCTCGATGTAGGTGTCCGGCGTGCAGGGCGGCGACACGGCGACCGTCGCCTCGGAGTTCTGGTCGGCGGGGTTGGCGCACAGGAGGAAGTACACGGCCGCGTCCGCGGGATCGGGGTGGCCCAGGGGGATGGCGTCCACCACGGCCATGAGGGCCTCGGTGCGGAGCATCGCCGCGCGTTCGGGAGGGAGCGCGGTCAGTGCTGACGCCAGGTTCTGCAGGTGCATCGGGTTCTCTCTGCCTCCTTCGTCCGGAGGCGGTCGTTGTCGTTCACGTGAGCGTCGCTGGACGCCGATCAGGGTACGGGCGTCGCGCGACGCGACAGGGTCATCTCGGAGCCGCTACTGCGCGTCCAGGCGCGCCTGGCTCCGCTCGTTGTGGGCGTCCAGCTCTCGAACCGAGGCCGTGACGACCTCTGCCGGGTCTCCGCCTCCGCGTAGGATGGGCGCGATGGTGCGGAGGGTGTGTGAGGCCTCCAGGCCCTGCTGGATCAGCTCGGCGCGGATCGCCTCACGCGTGTCCATCGATTCGCCGTCGAAGAGGTGGCCCGCGAGTGCGCGTCGGAGACGTGCGACCTCTTCCTCTTCCTCGTCCGGCGTGACGGGCTCGTGCTCGTCGGTGGCGTTCAGCCAGAGCACGGTGAACACCGGGAGGACGCCCAGCACGGCCGCATCCAGCTCCAGTTCGTAGGAGTCGTACGCGGCATCCACGTCGGACTTGCCGAAGATGGTCCAGCTGGTCTCGCCCTCGGCCCGGACCCACGCGAGGTAGGAGGTCCCGTCCGGCCCGCGCACGATGGAGCCGAGCGGGAGCGCGTTCAGCTGATCCGCACCGGTGACGACGCGGTCACGCGCTGATGGAACGCCCATGCTCAGTCCTCCGGCTCTTCCGCGACCTTGATCTTGAGGTGGTAGTCGCCACCCTTGACCGAGCTGATCGTGCTGGCCACGGCGTACCGGGTGTCGGGATCGCCCTCGGCCCAGAGGTCGCAGTGCACGACCTTGTCCCGCACCAGGACGATGCTCTCGTCACCGCAGTCCACGACGGGGCGCTTGCCCACCTGCTCCTCCAGTCCGTCCGCGACGGTGCTGGCGAACGACTTGGCGGGCGTCGTGCGACCCGCCTCGGCGTGGAAGGCGCAGCCGGTCAGCGTGAGTGCCGAGCCTGCGAGCACGGTGACTGCCGCGATGACGCGGAGTGAGCGCATGGGGTGACCTCCTGTTTGACTACTACTAGTCTACTCGTCGCGGAGGGGTCGCTTGAAGATGACGTCCCGGTTCAGCGCGGACTGCTTGAGCTGCGCCTTGTGGGTCGCCTCGTTCAGCGGGATGGTGTCCTCGGGCGCGCCCAGGTTGCGGAGCGCCTCGCGGGTCTGGTCCGCGTAGAAGCTGAGGACCCACTCGCGCTTGCTGGCGTCGTACCCCTTGCGGCCGTGCTCCGGCTGCGCCTGCTCGTTGATGCGGTTGTCGGCGTACAGGAGGTGCCGCTCCATCGGGGTGAGCGAGTCGGCGTCGTGACCCCGGAGGCGCTCATCGATGCCGTCCCAGCGGCGCCGGAACAGGTTGGCCGTCTCGGAGTCCCAGTCCGGGTACCGGGACGCGCGCAGCGCCTTGACGAACCCGTTGGTCGATCCCGCGGCGTAGTCCTCGCAGCGGCGCTGACGCTCGTCCTCGGTGAGCGCCGTCCACTTGGTGTCGTCCCGCGCGCCGACCTCGACGCGGTACCGGGCCTTGGCGCCGCCCTCGACCTCGCTGTAGGCACGGGCGATGATGTAGGACTCCATCGGCTTGCCGCTCATCTGCCGGTACACGTCCGTGGTGTTGCCCGCGGGCTGCTTGCTGCCGATGAAGCGGACCGGCGTCTCGTCGGTGTGATCCATCTGCTCGCCGCGCAGCGCCCACTTGGTCACGTTCCGCCCGAGCCGCGACCACGCGTTCAGCGTCTTGGTGGCCATCTCGGCATTGAGCACCGTGTCCGGCCCGGCGTCCTCGTCCGTGTCGAAGGTCAGCATGGGGAGGACCGTGCGGGCCGAGGTCTTGGTGGGGTGCTTCCGCGCGGCGCGGCCGATCGTCTGCGTGGAGGCGGAGTCGCTCAGCCGGTTCTTGTTCATCTGGACCACGGTGTCGATGGGCTTGATGTCGATGCCCTGACCGAACAGGTCGAAGTTGCTGACGACGCGGGCGCAGGCGCACCAGCGTCCGCTGGCCTGACCGCCGCAGGTGCACTCGGTCAGGCGGTCGTCATCGAAGTGGTGGAACGCCTCGTCCCGCTGCGCCTGGCTCTGACCCGAGTGGGCGTGCACCACCTTGGCGTGCTCTGCCACCAGGACCAGCCGCGCCTGCCGGACGCGCGCCTCGGGGTGCTGCTCCGGCGCGTCCACGATGTCACGCGCGGTCGCGGAGTCCGGAGCGTCGGGTCCTGCCAGGCGGCGGGTCACCTCTCCGAAGCGGTTCCGGTACTCCTCGGTGGTCTCGTTGAGCGGGAGGAAGGTCAGCACGTTGTGCGCCTTGCCCTCGGCCAGGGTCTCAGCCGTGGCGGCGAGGGCCGCGTAGGTGGGCGCACGCATCCCGCCGGTGGTGACCGGCGCTCCGTCCGCGTTCAGCTGCAGCGTGTCGAAGTTCCAGCGCGCGCCGCCCGGGGTGTACGGCACGCGGGAGCGGACCCGCGCCACGGTGCGCTCGACCTCGGTGAGGGTCTTGGCCTGCTTGACGGCGTAGTTGATGTCGTACTGCGCCACGGTCCGCCCGAACACCGTCTCGTTCATCTGTTCGAGGTAGACGACCTCCTTGGCGGCCTTCTTGTTGCCGGTGCCGTCCTCCAGCGCGGCGCGCTCGCGGAGCCGCTCCTCGGTGACGTCATAGACCCACGGCACCTTCTGCCTCTCGCGCCGGGCGCGGGTCTCACCGAAGGCGACGGAGCCCTCGTCCCTGATGTACGGAGTCGCGGACAGGAACACCCGACGCTGAGACTGCAGCCCGCCCTCGACGCCGTTGAACAGGAGGCGGGGCACGCGACCCTTGGGCGCGCTGTCTGACTCATCGGTCTCCCGGTCGGCCGTGGTACGCCTGTCGGAGGGGTCGAACTTGTACTCGCCGCCCAGTGAGTGCGCCTCGTCCAGCACGGTCATGTCGGCGTTGTAGTCGCCCTTCATCGCCTGCTGCACCGCGGCCAGCTTCTCGGCCGACTCGTAGGTCACGAAGATGACCTTGGGCTCGGTCGAGGGGGACGCCAGGAACTCCGAGATGACCGCGGCCTCGGCCGCCTCGGCGTCGGCACCCTTCTTGCCAGACCGGGCAGCCTTGAAGTCGTCGGACTCCGAGTGGATGATCAGCGACCGGTGCGGCCCCATCACTCCGTCGCGGTCGAACGCATCGCTGCTCTGATCGGTGAGGCGGATGCTCTTGGTCACGAACACGTAGATGCCGTTGGTGTCGGGGTTGTCCTCGAAGTCCCGCCGGAACATCTCCTGAGCGATGACCGTCTTGCCCATCCCGCAGGCGGCGACCGCGGAGGCGCGGTCCTTCCGCTGCAGCTCCTGCGCCAGCGCGTCGGCGATGGTGACCTGGTAGCCGTGCAGCTCCGAGATGCCCTGGTCCAGCCCCTGGAGACGACCCGGCCCGCCGTCCGCACCGGCCGTGGCAGCGGGCACCGGCAGCGGCTTCTTGCCCGCGGCGTCGCCGAAGCGCTCCCCGGTGTCAGGGTTGACGTACACGGTGGTCAGCACGCCTCGGGCGTTGCGGACCTTCTTGGGGACCAGGTGAGAACGGCTCGGACTCTTGACCGGCATGATGTGGGCGACCCTCCTACTGCTGCGCGGCGTACCTCCGCTACTGATCACTGTAGTCGTCGCTGAACCCGATCCGTCGCGCGCGTATGAGCGACGCCCCACACTCGGCTGAATGCGGGGCGTCGACCGTGCTGAGCGTCAGTCGGTGCCGTGACCGACCTGACCGGCGTTGTCCGACTTCCACTCCTCGAAGGACTCCTCCAGGAGGGCGATGTCGTCGTCCAGGTACTGGGTCACCGCGACGATGACCGCGTCGTGCGAGCGCTCGAAGGCGAGGCGTGCGGCTGCCTCGTCACCAACGGCTCGGGCCAGCTCCGGGAGCGCCTCGCGCAGCGGGAACACGCCGACGTTGAAGTCGTTGGGTTCCTCCAGCAGGGCGTAGCCGGGGTGGTCGTCGTGCTCGGTGTCGAGGTCACGCAGGTTCAGCGACCGCGCTGCGCGGAAGGGCTCGTCCACGCGGATCGGCGCTCCGGCGAGCGAGTGAGCCGCGGAGCGGAGCACCGTGACGGCACCCGCCTCGCCGGAGCTGCCCGCGGCGATGGGACCCTGATCCGCGAACTGGTAGGCCATGCGGACGTTCTGCAGCACCGACACCTCGGCCTCGGTCTGGGCGTCCGCGAAGGGCGGTGTCAGCCGCTCATGGAACGCCGTGGCGAGGTCGCTCCCACGGGGGACGATGTAGATGAAGTGCTGCTGCATGGGTTCCTAGGCCGCGAAGGCGAGTGAAGGGTGGCGGAGCGTGGTGGTCCACGCCTCGGTCAGGGCGAGCTGAGCCAGGGGTGACGGCAGGTCATCCCAGAACTCGAACTCCCCGTCGATGGGGTTCCACGCCGGGTACTGGACGGTGCCGTCCCGGCTGTCGGTCACCTGCGGGTAGACGCTGTCGCCCTCGATCACCGCACGGAGTTCCATCCCCTCATGGCGTGCGACGTGAAGCGAGCGTTCCGCAAGTGGCGCGTCAACGATCATGGTCATGAGCGGGCCTCCTTCTGTACTACTGCTCTCGTCGTATCTCTAGTGTATAAGTACGCCCAGGGCAGGTTCTGAGTGCTCAGCTTCAAGTTGCGTTAGAGGATGAACCCCATATGGGGTACGCATCTTCAGCGACCGGCGCGTAAACGAGGCGATCCCCTTCACCAGGGCTGACCACCAACGAGGAGGGTCGAGCTCCGTCGAGGGCCGCTTCATCTGGAGTGAAGGGGATCGCTGTAGCAGTCCGTGAGGAGCGCCACTGGTCGTGGCCCTATGAATCCCCTACGCGCTACGATTCGGACTGTACTACGCGCTCCATGAACGGACTGGGGTAAATGCTGTGTGTTCGACGCGAATCTGCCCCGAACGGGTTACGCTCGGGGCAGATTCAGGGGTAGACAGACCGCGCTAGCGGATCGTCACCGACGTGCTGTCGTAGTGGCGGTACTGCTCCACCGCGTCCTTGCCCAGGAGTTCCCGAGCCAGGCGGGGGTCCACGAAGGTCTTGGTGGCCGCCTTGGTCTGGTCCTCGTCCAGGGCCTCGATGATGCCGTCGTCGTCGTACTTGCTCTTGGGCACGAACTTGACGGAGGCGCCGTCCTCGGGGGCGATGTCGTAGGAGTACGCCCCGCTGGTCTGACCCGTGTTGAGGTCGCGGAGCGGGGTCTCCAGCTCCGCCTTCCACGCGGCGAGTTCCGCGATCTGCTCATCGATGTCGCGGCGCTTGGCGATGAAGGCGTAGGCACGCGCCTGCACGGCCCGGTCCGGGTCGGATGCGGAGTCGCGGAGCAGCTCCACCGCGGCGCGGACCTCGTCGCCGTCCACCAGGCCCTCGTCCGCCTTGCGACGGGCGTTGACGTGCTCCGCGATGACCTCCTGCGCCTTGTCGTCGTTCGCCAGCAGGGTGAGCGCCTGCTGCTTGCGACGGCCCAGGCCGATGATGTCGGGGTCCACCTCGACCGAGGCGTCGCCCCGGCGGATGCCCGCGACGTGGCTCCACTTGTCGAACGCCGTGCGGAGCGCGGAGTTGTAGGTGTCGGAGTCCGTGTCGGAGCGGCGCTCCATGCCCTCGACCAGGGCGCGGGCGTCCTCGGCCTCCATGGCGTGCATGTTGCGGAGGATGCGGAGGGAGCGACGGTTCAGGTGCGCGGAGCCCCACTCCGCGTCCGGCTCGAACCGGAGCGGGCGGTCGAAGAACTCCGGCTCCTTCTCCTCGGCCTCGGCTTCCGCCTTGACCGCGGAGGGGACGGACTTCATCGCCTTCGCCTTCTTGCCGTCGATCTCCGGCCCGCGGTCCCGCTTCTTGCGACCCTTGTGGACGGTGGTGATCTTGCCGTTCTTGTCGGCGATGACCTCGGGGGTGGTGTTCTCGCTCTTGGCCATGATGGCGACTCCTGTTCTCTGCGACCCGTTAGCGTGAGTGTAGCGCTCCGCTGAGCGTGCGCTGCAGGACGGTGCGGGCTAACTTGACTACTACTAGTCTAGTCCCACGACGCGCGCCTCGCTACCCCCTGATCGCAGACAAAAATCGCGGCACGGAGTGGCACCGGGGGTGGTCGTCCCGGCGGCGCTCCGTGCCGCGATTCGGTTCCGCGTGCGACTACTTCTGCGCGCGGTAGTCGGAGACGACCTTGCTCTTGAAGTCGCCCTCCGTACCCGGCTTGAGGTGCGGGTACGAGAGGAAGTAGATGACGACGGACTTCGTGGCGGGCTGGTCGCCCTTGGCGGGTACGTCGATGATCTGCACCGAGTACTGGTCGCCGGGGCGGTCGTCGTTCGAGGCGTCCTTGCCGATGTAGGAGCCCGTGATGTTGACCTGCTCCTGCTTGAGCGGGTCGGTCTTGTCACCATCGGGACCCTGCGGAGTTGCGTCGTACGCGCTGTAGCCCAGCTTCTGCACCTCGGCGTTGACGATGTCCACGAGGTGCTGGCGCTTGTCCTGCTGCACCGTCTGGTCGTAGGCCGTGTACGTGGCGCTCATGGTGCTGTACACCATGGTGTCCTTGCCCGCGCCGTTGGGGAGCGCGTTGGAGGAGGCCTTCGTGGTGTCGAACTTGAGGTCGAACTGATCGGAGACCACCTTCTGGAGCTGCTCCGACAGCTTCGTGGTCTCCTTCTCCGCGGTCTTGGTGTCCGTGGAGTCCAGCACCACCTGCGGCGTGTAGCCGGTCGGCATAGAGGAGAGGTCGAACGTACCCAGGGCCACCTGGGTGTCCGTGGACTGGGTCGATGCCGACTGGCCGATGAACACACCGAGCACGCTGCCCGCGGCGACGCCGACGATGATGAGTGCGGTGATCGCACCCAGGCGCTTGCGGCGCTTGACGAACTTGGGCGAGGACGAACCGGAGGGTCCGTCGGAGTACGTGGTACGGCGGTCCTGACGACTCATGGGCGCTGCTCTCTGATCTGCGGGCCGGTCACTTGACCGGTGCCGGGGACGGTGTGGAGGATGAGGGTCGTGCGGTGTTCTCCATGCCGGAGAGGTCCTCGACCAGGGTGTGTGCCACCGATGGCGGGAGGTCGTACATGCCGTAGCGGCCCAGCCGGAACTTGACCGCATTCCAGCTGACTCCGCAGGCCTCGCCGATCTCCATCAAGGTAGCGCCCAGATCGCGCTGCTCCTTCATCAGGATGGTGAGGTCCTTGGACGCCACGCGCTTGGGCGAGTCCTCGGGTGTGGAGCCGCGCACCTCGCGGGCGTCCACCTGGAGATCGCGCATACGCCGGGCGACGTGGTCAGGGATGACGTACTTGGTCCGACTGCCACGGTTGGCTGCAGCACGAGCGTTGTCAGCGCGATTGCGCACCGACGGCGACTCGACTGCCGCGGGCGCATCAGGGATACGCTCCACCTGCCGCTCACGGCTGCGGTTGATGCGCTCCCGCACCGCCTCGATGTTCACCCCGTTGAAAGCGTTGGCTATCGCACGCAACGTCCACCCTGCATCAAGTAGTTCAGCAAGGTAGGCGTTCGTCTGCGCTGACTCGATCTGACCGGAGCGCTCTCTTCCCCGGAGACCGGCAACGTAGTCGGTGATGTCATCGGGCAGCGGGTACTTCACGGAGTACCGTTCTTCTGCCATCTGCTCTGCCTCTATTTGCGCGATCAACGCCTAGCCCGCACGGGTCGTAGACTCATACTAACTAGACGTTTTCTAACGCTAGTAGAGTAGCGCGATTCAGACGCGTTCCGTGTAGATTTGAGCGAGGGTCGAGAGTATGAGCGGAGAGGTCATCAGGTGGGAATGGCGGCCCGATGAGGTCACCAACACGCCCAAGCAGCTGCGACTTCGGCTCTCCGACGGGCGCTGGACTAACATCGTGATGACGCGCGACGACGGCATCTTCCGGGACGACTACCCCGCCGACATGAGCGGCGTGTGGGAGCTGAACGGACCCAACGCGCTCCGCGACCTGCGCATCCAGTTCTTCGGCAAGGCGGGCGAGCGCGTCGGGGGTGCGGCGTCCGCGACCGACGCCGGAGCGTTCTCCGAACCGGACTTCGCCTTCGACCTGCCGGACCCCGACAACGTGGTCAGGAAGCGGCGCCTCCGGCACCTGCGCATGTCTCAGCGTGCGGCGCTCCGCCTGTACTACGTCCTGGCCGGTGCGTTCGTGGCGGCGATGGTGCTGTACCTG
>Ga0308161_1001565_pt1 | contig 26936 bp, 27 predicted proteins | sample PhyFR2_FD_201034 | JGI IMG/M metagenome (GOLD analysis project Ga0308161, IMG submission 201034) | Phyllosphere microbial communities from UC Gill Tract Community Farm, Albany, California, United States - DLSLF.R2 | ecosystem: Host-associated > Plants > Phyllosphere > Unclassified | place: USA...
CCTTCGGCGCTTTCCTGGGGCATGTCGTTTCAACTGCAGCGTGGATTATTGGCGCTACTGTTCGCCCATGGATGAGGCCGCTTCCGGGTCGGTTCCCTGTTCGGGTCCAGTGGAGCGCTTTGCTGTCCGGCGGCGCTTTACCGCTGCTGGTTCGAGGCCAAGCTTCTTGAGTTCGTCTGCGCTCCATCCGTCCCGGGTTGCCTGAACGTAGGCGCGTTTGTCGTCGCGTTCGGCGGCCACAAGTTGATCCCGGAGCTCGGTGATCCGCTGGCGGCTCCGCACGAGGGCGGTGACGGATTCGATGCGGGTGTCCAGCAGGGCGCGGGCTTGGTTTCGTGTCTGTTCAATGTCGAGGTTCGCCATGTCTCCCAGCCTAACGATCATCGCGTTGCCGTCTGTGGCGGACGCGCCCGTCCCGGCACGATGTGTCCACGTCCATTGGAGTCTTCTCGGCTCCAACAAGGTCAGCGTTCAGGGGGTCGTTGAACCAGTCCTGCAGGTAGTCGTCGCAGTAGCTGACGGTCCGTGTTGTGAACTGGAAGTATTCGGGGCCGATACCCTGTCGCCGCCACTTTCGCAGCAGGGCGGGGGAGACTCCGTATTGCCTGGCCACTGTGGTCGGTGAGATGAGAGCCAAAACTGTACCTTTCGCTAACCCTATGCCGCGTTCCTTTCGGCACGCTTGCCGAAACTTGACCGGTGAAGGAATTGGCCAGTTGGAGTAGCCGGACCGTGGAATACCGGAGCGGAGCGAGGATATGCCGCGAAAGCCGGCTGCGCAGACTTGCCAAGGAAGGACCGGGCAGTAGCCTCACCCAGCCGAAACGGAACGACGCAGTCGTTTGAAGGGATCAGACGCGCAGCGTCGTCCAGGGCAGTACCCGGCAACCACCCCGAGCACCAAGAACGGGCGTAGGTGATTTTTCGGAGCAAGCTAGGTGGTTATGTGCCATAACCTGCGTGTTGCTCCACGGCCTGCGGCCGGGGGTGCGGCACACTCGTGAGTGTGGCCCGGAAATTCCGGGGCGCTGCGCTGGGCATGGGGGAGGGGATTCGGTTGGTTGAAGAGGGGAAGTCTCCGAGCCGGTTCGGCCGCAAGCGCCGGGCAAATATTGACGGCGAGACCCGCTACGTTCGCGTGTCGATGTCGGAATTCGAACGCGCACAGCTGAAGGTCCTGGAAGAACGGACCGGCCGCAGCCCCTCGGAGATCCTGGTCAGCGCTGCCCTGTACGCGGAGAACTCGGAGTCATTGGCTGAACGGAGGGCGGTGGCCGTGGAATTCATCGCCGCCCGCCGCTACCTCGCTGCCCTGTCGAACAACGTCAACCAGCTCGCCCGCCGCGCTAATGCCACGGACGAATTCCCGGAAGCCGCCCGCACCGCCCTGACCCGGGTACGTGCGGTCGCTGACCGGATCAATACGATGCTGGATGCGATGGTGCGCTGATGATTCCCAACATCACCAAAGGCACCCGCATGCACGGGCTCATCGCCTACCTTGCCGGGCCGGGACGCGCGAACGAACACACCGACCCTCACCTGGTTGCCGGCTCACCGTCGATCATGGCCTGGCACGACGACGACGAACTCAACACGGACGCAGCCCAGGCCATCGCCAAGGAACTCGACCGCGCCCGCAGCGTCCTGGGCACCGAGATTCCCGGCGGCCACGTCTGGCACTGCTCACTGTCACTGCGCGCCGAGGAAGGCGACCTAACCGACGCACAATGGGCGGACATCGCGCAGGACTTCATGGATGAGATGGGCTTCACCGAAGCCAGTGGACGCGCACCGGCGCAGTGGGTGGCGATCCGTCACGGCCACAGCAAAGCCGGGAACGACCACATTCACATCGCCGCGTCCATGGTCCGCGAAGACGGCACGAAATGGAGCAGCTGGCGCGACTTCCCCCGCGCACAACAAGCCGCCCGGGGGCTTGAGAAAAAGTACGGCCTGGAGGAACTCTCTCCCACGCATTCCACCCGTGGCCTGCGGCCCGGGGAACGTGAAGCATCCGAGCGGCGGGGAGCGCCGGAACCGGAACGCCGCTCCTTGGAACGCAAGGTCCGCGCCTGCGCCACCTCGGCCCAGGACGAGGCCGAATTCATTCGCCGCCTCCGACGGGCCGGTGCCCTGGTCCGGCCGCGCTACTCGTCCGGACGCGACGACATCGTCGTCGGCTACAGCGTTGCCGAACGGCCCCCGAAAGGTGGCCGGCCTGTCTGGTTCGGCGGCGGCCACCTCGCTAAAGACCTCGCCCTGCCCAAGCTCCGCGCAGGGTGGACCGACAGTCCCCAAGGTGCCGCAGAGGCGGTCGCTGAATGGCAGGCCGCTGCACGCGGACGCCGCCCGGTTACGACCGGCCGCGAAGCCCACGAACCCGACCCGCAACTGTGGGAGCAGTACAGCGATGAAGTTGCCCGCCTGCGCGAGACACTGCGCTCCGTGCCGCTGGATGACCACGCAACCTGGGCGCACGTTGCACGCGAGACATCCGGTGCCTTCGCCGCCTGGTCCACGGCGACCGAATCAAGCCCAGGCCCCCTTGCGGCCGCAGCGGACGAGCTGTCCAAGACGGCACAGCTGCGCCGGTACCCCGTCCGTCCCATCCGCAGCGTTGGCCCGTCCGCCCGGGGAGCATCCCTCATGCTCATGGCAGCGTCGATGAGTGGCACCGGTACCGCCGCCCAGGCAATCATGCTGCGCCAACTGCTGAACGTCACCAAGGCCGTGCACGACATGCACAAGGCATCAAATGACCTGCGCAGGGCACGCCAGATCAGCCACATGGTCAAGCACCATCTGAGCCAGTTCGCGGCCGCACTGCCTGCCCTCCCTGCCACAACGTCCACAGCCGACAGGGAAGCGGCCGCAGCAGTCCGGGCGAGTGCAGCGGGGCAGGTCTCGGGTCGGTCCACGGGTTCCGTGCTGCCGCCGACATACGTGCAGGCGCGCACCCACGCGAACACCCGAAGCGGGAGTGCCCGCCCGGACATCGAAAGATAACACCAACGAGGGGGAATCATGACTGAATCTGACGGCATCGAAGAAGCAATCGAGGGAATGTCGCGCGTCGGGCTGACCGTCGCAGGCCGGCTCGGTGAGCAACTGGCCAGGGCACGCGAACAGGAGCTGCGCCGCGCCCAGGCGGCAGAGGAACAACAGGCCCGTGAGCTCCAGGCACGGTTCGACGCGGAGCGGGCAGCGGCCCGCGCCCAGCTCGCCCCCGTCATGGACAACCGGTGGTGGGACACCGCCAGCGGCCGCGACATCGAAAGGGTGCACGAGACGGCCACCGCGTGGAAAGAGCACGACCCGGCGGCACGCGACGCGGCAGAGGTAATCCGTGACCAAGTACAGCGCCGCTCCGGGTTGGACGTGGACAACCTTGGCGCCGACGAGGCATCCGTGGCGGAAGCCCTGGCTAAAGCTGAACGGGCCCGCGAACAGGCAGAACAGGAACGCCGTGCCGGCAGCAACGAAACCGCCGAGGCCGGGCAGCTGCTGGCGGAGGCCGACCGGGAAGATCGGGACCGTGAACGAGACGTCACCGAACTGAACCAGCGCCCCGAGTCACTGGCAGAAGAGGCTGGCCTCAACCACGACTCGGCTGAACGTCGCCAGGAATTAGCCGCCAGCTTGGAAGGCGTCGCCGACCGCGAAGCCGTACAGGCACGACTCAGCGCCGACCAGGACCAGGCAACCCCGCCCAGCGCCGCCGTCACCAAGGCGCCAGGACGTAACCCGAAAGCCCGCAAAACACGCGGAGCCAACAGCCAGACGAAGCTCCTTCAAAAGGGCATGAGCCGCTAACGACGGGGACCGGTAGTGGCGCTGTACCCGAGCCTCGCGACCGAGGAACGGCCGCTAAACAGGGGCCTGGGCCGGCTGCTCCGGTCGGGTGTCCGCATGTCGGTTATGAAGCCCGGCGGCGGCCGCCCCCGCGTGGCCGGCCCTCGCGCCACCCGGGCAGGACTTGATCAAGCCGCCGCTTCCTTTCCGGTGCCAGCTTGCCGTGGTTGTAGTTGATGCGCTGGCCATGCAGCCAGACCCCGAGGCTGCGCTCGAGCGGATCATCAGTCTTCTGGTGCCGCGGCAATTCACCATCGGCCTTCCGAAACGCTCCTACTTCCCTCAGGCGCCGCTGCCAACGGGCCTCGTCTTCAGCCTCCCGGGACGGGGCCCGGTCCCAGCCGGGGATGACGCCCAGGCCTTCGCGAAGGGTAGGGGAGAGGGTTCCCGCTGCTGGTTTCCGCCGCCGACGGTGCAACCAGCCAGCAAGGGTCTGCTCGCTGGAGGATTTTGCGCGGCCTGCCGGCAGACGCCCTTCCGTCCGGTAGAACGCGACCAGGTCGCGCATTCGTTGCATTGTCCTATCTGACGGGACCTTCACGGGAGCAGCGGCGGTATGCTCGCCGCGAAGACCAGGATCTGCCTTCGCCGCGATCTGCAGGTGATAGCGGACGGTAGTCTGTGCAGCGCCACAGACATCAGCGATCTTCGCCGGCTCAATGCCCCGCCGGTACATCTGCACCCACTCCCAGTACGGAGCACGGCGCCGCCCCTGCGTCACCATATCCTTCGTCTGAGCCACGACCACCCCCAACCGTTCTGCGCTTCACGCTAGCCTACGGACACCTCACCCGGAACAAGCTGACAGCCGGATACCGGCAGAGGCGCCACACCCAGCACGGCAGCCGCCACGGAAGGCGGTATCCCATTGACTGACAGGAAGGGGAGTGTGCAGACACCTGGACAAATGAGGCCGAGGCAGTCGGAGCCTCCAGCTACTGTGAAACTATGACCCAGCTCGAACCGGAGCTTCCTTCCGGCTATCCAGACCTGCTCAATGAGCTGAAGTCCCGTGTACGGTCCTCCCGCAGCACCGCCTTGCGCATGGTCAACACGCAGCTCATCGAGCTGTACTGGACCATCGGTCAGCACGTGCGCAAAACGCAGGAAGTTCAAGGTTGGGGGAGTGCCGTGATCAAGCGGTTGTCCGACGACCTTCGGCGCGAGTTCCCTGACATGAAGGGCCTGTCCGCCCGAAATATCCAGTACATGACCACTTTTGCCGGCGCCTGGAATGAAGGCCCAATTGCGCAACGGCCTGTTGCGCAATTGCCGTGGGGTCACATCACAGTCCTTCTGGACAAACAGTTGGACGCCGCGACCCGTAATTGGTACGCGTCCAGCGCGGTGGAATACGGCTGGTCACGGAACGTACTGCTGAACATGATCATGAACAAGACTCTGGAACGCTCCGGCTCTGCCCCATCGAACTTCGCGCAACAACTTGTTGCGCAAGACTCCGAACTGGCCCAACAAATCGCCAAAGACCCCTACAACTTTGAGTTCCTGGGTCTCTCGGGCGACGTAGCCGAGCGTGACCTCGAGCAACGACTCATGGACCGCATCACCGAAACACTCCGTGAACTCGGCCCAGGCTTCGCCTTCGTGGGCAGGCAGGTGCACTTCGACGTCGGAGGTGAAGACTTCTACATCGACCTGCTCTTCTTCCACGTCGAGCAGCTCCGCTACATCGTGATCGAACTCAAGACCGGCAAATTCAAACCCGAGTACGCCGGCAAACTCAACTTCTACATCGCCCTCGTCGATGACCGTCTGCGCCGCGAGGCCCACGCCGAAACAGTCGGCATTCTCATTTGCGGCAGCAAAAACGACCACATCGTGCGCTACAGCGTCGGGAGGTCAACGTCACCCATGGCCGTGGCCTCATACACCTACGACGCTCTTCCACCCGACATGCGCAAAGAGCTTCCTGACGCCGACTCGATTACCGCCGCCCTGGACTGGACAGACCCCGCATCCTAGGAAGTGTACGTGGACGCCGACCGCGTAGCTCCCGCCGTCCAGGACCTACTCGCGGTGCTCTCCCAACAGTTGCAGGAGCTACGGCACATAAAATAAGGACCGGAATCACGAATGAACTCCGGTCCTCATTTGTTCTTCTGCCTTCTAATGAGCGGCTTCGTACTTCTCTACGACGTCCGCTTGAATACGACCACGCGTATTCACCTGGATGCCATTCTCGAGGGCCCACATGCGCACCGCCTTTGCGTCAGGACCAGCCTGCGAGGACTTCGCGCGAGCCCCCGCTGAACGACCACGTCCGCCGGTTACCTTGCGTCCAGCGTCGGTATAGCGCTCCAAGGCACCCCGCAGTTCCTTCGCGTGCCCCTCGTTAAGATCAATAACGTATTCACTGCCGTCGAGGGCGAAAGATATGGATTCGCTAGCTTCCGAACCGTCAATATCATCTTCCAGAACCACGACTGTCTTTTTTGCCATATAACAAGGTTAACAGCCTGCTGAATGAGTGGATGTGCCCCCTCGACAAGCAATTGTCAGCCCAACCTGAATGACAACTGATTCGATTCGGCTGCTGTCAGGTCGATCAACCAATGTCGGGCTGGGGATTTGTAGCGTGTACATGAGGCGCCCGTCCCGCCAGTTGGCCGGCAGCCAGCCGGGGACCATGTTCCCGTTCCGGGTCCAGTCATCGTGGATCATCCTCCGCGCCGTCTCGACCGTGATGCCGAACTGGCCGGCAGCGAAGGTGACTGCGTCCCGGAAGTCCTTCCCGACCCTGGCCATGGCCAGGGTCTCCGCGTACGCGGTGCGCCGGTCTCCGGCCAGATATACGGTGCTGCCCGGGGTATCGAAGCGCGACCAGGAGGAACGGTCAGTCGTCCCGGAGCTTCGGGGCATGGGATTCAGCGGTCCGTGGGACGATTTTGCAATGCGGTAGCCCCGGACTGGCCGGCCACGTAGGCCAGCCCGGTCCTCGCGCACACACCCGTCAACCCTGGAACCTGTCTTCAGTCATTGCTGCCGCGGCGGCGATGACGTCCTTGGCGCGCATCTCCTTGATGGCCTCGATGGGTGAGATCTCGTCCAGCCAGGGATTGGCGCCGACGAACCACAGCCTGGCCACGTGCTCGCCTTCCACGCTGGAGACCGCGGTCCACGCCCGGTGGGCCAGCTGCAGCCGGGCCTGGGCTTCGGGCCGGGGTTCCGGGCCGTCGGTTCGGGCCCACCGGTAACTGATCTTGGGATCCTTGCTGCCCGCCAACGCGGCCACCAGGGTGGCTCCGAGTGCGCTGTTGAGCTGCCGGACAATTTCCCGGATGCCTAGACGGGCCGTACCACCGTGGGCAGCACCAACATCAATGGAAATGCTCATGGCGCCTCACCTCCTATCGTGGAACTATTACTCTACTAAAAATCCACCATAAACACACTGTATCGATGCGTCGACAAGGCTCTGGGTGCGGCGTGGGTGTGGGCCTCCGGACTGGCATAAGGCCGTGCCCTGGGGGCACCCGCCGGATTCAGCCACAGGCAGGGACGGCCCGAAGGCTGGCCGGAAGTTTTCCCGTCTGATCCGGCCTAGTAGCCTGCGGCCGGAATAGATGGTTGGGCGGGCTGGGCCTGGCGGCCGGGAGTGTGGCATCCAGTCTCAGAGATGCCGTTGGCCGCCGGCCCTGCCCCGTGCGTAAGGACCTGCCCCCAACAAGCGGGACCTTGGACATAACGGTAGGGCCCGTAGCCCAACGCCAACGCACGATCTACACAAGGTTGGCTCAAGGCTGGGCTGGTCCCGCAGCTCAAGCCGGGCCCTAAGCCTCAGGAATGACCGTACAGCTCGGCGATAGGGTGAATCCATGACGTTGGGGGACGCGGCGGAGCCGCTTGTGCACATTCAGGACTTCCGCATGGATTTCGGCGACACGACGGTTATCCGGGACCTGTCGTTCGATGTCCATGCCGGGGAGACGTTCGGCTTCCTGGGCAGCAACGGGTCGGGGAAGACCACCACGCTGCGGGCGCTCCTGGGGATCTACAAACCTACGGCCGGGATCCTGCACATCGACGGGAAGGTCTTTGAGCCCAGCGACGGTGCACGCCTGGGGTACCTGCCGGAGGAACGCGGCCTGTACAAGAAGGAAGCCGTGCTGGACGTGATGGTCTACTTCGGCCGGCTCAAGGGCCTGTCCAAGGCTGAGGCCAGGTCCTGGTCCGGGGCTTATCTGGAGCGGGTCGGGCTGGGCGGCAAAGCCAAGACCCGGCTGGACAAGCTCTCCAGCGGCCAGCAGCAGAAGGTCCAGCTCGGGGTGACCATCATGAACAACCCAGAACTGTTAATCCTGGACGAGCCGACGAAGGGTTTTGACCCAGTGAACCGGCGGCTGCTGATGGACATCATCGAAGAGCACAGGCGGGCCGGCGCAACCGTCATCATGGTTACCCACCAGATGGAGGAGGTCGAGCGGCTCTGCGACCGGGTGATCCTGCTCAAGGACGGCGTTGCCCGAGCCTACGGCACGGTTGAGGAGGTCCAGGAGGAGTTCGGCGGCACCGTCTACCGGGTCACGTACGACGGCGTCCTGCCGGCGTCCCACTTGTTCGACGTCGTCTCCGATGATGACGGCAGGGCGGAGCTCGCCCCACGGCAGGGAGCCAGCGAAGAGAAGGTCCTGCGCGAGCTCGTGGAGGCCGGCGCGGGAATCAGATCCTTCACCCCGACACGAATTTCCCTGGATGAGATCTTCATCAAGGTCTACGGCGAACAGCACGAACTGGGAGAAGGCTAGAGATGGCACTGGCACAGCACAACCTCGGCACCGTGATCGCGTTCGAGTTCACCAGGACGATCAAGAAGCGCGGCTTCGCCATAGCGACCCTGGCGATCCCGGTCCTGTTGATCGTGGTTTTCGGCCTTCTGTACGCCTCCAACACCACGACCAAGAACAGTGCGGAGGCGCAGAAGAACGCCCAGTTCTCCTTCACCTACAGCGACGCCTCCGGGGTCATCGCACCAGCAGGTGCGCAGGCAGCCGGCGGGACCCGTGCCACCGACCCGGCCGCCGCCATCGAGGCGGTCAAGAACGGGTCGTCCGCAGCGTACTTCGAATACCCAGCCGACCCCACAAGGGAACCCGTGAAGGTCTACGGCGCCGACAAGGGCATGTTCGAGAACGGGAAGTACGAGGCCGTGGCCAAGCAGCTGCTCGAAGCCTCAGCCCAACACCAGGTCGGCTCACCCCAGCTCACCGCCGCCCTCACCGGAGCCGTGAAGTTCGACTCTGAAACCTTCAAGGACGGCAAAACCGCCGCGGGCATCGGCGGAGTGATCCCGCCGCTGCTGTTCCTGGCGGTGTTCTACATTTCGATGATCCTGCTCTCGAACCTGATGCTGAACTCAACGCTGGAGGAAAAGGAGAACAGGGTCACCGAGATGATCCTGATCACCCTGAACCCGGCCACGCTGATCACCGGCAAGATCATCTCGCTATTCATGGTCGGACTGGTCCAGGTGATGGTGTTCCTGGCACCGGTCGGGCTCGCGTACCTGTTCTTCCGCGACAGGCTGGCCCTGCCGGAGATGGACCTGTCCTCCCTGGTCTTCGAACCCGGGCCCATGATCACCGGAGCCCTGCTGCTCCTGGGCGGCTTCACCGTGTTCACAGGCGTGCTGGTCGCCATCGGCGCGATCATGCCGACCGCCAAAGAGGCCGGGACCATTTTCGGCCCACTGATGGCGATGATGTTCATCCCCTTCTACACATTCAGCCTGGTCATCTCCAACCCCGAAGCGCTGATCGTGCAGATCTTCACCTACTTCCCCCTCACAGCCCCCGTCACCGCGCTGCTCCGCAACGGCTTCGGCACCCTGAACCCCGTCGAGGCCATCATCGTCATCGTCGAACTCTTCGTCGTAGGCATCCTCATCCTGCGCCTCGCCGTCCACCTGTTCCGCTACGGGTCCATCGAATACGGCCGCAAACTCAACATCGCCGGGACCTTCCGCCGCCGCGAACTCGCCGCCAAGTGACCATAGTGACCGCCTTGGACCTAAACGAGGAATAGGCAGCAGCACCCAATTGTGCCGACAGTGTCTGCACAATTGGCTGAAGTCGTCTCGGATACCGGGGGAGCGGTCATTGGCCGGCGCACGACGCTGTGGCACTGCCCCGGTAAGAGATGTTCATCGTCCTAGTGATGGCCATCGCCGTCACCGACAGTCGCCGGGATATTACCGCGCGGCCCACTCGCCAAAACCCGATCGACTCTCATCCGCTGGGAATAGGCACTTCGCTCGAATCAGCCTCGCTCAGTCCACCCGCTGCTGCCATACATAGGGTTTCAGCTTGTCATATGCGCTGTTATCGGCGTTGGTGGCCGTTTGCCGTCCGTACGTGACGATGATCGTCGATCTCCCATTTTCCAATCTCGACTACGTCCCGGGGGCTGGTTCCCAGTAGCCAACGACGTGTTTGCTCCAAGGCCGTCTGGGTCCTCACCAGGACAGCGAGGGCTGGGAGCGGTGCCTTCTTTCTAGCTAAATGGGATCGCGAATCGTTGGCCGTCGGTGCTAGCTGGTCACCGGGAAGCAGAGCCGGCGCGAGAATCGCGGTCTCCTCGAACTAAGCGCGCTGAAAGAACCGAACCCTCTACAGAATGCCGAACCCCGTTTTATGTTCCTTACGAGCCTTGGTTCTGCCCCATGAGGGAGTATTTTGACTGGAACAGTGCCGATTCACGGTCGGATGTTGTGGGCCCATCTCTATAGGCACAACACGCTCCTTTTGACAAGTTGAGCCGGAGTGAAGTTATCCACAGGACGCGCAGGAACGGGGGAGCGTGAGTCCAACTTATCCACACTTTGGGCACTTCATGTTGATAAATTCGTGGATAACTTGTGGATAACTTGTGGATAAGTCTCTTACATGGCAGTCGGGGAGTGTGGAAAACCCTGTATTTAGCGGGAACTACACTGATGGGGTTTTCTACACAGAAAAACGTGAAGGTTAATCATGTTGCATCCGTGTTCTCCCTGTCGTGTAAGATTGACTCGTTTCCACTAAGGAAGATGAAGGGGGTGACATGCGTGGAGAATTGGACTGAATCAGCGAAGAGGGATGCCCAGGCACGGCTAGACCAGGTCGAGCGCCGACGATCCGAGTACAAGAGCAAGCTTGCGGAGCTGGATGCGGAAGCTGAGGGCCTAAGTCGTTTCATTTCGGTAATCGAGAAGATGGGCAACAACCAATACTGGAAGACGTTGCTTGGCGCGGAGTCTGAGGCTCATCGGGAGACCGCCGCCGATGCGGAAAAGCGCGATTGGCTCAGCGCTGACCTCAGCAATTTGGGCAGGCTTCGTGATGAAGATTCCCAGGGTCCTCTTCAAACACGTAGATTGAGTGAGGAGCTGCCGGACCTTCCTCCTGCTTTGGATGTCACCAGGCAGCCCGACAAGTCCAATACCTCTTACCGCGTGGCGGCGCTCATGAAACTGCACGGTGGAACGCTCAGTTACGACGATGTTTGGCAGGAACTCAAGCGCCGGAACTGGGTTGATCCTGCTTGGTCCAAGCCGCAGGCTGCCGTTCGCCAGGCCATGCGCCGTACGGTTCAGTACGGTTGGACCGTAAGAGCCGGATCAAACGCCTACCGCTACGATCCTTCGTCGCATGCGGACAGAAGGCAGCAAGTTAGTGGCGCGATGGACAGAGGTGCTCCAATTCCACGCCGGAACGAGGAACTGCCATTATCCTCGGGCTACGGCCCTGCCTCAGATGGGGATAAGTGAAGACGGCGATCGTTCCAACCGCACGTTGGCTGTTTCAGCGAAGATTCCTTATGAATCCAAGCGAATCTTCGGTGAGATCCGCGCAGGCAACTACAAACACATGCGCGGGTGGCATGGGTGTTAGGGGTTACTTTGGCTGACGACGACTGGGCGCACACTGACAAGGAGTGGCGTGAAACCCTGGAAATCGCACGCGGCTTAGGGTGGTCATGCAGGAAGACATCTAACCACAACATCATGTACCTGGAGTGTCCTGACCGCGTATGTAAACAAGTTGTTTACTCGACGGGCAACGGGACTGAAAGTGTGGCGAGGGGAACTCGGAATAAGGTACGAGCATGCCCTCACCGGAACATTGCAGGTCCGCTGGCAGCGGTTGGGGAGTTGCTGGTACACGCTGAGAGGTTCCTTACCGCCGCGGAAGCCATGCTGGCTCAAGACCAAGCGGAAGATCGCATGGCAAATGCACTGGAACTGGCCGATTCAGCGGACGAGCTAATCAAAGAAGCCGAACGAGAGCTTGAGAGCGTGTCCTCGCAAGCGTGTGACGATGAGCACTGGGCGGCCGAAGTCGAGCACATGCTGGATGAGGCAATGGATAAACATGAACGTGGGCAGAGGGTAAAAAGTGAAGCATCCGAGGCCTTCGATAAGGCCGCGGACGAGCGCGAAAGCAGCCAATACCTTGTCAAACAGACTCTTCAACCTGACGAAACAGGTCTCGCTCCCGCGGTCCTTGTCCGTGAAGCAAGAGCGGGACTTCGCCGTGCCGATCAGACCCTTCGCAAGCTGCCTTCACGTAATGGTGACGTTGAGGCCATGAGCGAACGAACGAGCGAGCTCAGAACGAAATGCGAGAGTCTCCGCCTACGTTTTCCTGCGTAACGACTCCACATCACTATCCAAAATGAGTTGGCACTTGCCAACTGACTGTGGGATAGTCAGAAAACGAGAAGCAAGGGGACGAAACATGGAAATATCACTGCGCCTCAAGAACCTGGATCTTAGTAACGAAGCAGCTCTCGAACAGATCGTCGAAAAATTTCAAGATGTCATGTGGTCGGAAACCGATGGTTTGACCACGGCCAGCGTGTACGTCGAACGCGAGGACGCGGTCGGCCACGTGATGAAGTACGTACGTGAGATCGAGAACGCCTTTCCGGGTGCCAAGGTCATGGGGGTTCATCGCGATCTAGTCGGGGCAACGGACATAGCGTTACGCACAGGCGTCAGCAGGGAAGGGGCTCGAAAGTGGGCAGCTCTTGCCGATTTTCCTGCGCCTTTCGACATCATCGGTGCCAAGGACATGAAGGTCTGGATATGGGCCGAAGTTGTGAGCTGGCTGAAAGATGAACGTGCCATCGACATGGGCCAGGACTTGCCAAGTGCAGAGCTAATGACCCAAATCGAGAACTGCATTATGCGAAACCCAGACCACACGACGGTTCAATGGCATCAGATTGCTTCAAGGCAAGCCGCTGCCACGAAATCGCACGTTGAGAGTGTCCAGCCGGCTGTCCGCATCATTGCGGGCGGCCGCGCCCAGAGGATCGGTAGGAAAACCTACGATCTTGTGGGGGCGGCCGCCCCATCCTACGCTCACTAAAACGGAGAGAAACTTGTCCCTGCTGAATATCCGTCACGAGGATGCTGAAGTTCCTGTCTCCCCAGAAGACGTCGCCTCTGTGGTAGCCGCGACAGAGCCCCTCGAAGTTCGCTTGGATGAAGTGCATGCAGGACCTGTCTCTTCGGGTTCCATCGAAATGAAGGTCAAGCTAAGTCGGGATGAACCTGGGTATGCCTACCTTCCCGAGAGCGAAGTGCTGCTCGTCAGGTTGGAGCACAGCCTTAGTTGCTTCGAGGCGTCGAGCCCAGACAGGACTACAGACATCCGAGCTCATCACATCGCCGCATTTAAGGTTACTCAGCAGCTGGATGTGGAACACGCTGTCCTGTCGGCCTGGATTGAGACGAACGTCTACTTCATTGCATATCCATACGTTCGCCAGTTCTTCACTCAAATCACTGCCTCATTAGGGCTTTCACCTGTCGTTCTCGGCTATATGAAACGGGCCGAATGGCCCTTTACGGAGCAGGAAACTACAGATGGCCATGACTCGATCGATTCAGGACAAGAGGTCCCCGCGATTGGATCCAACGAAACTGTACGAGTCGATTCAGGCATCTAAGGCGTTTCCTTCCTCGTGGGCTGGACACGTCTTTGAAGCACTCAAAGCGGCCGCTTAAGGGCTTGCTATGACCCAGGCCTGGTAAAAGGTGACCTTGCTCCTGGAGATGATGGTTCTGCCCGGAGGGACAATTGCGACCTGAAGACGAGAACGGGTGAGGTCTCTCGTTTGGTCATTATGCGGGGGGCACAACACCTTAGCGTCCTTGGCTCTTGAGGCGCGGGGACAGGAATTTCTCGGCTGGTTTGAGGGCTTTCGTGCAGGCAGCATTGATGCCAACTTTTGGATGCAGGAAGCGCCAAAAGTATGGCTCAAAAGATTGCCCTAAGCGACCGCATGTGTCAGGTTGAAATCTAAAACCTCCGCCTGGTGCGTCGGTAAATCAGGAAGTGGGGCCCTAGCCTGACGTCTCTGAGCATCGTGGCTGACGTCAGGTTGGGTGTGCCCCATCCTGACCTAGGAGAGGGATCGCGTCCTTCCGTACGGGGCAAGCCGCAGTTCCGTCCCATGCGTCTCGCCTCGGGGCGCGCCCAGATAGGTCCAGGGGGAGTGGCGTGCTATCAATAGAACTTTGATTCCATTGGCAAATTGGGGAAGCATGGGAACATTGGCCGCGTCGTATCGAGCCCATCGGAAAGCTCTCGTTGACGCTGATAACGGCGTTATGGCGCTGCTATTTGGGGCGCACTTCTCGGCGTCAAGCCTTGATCTCGCCAAGGGGTCCAATGTCATTCTCGCGCGCATTTACCCTAATGTTCCGCACATAGACCGCTTCAATCTCCGCCCCGATGTCGCTCGGAAGCGTCTTCTTGACGCCGAGTCTCACCTTGCCCGCATCGCGATTCCGTACGCGCTGTCGGTACATGAAGACTATCTGGCGCAGGTGAAGAGCGAACTCGAGAGCGCCAGTGTCCCCATCGCCATGAACGGTCGGAGATGGAACGCCGAGAATATGCACGCGATCCTCTTCGAGACCCTTCATGTTTCTTCTACTATCGACATCTCGGAGTTCGAGCTTCTTCGTAGGATTCGTAACTCGATCATTCACCAAGCGGGAGCCGTGGACGACTATGTCAGGGCCGGCCTCAACCAGCTCACGTCGACCGCTTCAGCGCACTGGTCGAAGGTGGTACAGCGTCCCGCGGACGATGCCATCCGCGAAGCACAGGTCAGCGTTGGTACCGGTGAAATCATGTTGGCATTCTCGGTTGTTCGTCATTTATCGGGGCTCGTGCACGAGGCGATGTTGGCGGCCACGACCGTCCCCAGAACTACCTGGATTTCCGAGTGCGTGGACACCTTCCGGAGCGAACATGGGGACTTGATTCATGGTGGCTATCTCCTCCGCAGGCGACTAACGAATTGGGCAGCTACAAACTACGACGATTTCAACTTCAGTTGGGCGGAGCTCCGAAGTGCCGCCATAACAGTAGGGATTCCCGCTCACCAGCTCCGAAACCGAGGAGAGCGCTAAGGAGAGCCGAAAGTCTTGATTAGCCGCTGTTTACACAACGTCGGCTATCAGCCAGCGGGGTCTTTCTAACTGAGGCAGGGGAGTGGCTGCCCGCTGCTTGTGGCTGCAGCCCAAGGGCGGTAGTAGCAGCATCCACCGCTTTCCGTATTTGCGGTGGACGGCTTGCTTGCTAATGCCAAGACACTGCGCGATGGCTTCCCAGGAAAGACCGGATTGCCTGGCTTCCCTGACCACGGATGCTTCTGTGCGCCCGACTTCCTTCTCTAGCTGGGCGACCGCTTGCAGAGCGGCCATGGATGCAATCAGTGTTTTCATCCGCTCCACCTCGATGCGTCAACATCAATTGACGGCAGGGGTCCTGGTCAACACTTGTTGACATGCTGCTGCTGGCCTCGTCCGGCTCGTCACCTTCCCCGAAAGTGCGGTTGGGCTGGACATGTGAGCAGGTGATCACTTCGGCTGGACGCCCGGACCGCTAAGATATCGCCACTGTCCTACGGTGGTTCGTCGACAGTCCACCCGCCGATTGGTGGCACGATTTAAGAATGCCGAGACAGGGTCAACATGACCAGTTTGAGAATCGATACATGGCACAGCTCAATGCGTTGTTAGCCAGCGCCGGTATTCCCGTCAGTTACCCAAGGGATTACGCCGCAATTGACACCGGCCTGCACCTATTCGTCGAGGGTCCGGGCAATGATTACCAAGCAACGCATACGCGTGTCTGGTTCCAGGCCAAAGGGCGGCGTGGTGAAACCCTCTCCGCTGAAGAGTTCGATGCATTAGCCGATGTCAGCGTAAGCGTAAAGACAGAACACCTTGAATACTGGTTTGCTGCGCCAGAACCGGTGTATCTTGTGGTTTTCGTCGAAGCCAAGCAGATCTTCCTTGCCGAGGACGCACGCGTCATCGTAAATCGAATGTGGCCCCACGGAGACTTCTTCGACGCAATACGCGGGCAGAGGTCAGTAACCGTGCACTTAAACAAGGACGCAGTCCTAAATGAGGACAGAATCAAATCGATGCTCAGTCACAAGAGCATGCGTATCGACGGCCCGGCCTTCCAGGGTCGGCCGTTAGGCCACCGCTTCGATCCGCTTCGATCAGAGCTTCATATCGATAGTCCAGAGCTGTGGCGAGATATCGTCATGAAGCTGCTGACTGCGTACCGATTCCATGAACTCGAGCGGAGTGAGGTCAGTCCACAGATCACCGTCTTGACAGGGCGTTTCTACGACACTTTGGTATGGCAGTCCAGTGCATTCGCCGAGTTCGGATTCGGGCCCGACATCGACTACAGGGATGATCCCCCCGTGGAGTCCCTTCATGGGGAAATCACCATCGTCCTCGATAGCTCCCCCGCACGCCGAAGCCTTTCCACGGACGAACAGGTAGCACTACGAAGGGCGCTTGGCTCGACGGAAACGCAGGTGGCGTTGTTCTTCTACGGAAGAGAACTCAGCGGAGCCGCGGGAACGTGGAGACGTTTCTGGAATGAAGGTTGCCAAGGACCTACCAATAGGCATCTCCACCTCATCGGCATCGAGTCCCTCACGAGCATGGTGCTGGTCGCGACCTTGGTCTACCTTGACCTTGCACCTCGGCTGTCCTTCCGCATAGTCAACTACCTGTAGAAATAGCACCCACGCTCAGTGGGAATTCAGACTATTCCGAGCCCGCTGCCTCAGATACCTTCGTAGCTGTAGGCAAGGCGGTTATCGGCGTTCACGCGGGACGAGTCGACGTAGCTGCGGTAACTCGGCCCGAAGGATGTTTGGACGTATTCCTACAGGGCTTGTCCCAGGGCCTCGGTTGACAATCGCTTAACCCGTTGCCTCACTGACATGGAATGAGGAGACCCAGTATCCAATAGTGGGTTGGCTCTGGACCCCACTTACACTGCTGATAACTCAATTCGACGGAAGAAGGCTGGATGGCCTCGGTAGATGCTCAGATCCACAGTGTGGGAGCAACGATCTCGGACACTATCGAAGCCCTGGCGCATGACCGTGGGCTTCTGTCCCGTAACGTCATCAAGCAATTGCGGGATCTGGTCGAGGCTGTCGCTGTCCGCCTCCACAAGGGCGACGGCAACGTGGAGTTCCACTACGACCTGACGCACGACGCGGTTGAGTGGGTTGGGTCTACCGGCAAGCAGACCAACTTCATCTATCGGTTCCACAAGCTGCTTCAGATGAGCGCTTCGCATTACTCTTTCGATGCGGACACCGCAGAACGATTGATGCTCAAGTACTACGAGTATCTGCTCCGTACTCGGGCGCTGCTGCAGAAGCAGTGCCACGTGGATATCCTCGGAAACCTAGAGAAGTTTCCGATCGACCTAGACCCAGCGTTGACCCTCTACCACCAGAAGATCGCCGAGCGGATCTCGGCGGCCCACATGCTCCCGGCGGAGCAGGGAAACAGGCACCGGTACTACGTCAACAAGGTACGCCCGTTCTTCACGGGTGGACGCATCCTGTACGAGGTAACCTTCTCCACCATCTCGGACCGCCGGAACAAATTTGACCGCATTATCGCCTTCACGGACATCGATATGACCGACAGGTACGCGGCGCAGTTACGTCTGTTGAATGAGGAGATCGAGGTCCTTGGGCAGCGTATGCCAATCGTGGTCATTCGTTCCTGGGACGTCTCCATCAGGCCGTGCGAGTTCAACAACTTTGCTCGGATCTTCGGCATGTTTACCTCCACGACCTCTGGCAGCTCCGAGTACCTGCGGCTGATGAACTTCCTCACTGACCGGTCAGCCAGTCTCCTCGATCTGATGCATATGAGCGAGGCCCGTTATGCGCATGTCAAGGGCGTGGCGACGCAGCGAGTTCAGCGACCACAGATCTTTCCGGTCCTTGACAAAGCGCGTGAACTTGTAAGGGAAGACCAGCCGGGGAGCAACGTTGTTCGCTACCTCCTGCTCTCAATGTCGAACAGGGTCATCAAGGACCAGACCGAACACGAGCCGAACCGATACCTGTCAGGCCTCCATCTGGCGCCGGGCTGCCGCCCTTTCGATACCATGCCGTTTTGTGCATTTCCCAGGAAGCACATTCCACACTTCGCTGACCTCATGGCCAGCGTGGACGCATCTCAGCGTCGGCACGAGTTCTTGGCACGGCGGATCAGGAACAACGTCGAGCGGCACGGCACGCTCTACACACCCGTTGCCGACGTCGAGGACCTGGGTAACCTGGATGAGCTGATCTCCGTGCATAATTCCACGATTCCGCCGACGGCCCCGCATGCCACCAGAATCATCGAGAAGGACAAGGGCTATGTCTTCATGCACGGCTATGAGAACAGCACCGTCGAGATCATCGAGAAGCTCCAGGACTACGCGTCTTCAGGCGTAAACGGCTACGAGGCCGCGGTGGAGCGGTGGCTGGGCGAGACCCAGCATGGGATCGATGACGATGCCAAGCGCGACGCGCTGAAATCACTGTTCTCCAAGTCCAAGGTGGCCCTGATCTACGGTGCTGCCGGCACGGGCAAGTCCACGATGGTCGGTCACATCGCAAGCCACTTCAGCGACAAGAGCATGCTTTTCCTGGCTCATACACATTCGGCCAAGGACAACTTGGAGCGCAAGGCTGGCACTCAAAGGTCTGTATTTCGTACGATCCGGAGCCATCTCTGGACGTCCGACGCCCAAGAGTACGACATCCTCATCATCGATGAGTGCAGCATCGTGAGCAACGAGGACCTATTGGAAGTCCTGAAGAAGACCAGCTTCAAGCTGCTGGTGTTGGTCGGCGATGTTTTCCAGATCGCCTCGATCCAGTTCGGCAACTGGTTCAACATCATCGGAGACTTCGTGCCCAAGACCTCCGTGTTCGAGCTCACCAAACCTCACCGGACGGACAACAGGGCACTGCTCGACTTTTGGTCGCGGGTTCGCCACCTCGAAGAAGGTATCGAGGAAATGATCGCCCACAATGGCTACGCCACGGACCTAAATGAATCCATCTTCGAGACCCGGCACAACGGGGAGATCATCCTATGCCTGAACTATGACGGCCTCTATGGGATCAACAATGTGAACCGCTTCCGGCAGAGTGCCAACCCCGGAAAATCAGTAGTCTGGGGTGTCAACACCTACAAGGTCGGGGACCCGGTGCTGTTCAACGACTCCGAGCGGTTCAAGCCCTTCATTTACAACAACCTGAAGGGCCGCATCGTGGACATTGCGATCCACGAGGACCATGTTCAGTTCGACGTGTGGCTTGACCGTACAGTCACGGAGCTGGATGTAAACGGGGACGATCTGCGTTACGTCGCAGAGTCCACGGTTAGCTTCGACGTGTACTTGCAGGGCAGCACAGATGAGGACGATGAGACGTCCTATACTTCAGTACCGTTCCAGGTCGCCTATGCCGTTTCGATCCATAAGGCACAGGGTCTCGAATACGACTCGGTAAAGGTAGTAATCACCGCCACCAACGAGGACGACATCTCGCACAGCATCTTCTACACGGCCATTACCCGGGCGCGGGAACACCTCAAGATCTACTGGTCCGCAGAAACGCAGAAGGCCGTTCTTGAGAACTTGGAGCACAGCAGAAGCGGCAAGGATGTGTCCCTCCTGAAAGCGCGGAGATCGGTAACCCCGCTACGTTGACGGTCCGGGCGGATCAGGGACAGAGGGACCATTGTTGACGCGCTGCGATCGCTGCCTGCTTGCTTTGCCGCAAGTACGACCGGTTGATGATGTCTTGACGTTCGGAGGGGCTGAGCTCCTCCCTCCTCCGACCAGATCGGTCACCGAACGACGCGGGGCCACGGGGACGGCATCAACGGCCCCGCCATTGAGCAGCTACGCAAAGAAACCACCGCGAACGTCAACGGTGCAGGCGAAACCCACTTTAAGGATTCCCAGTTCGTGAAAGCGGCCCAGGAGATGCACGAAGCCAAGCTCCTGGCCGGGGGGCGGATTCGCCGGCGCCCAATTCGCATCGATGGAACAACGTTACGAACGGGCCGAGAGGGAACTCTTCGCCCGCCTAGAAGGCGTCGGCCGTGAGATTGAAAACCGTGTGCAGGCAACGACAACCAACTTAAAAGAGCAGGCACTCAAAACAGAAACCGCGGCAGTCACCGGGGGCAAGGGAGCCACTAAGGCCCGAAAGTCCCGCACGGGCGTAGGCGCGGAGCGAGCCAAGGGCGGGTTGTCCCGGTAGCCAGAAGGAACACCTTCAAGATGGCTGTCCTCACAGCCAGCGTCAAGCTTCGGCGGGCACAATACGAACGAAGCCTCGATCAACCGCTATTTGATCGGGGCTTCGCCATTGGAACCTTTCAGCATTTTGACTACGCTAGGGGTGCGCGGCGGCTAGCACCGACAGGCATTCTTGCGGAGGTTTAGGGGCAGAAACTTGTCGATTTCCTCGTCGGAAAAGGTGAGATCCTCCTGCTCCTTCAATGCCCGTTGGGCCAAGCGATACGCCTTAGAACTCGTGTCCGGAGCTGTCCGATATACCTCCTGTGCCCGAGCGTTTAGCTCCACTCTCCGCTGTCTAATCTCCTTGGCGGGCACAGCGTGCCCCTGTATATCCGCTAGCAGGTGGATATAGCTGTCTCTGATCCTGAGTAGGGATTTGGCCGCTTCTCGGTGTTCAACGGCTTCTTGTGTCGGATTGAAGCTGAGTTGGTACAGCGTGTAGCCGGCAGTCAGGGTGGCAAAACCCAAGGCCACGTACAGAAATGCCCGGTTCTCACTCTGGAGGCTTGTCAGCACTCCGCCGAACGTCAGTGCGTTAAGGACGATATTGACCCATTGGGAGAGAACCGCTTTGCGGCTACATTGTTCCCGCGCCTTCTCGTGCGTCTTGTGCGTGTAGGCAACACGTCCAAACTCCTCCCGAATCAAGTCCAAATTCGGATCTAGTCTCCTTCCGGAGAACCCTCTACCTACCAAAGCCCACCCAATCCTAAATAGTGACGTGCCGCCCCGGCCCAGGAAGCATCTTCGATTGGAAGTGCGACCTGGGCCGGGAGGAGCTTATGACTCAATTGAAGCCGTTCGACCGCTGGGGCTTGGGCTCGATGTCAGGCACAGGATGCAGCAAAGCTGACTGAGCCTCCTTGGACTCGGCGCCCGGGCCGTCCCCAAGCCACAACCCGATGCCCTTCCACATCTCGTAATGCAACAACCACTCCGACGCCCAGGGCAGCGTCGTGTCCACCAAGTGCATCTTTGAGGACCATTGCCTAGCCGTGTTGAGGCACAGTGATCCGTCGTCCCATATGTGAGGAAGGAGGCCTTGAGCGTTTGGTTCCAACGGTGGGTGCACCACGTTCACAACAGGGTTCTGTCCGACCCTCAGGGAGATCTCAATGGTGTACTCCCGTGACAACGCCGCAGGTTTCAGCCGTCCCCGCCAAACCAGCCTGTTCGGGCCAATCCGCACCGAGCTGTCGGGGTAAACGCTTTTCAGTGCCAGTGCTTGTTGACCGAGGTTCAGCCGGCCCGAACTCACATCCGGCCTCCGTGGAAGGTATGGTCCCGGACGGACCGTGTTGTGCTGATTGCGCCAGCGATCGCCAGTGTTCCGGTGCCGTTCTGTGCACGCAGATTTCCGGCCTGCCGGGCTTCAACGAACGGGTTGCTTAGCGCGCGCGCTCCGGCCACGGCGGCACTCTCACCGAGTACCATCCATACACCCTTGAGGACGTTGTCGTTGCCACTGCGAGCAGCGATTCCGTTGATGTCGCGGGACACCGCTTCTGCCCATTCGAACAATGCCCCCGCCCGCCAGGGCTCATTGGCCCAGCAATCCGCGAAGTTCTCTTCAGGCATCACGGGGTTCGCGATCACGTACTGTCCGTTGATCACCTCAATGTGCTCGACAAAGCTGCCAGCGATACCCCGCAAGACCTCGAAAAGAGTCTCACCCCGCTGGTAGGCACGTGCGGCCAGAGTGGTGATCACGATAGAAGAAGGCCGCTTGTCCAGACGGCCAGTGAAATAGATATCCCGGTGGCGCTTAAGTGCTTGGACAGCGAGCTGCAGGGTTGTCTTGCGCGTCCAGTCCGGCACCTCAACCACGTCAACCCCACGTTTCGCCAGAAGAGCTTCCTTCAGCATCACTTCTTCGCGGGCCACTTGTTTGAACCACGCAGCGTACCCACGGGGGTCAGAACGTTGCCAAGACCTTACGTCATGGTCGGTTATCAGAATTCCGTCATCCGACCCCCGCTCCGGGGAAGTATCAGGAACGGCCGGAAGGATGTCCATGTGCATACCAGAGTATTCGAGCGTCCAGCACCGCTCGCTTTCAACCAGCGACGGTTTGCCCTGTGATACCGCTACGAACTTCTGGAGACCCGCGCCGGTGTCCTTCTTGAGATCGGCCTGGGTGGTCGAGTAGGCCTGAATGCCACGCAGCACCACAAGATCGATGTCGACGTCGTCATTGCGGTGAAACTTTCGGGTCATAGTGCCGAGGGCAAATGAGCCCTGGACGTACACCTGGTTATGGGCCGTGGACTCTGCCCAGTGCTCGTTGAGCATCGCCCCAACCTCTTGATAGCGGGACGTGACCAGGGCCTTCTCATTCGCAGTGATGTCCAGCGAAGAGATGCCTGCACCCAGGATCTTTTCTAGGTCTCGGAACCCTGCCCGTTCAAGCGCAATTGTCATACCACTCCTAAGAGATAGGTGTGGCCGCCGACGTGCCTCGACTCGCCGAGCATTGTCTTGAGCAAGTCTTGAGGATGTAAGCTCTTCTCATCCCGGTCGCAAGGGAATGAAAACAGCCTCAGTCGGTAGCCCCTAACCTCAAGGCGGGATTACCCTGAGGCTTTTTCGTGCCGCAAGGACACAATCAAACACTACATGTAGTGCAGACGCCCCTTTGGAACCCCAAGATGATGTATTACAAGTATGTCATTTACTCCACCGGCCATCCACAGGGCAGGGGCCGTGGAATGTCCGAGATTCCGCCGAAGTGCGATAGGAAATCCACACCCTGTGGAGTACTAGGCCACATTTAACCTCGGGCGTGTCGTCAGCGATTCGGCGTGTCGCGGCGGCGGTAGCGGACTGTCACGCATCCTCACCGCAGTGCCAACGATAGGGGACTCAACTCCAGACCCGAGCTGGCGCACGGCCGGGCGGCGCTGTTTGGTCCGAAGCGGCCCAGCCAGGAGGCGACGGCCGAAGCCGGGGCAGCAGCAACCCGCGGCCGCCGCCCGGCCCGGGCAGGCGCCCACCAGGCAGCCCAGAACGCGCCGCTGCAGCGCATCACCCCCGAGCAGCCGATAAATGCCGAAGAATCAGATGCCTGATCCTGTTAGCCGGGCAATCCTCGCTGGCTTTGCCCCGCCCTGATGAGGCAGCCAGGAGCGAATGATGTAACCTGAAAAATGGTAGTTACTTGAATATGAAAGCAAACAACTTGACATAACGTCGGCTATCAGCCATTGCGGTCTTCCTAGCTGACGCAGGGGAGTGGGCACCAGATGCTTGCCGATGGCCCAGGGTCGGAAGCCGTATCTACCGTTTTCCGTATTTACGGTGGACGGCTTGCTTGCTTACGCCGAGGCACTGCGCGATGGCTTCCCAGGAAAGGCCTGTTTGCCGGGCTTTCCTGACCAAGGACGCTTCTGTGCGCCCGACTTCCTTCTGTAGCTGGGCGACCGCTTGCAGGGCTTCAGCCGGTCCTTTCCCGTCCATGGATGCAATCAGTGTTTTCATCCGTTCCACCTCCATGCGTCAACATTAGTTGACGGCAGAGGCGGTAGTCAACATTCGTTGACATGCTGCTGCTCGCTGAGGCACGCTCGTCATCTTCCCCGAAAGTGCGGTTGGGCTGGACCTGAGAGCAGGTGATCACTTCGGCTGGATGCCGGGCAAATCCTTGCGCCGGCAGGCGTCCCTGCGAAACACTCGAGGAACGCATGCTGAATTGATGAAAATTTGGACGCGGGATCCACCATGGGAAAACAGAGGCGACGACGCCTCCTGCCTGTCTGGCGGCAAAGATGCGGCCTCAAGATCCCGCGAGACCGAAAGGATCGCAATGGCAGGAATGTTCGAACTATTTGTTGACGCGCAATCATCCTTCAGGTTCCGGCTGACAGCACCGGACGGGACCGTTATGGCAGTGTCCAAGCCCTTCGACACCAAGACCGATGCGGTGGCCGGCATCGCCGCCGTACGCGAGTACGCCGGCATGGGACTGATCACCGACCACTCCACAACATCCACAAATGCCGCCCCGCCGGCAACCTGGAGCGACACCGGCAATCACAATGACGGCTCACCGCTACCAAAGATCGACTTCCACGGACGCGCCAGAGCTGTCCGCCGCGTCGTCTCCGGCCCCCGCTGGGCCGGGGCAATCCACAACCTTTCCTGAGCGGCCGGGAAGCGGTATCTCCGCCCCTTCCCAGCGCCAGCTTAACGTCAGCTTCGCTACCGGATCGTGGGCAAGTGACCACGCCGATTTTTGATGGCCGTCGCTGCTAAAGCAGGTCCAGCATCGCGGGGCAGGAGCTGGGGGAGTGGGATGCTCGTTCTTGTCAGCCGGGGTCCCTGGAACCGCAGACGGCGGTTGGATTCCCAGCAGCTTCCCAGATTGCGGGGGCATAATGAACCGAAGATCCGGTCAACCGCTATTTGACCGGAGCTTCACCATAGCCAGCGCCGGACGCTCCTGCCGCCAGAAGCCACCGTTAATTCCTGGCGTGTTTAGTTGACCTGCAGGTGCCGCCCTCTAACACCCCCGCTCCAACGTCGCCGTCAGACCTTTTGAGGAACAATCCCTTAGCTGCGCCCGTTAGAGTCACGTCCGGCACGAACTCCACAAACACAAGAGAAGGAAGAAGTAGCCAGTGGCCGCCGACTATGACGAAGTCCGTTCCGACGTCAAGGATTCCCAGGACCGTTCCCTGGAAGACCTGCAGTCAGCCAACGCCCCTGACGCCAGCAGCGTCGTAAAAGAACTTGACGAAGCCGATGCCCTGGATGAAGGGCTGATACCTGGCGGAGAGATCATCTCCGATGAACTTGTTGTGCAGGTGATTCCGCAAGGGGCGGACGAGTTCACCTGCTATTCCTGTTTCCTGGTCCGGCACCGGTCCCAGCTGGCGCGGGAGAGCAGCGGCCATTCGTATTGCATCGAGTGCGAAGGCTGAACTGACTCTCCAACACAGAGGAACAATTTTCCCTCTAAGGGGCGTCTTTCAGCCCCCTTCTGGCCTCAGCTTTACATAAGGTACGATATCGGCCTTTAAAAACGGCCGGGGGAGACGCCCCGGAAGGGGTTGCATTCCCGCGTCACGGCCGGGCTTTGCGCCCATTAATCCGTGCTTGAACTCGGACGGCCAGCACGTGGTTCAAGGCCGGGATATCCAGCAAGGCGGGGTCAAAAGGTTCAGTAGAGCCGGTCATCTCTGCGACCCATTCCGAGTGTTCAGCGTGGTCCGGATGCGCCGGATCGGCCAGGGCCTCCAGGATCTCTTCGTACCCCGGAAAACCTCCGGAGTCTTCGAACGGGCCGCGCCGCGCACCGTCGAGCACTCGGGCCAGCGTGGTGCCTTCTTCCGCGGGTCGTTCGGACGCGAGCTCTATGCGATGCAGCCAGCTGTCGCCGAAATCGTATTCATAGAAGGCCGCGCCACCGCCCAGCGCCAGCAACTGCCCGAGGCACAGATCTTCCTCCGGTCTGTCGTGCGGTTCGCCGCACTCCTGCCTGGGAAGCCATTGCAATGTCTCGGGAATTTCCCCGTCCACCGGCCGCAGCGGTGCGAAGGGGTCATCGGCTGTGAACCTGTGCAGGTGCATGTCCTCCCAGCCAAAGGCAGTTTGCAGGACCTGGTGGACCTGCTCCAGCGTCAAGGAACCGCTGACCTCAAGCTGGCGCCAGATTTTTGGCTCGATGTCGACCAGCTCCACGCGAATGTCCAGCATCGACTCTGGTTTCCCGCCTATCCCGGCAGAAGCGTTCTCCATGCAGGCCATTCTTTCAGGCCCCCAACCCGTGCCCCGGAGACCGTGGCCTCTCCCCTGCCATCGAACTCCAGCTTTACGGAATATCAACTATCGGCGTTTGGAAATGGACGGGGGAGAGGCCGTAAACGGCGGCCGTTGACCTGTCACGCGGGTCCGGCCGTGGGCTGTGGGCCTAATTTCGTCCCGTTTTGTCCGTGGCCGCTTGGCCAGCAACTAGCTGCCGTCGACATCGTACGGGAGGAGTAGACCCTGCGCGAGGCTGCGGATTTCCATCAGATTGAGGACGGCAATATCGAGCGACTGGATTGGCTGGGCAATTGCAGCAGCTTCCGGGCGCATCGGCCGGTGCGGCAAGAGGTCGCCTGTCACCTATGGTGCACCTCAGGCCGCGAGGTACACCAATTGTTGTAGGCCAAATCGAGTCGTTCCGCGGACGACCGGGGAGGGCCGCTTGGGAAGACTTGAGGGAGTAATTCCATTGCCTGAAAGGTTCCTGATGTCCGTTTTCCTCTCCCGGGTTGGCCGCTTCGCTGCCCGTCACAGATTGGTGGTGCTGGGTGGGTGGCTCCTCATCGTCGTCTCGCTTATTGGTCTTCTTGCGGTCGGTTCCGGGGCTGACAAGCCTGCTGCCGCCGCCGCGTCCGCTTCTGCTTCCGGAACAGACGCCGCCCGGACGTTGGA
>Ga0308161_1001568_pt1 | contig 26902 bp, 26 predicted proteins | sample PhyFR2_FD_201034 | JGI IMG/M metagenome (GOLD analysis project Ga0308161, IMG submission 201034) | Phyllosphere microbial communities from UC Gill Tract Community Farm, Albany, California, United States - DLSLF.R2 | ecosystem: Host-associated > Plants > Phyllosphere > Unclassified | place: USA...
AAGCATGTGGTTTATATCTTTAGAAAGTAGCTCAACTTCTAAAGGTGAATTTGATAGGTTTAACCGTTTCTGGAGCTGATTTACGTTAATAGAATGAGTTTGCTTGCGAAGCTGTTGTAGCGACCTTAAACCAAAATGACAGGCTAAAATGCAAAGCACAAAGATTGCAAACACGCCCCCGACCACATATATCAAGAGACTTTTTTGAAAAGGTAAAAGAATATTGATGCGTTCCGACCACTGTTTACCTGCAATGAGCAAATAAGGCTCTTGATTAATGGTTATGGTTTTCCACGCAATTCTTGTTGGATATGGGTTATTAGCTAAGTCCAGAAATTGAAGAGTGTTTTTCTCTGCAAACTCTGGTAGTTGAATGTGAAGCGGATTAATATTAATTAAAGCTTTGCCTTTATGAATGAGCAGAAACAAGTTGTCTTGATTGCCAAGCATGTTTTGATACAGCTTAGGGCGCGCAATAATTTGCTCTACATTTTCACTGTCTTGTAGCAATATTTCCAAACGGTTAATTCTGTCTGCTAAAGCTTTATCTTGCTGCTTCAATAAAATTTGGTTAATACCTAAATAGGTCATAAAGCCGACAGAACATAAAATTAAGGCAGAACAAAGCGTGACCAGTAATGTAATACGGACTTCAAGAGAACGCAGAAATTTAAAGTTCATAAGCTAACCGAAATTTTATAGCCCAAGCCACGGATGGTATGAATGAGTTTTAATTCATATCCTTCATCAATTTTGCTTCGTAAACGGCGTACAGCGACATCAATAAAGTTGGTATCGGTGTCAAAGTTAATATTCCAAACTTCGGAACCAATTTGCCTGCGCGTCACGATCTGCTCTTTGTTGAGTAACAGGTAACGCAACAAATTAAATTCGGTTTTGCTCAGCTCAATTAAATTTCCGTTACGCCATACTTTATGGCTGACCACATCCATTTTTAAATCACTAATAGCTAGCTCATTTTCTTGCAGATATTGCTGTCGTCTTAACAGACTTTTAATACGTGCCAACAATTCAATATAGGAAAAAGGTTTAGCCAAGTAGTCATCTGCACCCAACTCCAAACCTTTGACTCTATCCATCACTTGATCTTTTGCCGTTAAGAAAATCACCGGAATTTTTGAAAACTGGCGTAGGACCTGTAATACGCTCCAACCGTCTATGTCTGGCAACATCACATCAAGAATAAGCAAGTCATATTGATCTTTCTTTAGCATTTCCAAACCTTGAAGCCCTAAGTGAATGCACTCCGCTTGATATCCAGACTCTTTTAATCCTTTGACCAAATAAGTGGCAATCTTGATCTCGTCTTCAATAATAAGGATACGCATTTTGTAGAGACTCATTTGAAATGATGACAACTTTGTAATGTGATTGTCACGCTTGAAGTTAGGCAATTTGTTTAAGATTTTCAAAGCGACATAGAGGCAATCATCATGAAAAAATTGAACTGGCTGATGTTACCAGCCGTGCTATTCGGTAATAGTACTTTTGCACAGCCCCCTGCTTTGAATCAAGTTTATTCGTTAGATCTAAAAACTGCGCATCTGCTAGCCGACAGTGCTAAAGAAGCATGTAAAAAACTGAATCAAAACATTGCAGTGGTTGTCGTGGATCGTGGTGGTAATCCTTTAACTGCCGAACGGCATGAACTGGTGGGCCCGCATAATTTAATGGCTGCCGAGAAAAAAGCATATACCGCGTTATCTACCAAAACATCGACCTTGGTTTTAAGCCAAAACAGTAACCAAAACCCCGATGCAAAAAATTTAACCACCGTAGCAAATTTACTTTTGTTAGGTGGCGGCATACCTGTTCGTTTTGAGAATCAAGTGATCGGAGCAATTGGAGTTGCAGGTGCTGGCGGCGCACAAAATGACAATCAATGCGCAAGCAAAGCCATTGAAACCGTTTTTCATTCATAAGGAGTTCATCATGACTAAATCATTTATTGCTTTATCTTCGTTATTTATTGCTTCAGCTACATTTGCACAAACTAATCCGCTAAGTGTGCATGTATTAAATCTAGAAACTGGTTTACCCTCTTCTCAGGTTGAAGTCGTTTTAGAGAAAAACACCAATAACCAGTGGGTAAAACTCAACCAGCAAGTGACCGATTCAAATGGTCGTATTACTGCGCTCTATCCAGAAAATAAAAAACTAGAGCAAGGTGTTTATAAAGTTACCTTTAAAACTGAAGACTGGTTTAAAAAGAATAAACAACAAACTTTTTTTGCTGAAGTACCTGTAATTTTTAAAGTAGATGGAAGCATAAATCACTACCATATTCCGTTACTACTTAGCCCTTACGGTTACTCAACCTATCGAGGCAACTAAAATAAAAAACCCCTTTATCTGTTGTGCACAAATAAAGGGGTTGATTAAAAGCGCTTGGTTTTACGAACAAACACCATTGCTAATAACCGATTTTTTATTTGAATCTAACGCCACAATTGAAGAAGAAACCGTATTAATAATTTGAGTCATGGCCTCACTTGAAGCACTCACAATCGCATCCATTTTTTTAGCTTTTTGATCAATCGGCTGCTTAAACGCAATTCGACAATTTAACTGCGAGCCTGCATTAGTAATGACTTTTGCATTATTTGACTCTAATTGAGATGGAGGTATTTGACGCTTCACCACCCAAGACACCGCAATATTAATATAGCTTTTATCTACAATATCAAAATGAGAAAAGTCTGTAGAAACTCGATATAAAGGCTGATTATTTCCAGCAAGCCCGCTGCTATAACTGTCAATTGCCCCCAATTTTTGCTGTAAACCCGCCGACAACGTATCGCGTAATTGCGTACCCATGGTCGATGTCCAGCGTTCATTATTTAACACCGTAGACTTACCACTACTGTCTTGGAGCACCAAAGGCGCACGGTCTAATCGGTCTGGAATCCCGACAGGTAATACCTCAATCACTTGCACAGTTGATTTGGTAGCAGCAGTGATTTTAGGGGAAATCGTATAATAGTTTGGCGTTGGTGAACTCGAACATGCCGTCATGGCAACTGCCGTTAAAAACAGGCCGCTCCCAAGCAGCCATTTGGCTGCTTTAGGATGTTGAAAAGATAGAATGTTTTTATTTTTCATCATCGGCCTCTGGTGTCTTACCACGAATAATTGATTCAGGATGTTGCTCAATATAATCTGCCATTAACTGTAATGAAGCTGCCGCACGTGTCATTTGCTGCAATGCTTTACGTACGTCTTGTTGCAACGGCGCATCGCTCGACAAAATAGACTCAGATGACCTTACAGTTTTACGAACATCATCTAGCGTTGCTTGTAAACCTGGTGCAACTTTCCCATCTAACTGTTTAACCAGTTTGTCAGTAGACTCAATGGCTGTGTTCATATTCTTAAGCGTTTTTCGTACATCCTGCCCAATTTCAACTAATGGGAATTTCGTTAATTTATCTGCAATTTGAGAAACTTGTGCTTGTAAGCCACTCAGCTCGGTTGGTGTAGTTGGAATCACTACACGGTCATCACTCAAAATTTGTAATGTGGCTGGTTTAGCTTTAGGGAACTTGTCTAGGGCAATATAGTTTTGACCCGTGAGCAGGTTGCCTGTTCTCATTTGAGCACGCCATCCATGTTCAACAAAATCTTTAAAAATATCACTATTCGGATTCAGTGCTTGACCATTTTCAACTCGTGAAGGATAGATGACCGCCTCAACACGCATACGAATCTGTTTATAGTTGTCATAAAACTCGGCATTAATCGATTTAATACTACCAATTTCAATACCCATAAAATCAATTGGTGCCCCGACAGATAATCCACGAAGTGAATGATCAAAGTACATAATCACACCACAAGGCTGGCCATCAGGTTCTTTTAATGCTTCACCTTTTGAATCCCAAAGATTAAAGCTACTCTTATTAGCCGCCATAGTGGCATGCGAACTTTCAGGGAAACCAAAAGCAATTCCACCTGCAACAATACTTGCAAGCGATTGAGTATCTAAATTAAAGCCTGAAGCATTTAAGGTCACATCGATCCCGCTCGCCTGCCAAAACCGTGCATCTGTGGTCACGAACTTATCATACGGCGCACGAATAAAGGTTTGCAGTTCAACGTTCTTACCATCATCTGACAGTTTATAGGCAGTAATCTGCCCCACATTAATTCGACGATAATAAATTGGAGACCCAATATCTAAAGACCCCAAATCATCCGCTTTTAAGAAAAATATTTTCCCCGGAACATCCGATGATATGACGGGTGGTATTTCTAACCCGGTAAATTCAAGCCTTTCTTCAGGTGATTTACCACCGTCCACTTCAATATAAGAACCTGACAACAATGTGTCTATTCCTGAAACACCACTCGTCCCAATCCGTGGTCGTACCACCCAAAACCGCGAATCTTTAGCAGCAAAGTTACTCGCATCTTTACGAAGATCAATTTTGGCAATAATGTGCGAACGGTCGTCTGAAAGATCAATCTGCCGTACCACGCCAATATCCACCTGCTTATAACGAACTGTTGTTTTACCGGCAACTAGCCCCTCAGCCGTTCTAAAAGAGACTTCAATAGTTGGTCCATGAGACAGTAACGTTTTTACTGCTAAAGAAAGAGCAATTAAAAGCGCTATTAATGGAATAAGCCAGATTAATAGAGGCTTCCATCGACTTCTTTTTTCTTGGGGCTCTGGTAAATCATTCATGCTATCCAGTTCAACATCGGCATTGTGATGATCTGAGTTACCAGTGGTTATTTCATTTTCAGACATACTCATTGTTCTTTTATTGACTGGGATTAATGGAATCATTATTCAATGGCGGATGTGCTGCCTGAATAATCGTTGGTTTTTCAGAAGAAAAAGATGTTGGTCCGTTTTTATCTTGAGATGTGTAAGCATTATCCCAAATAATACGCGGGTCAAAGCTCAGTGAAGCAAACATCGTTAAAACTACAACTGCACCAAAAGCAATAGAACCCGGCCCTGCTAAAATAGTAGCAAGTGATTGAATTTGAATGAGGGCTGTTAATAATGCCACCACAAAAACATCAATCATTGACCAACGACCGATAAACTCTACAATTCGGTATAACTTAACGCATTGCTCGGGTAAAAACTTCCAGCCGGCCGATCTCTGTAGATATACCGCCGTTAATAAAAAATACAAAATCAGCAGTTTCAACATGGGAATGAAAATGCTGGCCATAAAAATAACGACAGAAACTAAATAGTCTCCACTTTGCCAAAAGTAGATTACCCCACTCATGATCGTATCTTGTTGCTGACCTAAAAGTGAGTCAGTCACCGTCATTGGAAGAACATTGGCCGGAATATAGAGAATGGTTGCAGCCACCACCAAGGCGAAAGTTCGGTTTAAACTTGCTGGTTTACGTGAATGCAGCACGCTATTGCATCGAACACAGCGTAAGACTTGATGGCTTTTATTTAATCGTTTTCTTACATTTTGAGCAGAATTTACGACACCGCAGCAGTGACACACAATTAATGAAAGATCTTTAGCTCTTGGATATTTCTTAAGAACCATACTGTGCGGCGAACTTTTTTGATGAGTCACATGTTTTATTGTTTTCATGGCAGTGACCTATCAATTTCATTCCATATATCACTCACTTTGATTGAGGTGATATAGACCAACAATATGCTTAAGACTGCAAAAGCCCATAAAGCAACTTCAGGAATCACCAAAACCATTCCTATTAATTTCACAAGTGTGACTAAAATTCCGATTAAGAACACTTCAACCATTCCCCACACTCTCATAAAAAAAAGTGTGCGTAAGGCAATCACTAAAAATGTAGGCCTTCTCTTTAATACACTCACTGTACCTAACACATACGTAAGTAATAGAAGATAGGAAAGTGGCACAATAAAGGTCGTTATTAAAATGAGCACACCCACAAAAGCGCGGTCGTAGTGGAACATCACCCATACGGCGCCCAGTAGAGTAGTTTCGGAAGTATTTCCTTGTAATTCAATTTTTACGATAGGAAAGCTATTGGCAAGAATAAATACAATGATGGCCGTTAAGATCAAAGCTAACAAAGTTGAAAAAGGTTTAGTGTGTCGATAGAGTTCGGCACCACAGCATACACAATAAGCTCGTTTCCCATAAGCAAGCGGGGTTCTACGATAGACTGTATCGCACTCCTCACAACCTGCTAATTCATTAAGCCGCATAGTTATACTCTGAAATTTATAATTTTTACTGTGTCAGAACTGCTTGCTACAACGCTTGCATAGAATTCTACTTCTAAGCAATGTGCCAAACTAATCTCATTTCTTCAAGAGAAAATTGAATAACGACTCTACCGTTTACTTTATTAAATTATAGAAATAACAGAAAAGGATATAAAAAGCCCCTTTCTAAAAAGGAGCTTCTCATTAGTCTAAACCGCAGAAACCATCAGCAAAAAGTAATCCAAAAGCTTATCTCGCTCATCTGTCTGGTTCTGCCCTACAAGTTGAACCATGGCGCCATCAATCACAAATAAAAACATGTGGGCATCTTCCATTGAAGCGGTAGCCTTTAGGGTTAAAAGTAATTTATAAATTTCATTAATGAACCAGTTCCGATAATCAATAACAACTTTATATGCAGCAGGATAAAGCTTCTCAATTTCAAAAATGGCTTTAAATGGTAAGCGGTAAAAGCCTTCTAAATTGGCATGTAAAAAGTAAATTTGCTTGAGTTTATCAAGCACCATGAGTTCTTGGTACGAATAGAGAATTGAAAATACCTTGTCTTTTAACGCGTCTTTTTGAAAAGTCAGACACATCTCGATGAGCCTTTCTTTCGAATGAAAGTCATTATAAAAAGTAGCTTTGGCAACTTTAGCTTCCGCAATAATTCGGTCAACACCGACCTTATGAAAACCATATTGATTAAATAAGTCTCTTGCCGTGTGAAGCACTCTCAGTGCTCTAAATGAAGCTTCTAAATTTGGCATGGTTATACCGCTTAAAATAATTTTTTGTTGTATATAAAAGAGATAGAAATGCCGTCACTCTTAAAATGAGTGCTAAAAACAGGCATGAGAAAGCTGCACGAAAAGGATGCGCTAACCTACCTCGGGTTTTATTGTTGCTATGATTTTTTAGTCGTAACGATTCTTAAGGTGTAGAAAACCTAGAGTCGGTTAAACCGTTTTAAAGACCAGTTGAGCGGTATGAATAAAGAGAGTTTGGTAAAGGCCAATAAATAAGAAAAATTAGTACGCATGGCGGACTCCTAGATGAAATAGAAGTTCTACCGAATTACTGTCAAATAATTATGGTGGCAGAACGAAGGTGGGTTGACAGACCAGTCATCTAGGAACCGGCACGCACAAGGCGTCCCACCTCCGTCCTACCGCTACGAAGGCAGGACGAACGAGTTCGTCACCAAAAAATTACTTTCTTGGTGCCCTAGATGAAAAACAGCCTGTCAAAGCCGGCTGGCGATGTAGACCAGCAGGCAAAGGATAGTGCTCAACCCTATTACAGTCAAGCACGCAAAATGACATCTGTTTTAAAATAGATCGTTAAAAAGTAAGGATAAATAATTAAAATCTATTGTTAAATTGGATTTATAAATCAGATATTTTCCCAATTCGCTTAAAGCTGTATATAAAGATTAAGCTTTAAAGTGATTTTATCTTCGGTCTATATATTCAAGATAACCTCTACCCACCAATGCCTGATCATGAAATTCACCTTGCCATGCATATGAAGAAACAAAACCAGCCGCCAATCCAAAACAATATGGGGTATCTACATGGGCAGAAATATCTAAAACTTTTTGGTTATTGTGATAAGCAACCCAGCGAAAAGTATTTGGAACATTCATTGAAAAATTATCAGGCGTAATTTGTGGTTCTTGTTGAAGACTCGTTACTTCAAAAAGTATATCTCCGTTATATTGAATTGACGTTCCATTTACATGGCGGTAGTAAACAGAAGTCATAATCGGTTGATCTTCATAGCAAATAAAAGCTAATAATAACTGCTGTTCATGATCAATATTGATGACTTGATAGCTAAAGACTTTTACGGGAAGTTGTATATTCTCAACTAACCATTTGTTCTTTAGCATTGAGGTAGCTATGGCTTTCCACGACTCAAGTGTACATAGTCCCTGAACGGTCTCACTATTTCCTTTTTGTTTGATATGCCCTTCATATTGCATGAGCACACTAAAGTGCTTATACAGGCCACTATAGGCAAACCATGAAATAGCTTTAGTGGGCTTTAAATAAAGTTCTAGCTCTAAGTCTTCTCTTTTGGTAATGAGTACGAATCCATCGCCTTGCTCATGCATGATAGTTTGATTGTCAAAATTAATCGCAAAAGGATTTTGGCTAAATTTAATATCATTTTTAATTGAATATGTTCTATAAGCTTCAGACGTTGTCGATAATGCGGTTCCATGCACTAACGAAGCTGTATCACCTTTTCCATCCTTAGACATTTGATAGTTGGTATCTGTAATCGTAAATCCTACATAACCTAAAACTGAAGCCCAAGATAAGTATCGAAATGGTTCAGGTAAGTCAGGTACCATGATCCCGTAATGTGTGCTTCCAAAGCGTTTATAAAGAGTATGAGGAGTAAGTTCAAACTCTTTTGGCAATGCCGATTGCCGCTCTGGTGTAACAGCACCTAACAATGACCCTGAAAGTTTAGCAACTTTTCGATTGGCTTTGTCCTTAAGACCCTTTGGTAATCTATGGCTTGAGATTAGCATTATTTTAAAATCCTTTATTTTAATTTGCTTAAAACAGAGTTCTATATTAGAACTTGATAATTTTCAAATGAATGTTAATAAGGGACATTTTGATTTACGAAGAAGCCAATCTCTATTAAAAAAAGATTTCACGCCAAAGTACTCATAAAAATATTTAGCAAGATATTGATAGTAATGTAATTTATTTCTTATAAAGGAATAATTTCTATATTTGAAAAATGATGTAAATCAATTTTAATTTAAAACAATAAGAGAATTCAAAATCTATAATAATACATACTATATAATCAGTTACTTATTCATCCCCTATCAGAACGAGCGGCAAGTTTTAAAAAGCTTAGAGTAGTTTTAATGACAAATATTAATATCTTCAAATTTATAAACCTTATTCTCGCTCTTTTATGGATTTATCAAGGACTTGTTCCCAAATTTCTGTTTCTTAATTCTGATGAAATTTTTGTGTGGCAATGGGTTGGACTCTCACTTGAACATGCAAAACTTGCAGGCCATGCGAGTGGTATTGCTGAAATGATTTTTGGTTTATGTTTTCTCTTTACTGCACATAAATATATTCACTATTTAAGTATTTTGGGTTTACTCGGCCTGCTTCTTTTAATTGGCTTTTTAATACCTTCTACGCTTATCTTGCCTTACAACCCTATCGTAATGAATATTTCGATGATAAGTTTATCTATTGTCTATCTACTTTTATTAAATGAGCAAATAAATTAACTCGCATCCAATCATTTAACTATTTTTAAAGATTTATATATAGAGAGTTCAATGAGTTTACCCAAAACTGAAGTTTGCAGTGTGGTCATTACAGGCAGTACTAAAGGTATTGGTTTAGCCCTTGCCCATGCTTTTTTAGATCTTGGATGTTCTGTTGTCATTGCGGGGCGAAACCCCGAGCACTTAAACCATGCTCTCGCCCATTTAGAAGCACATTTTAATAAAGAGAAATTGAGTGGCTTGTGCTGTGATGTCACCCAAATCGCAGATGTAGAAAAGCTTTGGGATTTTGCTGTAAGCCATTTCGGGCAAGTAAATGTCTGGGTAAATAACGCAGGAAACTGTCACCCGACCAAAGACTTTGTTGATCTTCAACCCGAAGAGTTAAACGCAGCCGTTTCAACCAATATTTTAGGCACGATGCTTGGATCACAAGTGGCTCTAAAGGGCATGCTCAAACAAGGTTATGGTCAAATCTTTAACATGGAGGGTTGGGGTAGCAACGGCGAATGGAGTGCAGGAATGACACCCTATGCAACCACCAAACGAGCTGTAAGTTATTTTAGTAAAGCACTTTATAAAGAAACAAAATCGACTCCGATTTTAACAGGCACGCTTAGTCCAGGCATGGTTGCAACTGATCTTTTAGTTTCTTCTTGGACCAATGGAAACATCCAAAACTGGAAAAAGATGAAGCGGTTATTTTTCTTTGTGATTGACCCACCAGAAATTGTTTGTGCCTATTTAGCAAAACAAATGATTCAAAATAAAAAAGCCAACCGACGAATTGCGTGGATCACACCGTGGAAGCTTTTTCTTAGATTTTTGCAGCCCTATTACTGGCGCAGAAACCCAGTTAAAGGAACAGCATTAGAGCATTTATAGTCGGGCTTATAACTTATAAAAGATAGGCTGGTTTGATTAAAAGGCACATCGGATTTACAGTTTAGTAAAAGTTCTGCTAAAAAGAACTCTTACTAAACTTCACAAACATCAAGACTCGTTGTCTGGCGTACCTTCTTTATTTAAAATCTGCCCTTCTCGTTTTGGTCGAATTAATGGTGCTGTTGGTCTTGGATGATGAGCATGTGTATATTGCAAACCAACGCCAGCGTATACATCATCTGCTGCAATTTCAGTTTCAAAACGCTCATTATCAAGATCTCGAATTTCGTCGCTAATTCTTATTACTTCGTCTTCATCTACGCCAAGTTCTTGTAAAATAACTTCACCAAACTTAATCGCAGATTCAAACGTTTCACGAATCATAAAGTCTACTTTCTGCTTAACCAAATGTAGTGAGTGCTCACGGTCATACGAACGGACTAATAATTTCGCTAAAGGAAACTCATGGGTAACTAATTCTACAATTCTATTAGTGGTGTCTTTACTGTCTACGCATACCACAATTGCCTGTGCTGTTGCAGCACCAGAAGTATGCAAAATATCTAAGCGACAACCATCGCCATAATAAATTTTAAAACCAAATTTTTCCGCGTTTTGAATCATGTCAATATTATTATCAATAATGGTGACATCTACCCCTCTCGCCAATAATAATTGACTGGTTACCTGCCCAAAACGTCCAAATCCAATCATTAAAACACTACCGCTTAATCCCTCGGCAATATTGACGTTTTCTAATGAAACATTCGCTTTAGCTTGAGTAAACCGTTTAAAAATAATTCCTACAATTGGAGTTAAAACCATTGAAAGTACAACAATAGCGGTAAGATTAGATTTAATGGTACTGTCAATGACTTGTGCACTTAATGCAGCAGAGAAAAGCACAAAGGCAAACTCTCCGCCTTGCGCCATGAGTAAAGCACGATCCAACGCTTCTGTATGAGCACTTTTAGTTATTCGGGCAACAATATAAATCATGAGAGCTTTGGCAAACATGAGGGCAATTACACCGCTTACAATGAGCTGCCAGTTTTGAGCAACAACTGATAAATCCAATGACATCCCCACGCCAAGGAAAAAGAGGCCCAACAAAATTCCTCGGAATGGTTCAATATCAGCTTCAATTTGATGTCTAAACGTTGATTCAGATAAAAGCACACCCGCTAAGAAAGCACCCATCGCCATAGACAACCCGCTCACTTGCATGAGTAATGCCGCGCCCAACACCACCAATAATGCGGCAGCAGTCATCACTTCTCGGGCTTTAGCAGCAGCCAAGAGTCTAAATAACGGATTAAGTAACCAATAACCTGCCGCAATAAGACCTGCAATTGCGATTAAACCAATTCCTATATTTTCTAAACGTACAGAGGTGCTTTCGACTACATGGTTTGGCGCCATAAAAGCGACAATAGCCAGCAATGGAACAATCAGTAAATCTTCAAATAGTAAGATTGCTACAATTTTTTGCCCATGAGGCTGCGTCAAATCACCACGATCGCCTAATAACTGCATCACAATAGCGGTCGAAGTTAATACGAATCCTGCCGCCCCAATAAAAGCCACTTGCCACGTAAAACCAAATAGCAAACCTACGCCAGTCAAAGCCAAACCACAACTTATGATCTGTAGTGTGCCTAGGCCAAAAATTTCGCGTCGAAGGCTCCATAAATGTGAGGGTTGCATTTCCAAACCAATCACAAATAAGTACATCACAATGCCCAACTCAGCAATATGTAAAATCGCGGCGGAATCTTGAAAAAAAGCAAAACCGAATGGCCCAATAATGAGACCTGCAATTAAATAACCTAATACTGAACCTAAACCAATCCGTTTAAAAATAGGGACTGCAATGACAGCAGCCGCCAATAAAACCACTGGGGCAACCAAGCTAATTGAATGTGCTTCTGCGCTCATACATTTCTCATTTTAGTTATCTGCAATTTATTCTATGTGAAACTATGTTTAAGGGCGATTATTACTTTTGGGAAAAGCACCCATAAAAAAAGCCCTTACGGGCTTTTTTGATTAAACAACAAATTTCAACATGAGCTGAATGACTGTCGCATTAATTAAGTCGACAAAGAATGCACCACAAAGCGGAACAATTAAAAATGCCTTATGCGATGGACCATACATATTGGTAATGGCCTGCATATTTGCAACGGCTGTTGGCGTTGCGCCCATACCAAAACCACAATGGCCTGCTGCCAGTACTGCTGCATCATAGTTTTTCCCCATCACGCGGAAAGTCACAAATGCTGCATATAAAGCCATGGTAAGTGTTTGAGCACCTAAAATAACCACAAGCGGTCCAGCTAAGTCAGCTAGTTGCCAAAGCTTTAACGAAAGCAATGCCATTGCTAGATAAAGTGACAATGAGGCATTACCAAAAACATCAATCGCGCGATCAAAAATATCAACCTTTAATACGCTTTCTAAAATGTTTCTTAAAATTACACCGCCGCCCAGTGCCCAAACGAAAGTTGGCAACTCGAACCAAGTTCCTTTACTAAAGCCTGTCATAAACTCAGCAAATGCCAAACAAGCAGCAAACATACCTAATGTGGTAATTGCATTATCGGCAGTAATTAAACGAACTTGATGAGGATTTTCAAACGGCGCCAGCGCATCATCATTTTGTTCAACATGTCGATCACGATATTGAATTTCATCATTGGTTTTCGGTTGTGCAAGGCTATAACGGTTAATCAGCAATTTTGCTAACGGACCACCAATTACACCACCAATAATCAAACCAAAAGTAGCACTCGCCATACCAAGCGCCAATGCACCTTGAATACCATGCTGGGTTTCTAAAATTTCACCCCATGCCCCTGCTGTACCATGACCACCTGTTAGCGTAATTGAACCCGCAATTAATCCAATGAGTGGATCAAGTCCAAGTAAAGACGCAAGGCTCATCCCTACAGCATCTTGTACAACAATGAATGAAGCAACACAGATTAAGAAAATGATTAAAGCCATACCGCCTTCTTTAAGCTTCATAAAATTGGCGCTTAAACCAATCGAAGCAAAGAACACGAGCATAAAACTGGTTTGTAATTCACTGCTAAAAACAACACTGTATCCCCACAACGTGTGAACAAGTAAAGAAATTACCGCAGCCACCAAACCACCAGCAACAGGTTCAGGGATATTATAACGTTGTAAAAAACCAATTCTATTAACAAGAAAGCGGCCTAACAAAAGAACAATGACCGCTGAAATTAGCGTATAAAAACCATTAAAAACAAATTCCATATATACGACTTTCTAATTACATTCCTACTGGATTGTAAAATAATTATATTTTATTTTTTAATATGTAATACAAATCCAACTAAATTTTACATAATTACTCTGGCAATCAAATTTTTATCATTCTTAAAAAAATCTTAATTTTTTAAATTTTTTATACAAAAATATTAATTAAAAATAATTTATATTTAATTTCAAATAGTTGTTAAAATTATTCTTAATTAAAAATAATTATCCCTTGATATCTTAAGCACAAAATACTGTCTTTTAAGTCACTGAACTTAGCTCTCATTCCCTTTAATATTCACAGAAGAACAGCTCATCATTGCTCTGGGCAACATCTTTATAGGTTCTATATTCAATGAGTTTATTGCTTAAAGTTCGACAAAACCTTCCGCAGGTACAATCTATTAAAAGATCCCTTAACAAACATGCAGGTAAAAAACTACCTCACATGCTAACAAATGCGTCGGATCTATTTTTTAGAGCCTCTCAAATTTCTTTATCTGGTAAAACACCTTTTGATGTCATCCATAAGCATGAAATCATTAGTTTACGGCATTATCGAAATGAAACTGAGGTTGCTCCGCATAAGCAACGTGTGCCATTAGTTATCGTGCCACCATTAGCAGTTAACATGCTAATTTATGATTTGTTTCCAACTCGCAGTCTTATACGTTTCTTTTTAACACAAGGTTTTGACGTCTATTTAATTGACTGGGGTGTCCCTACGCTCAATCAGGCAAAATATAATTTCGGCACCTATGTTAAGGTTTTCATGCCTGAGATGTTGAACCAAGTCCGCACCCATAGTGGACAACAACAGCTTTCTTTACATGGCTGGAGTTTGGGTGGCGCACTTTCACTCTGCTATACCGCCCTATTTAAAGATAAAGATATTAAAAACCTGATTATTTTGGCTTCGCCTATTGATACTCATAAAGCAGGTTATATGGGTAAAATTTATGGCAGCTTAACAAAGCCAGCGCAATGGGTCCGCAAACATACCCAATTTCGTATTCGCCAACACGTCCCAAGTGAAGTGTTTCATATTCATGGATCGTTAAATACATTGGGGTTTAAACTCACTGACCCGATTGGAAATTTAAAAACATATTGGGAACTTTTTAAAAATCTTGATAACCGACAATTTATTATTGATCATGCAACCGCAAGTTCATTTATCGATAACATGTTGGCCTATCCGGGTGGGGTTATGCGCGACATTATCCTTCGTTTCTGGATTGATAACGAGTTATCAAAAGGTGTAATTAACTTCGGCGAACTTACAGCAAATCTAAAAGATATTGAATGTTCGGTGTTAGCAGTTGGTGGTGCTACAGACATTATTGTGACTGCTGATGCTGTGAAACCACTCATGGATTTAATTAGTAGCCAAGATAAAACATTCAAAGTCGTGCCAGGTGGCCATATGGGGGTAGTTTCTGGAAGCCAAGCACCTACCATAGTCTGGCCTGAAATTAGTCAGTGGTTAGTTGAACGTTCAAATTAATTATTTTAAATAGTAATAAAAACCAGCCTAGTAACTCCTAGGCTGGTTTTTTTAACTCTAGGAACCTGTGCTCTCAAACCAACATCGACTGCTGGGCAGAGATACCAGCTATCGCGCCTTGCGATGAGGCCATGGTAACTGAGGCCATGAGGGGGTTAGCAAGATCCCCAGCAGCGTATATCCCTGGAAAGCTGGTTTCGCGGCGTTCATCAACCTTAAGGACAATACCGAAAGGCGTCTCAACCGTGGCAAGGCCCAATGATTCATGTACCCGTGCGGACGGTTTGGTACTCGGATGAGCGAACAAGATATCAACCGTAACATTGTGATCATTATCAAGGTATACCGTTGCTGTTCGCCCGTCACTACGGGCAATCTGAACGATCCGACCGTCGACGACAGTTACATTGCGGCGTGCGAGATCGGCACGAATATCAAGTGAAACCTCGTGACCATCTGTGAAGACTGATAATGTATTGGTCCAATCGTGGTACAGACGAACATAACTGTGAGACTTTGGACCAGACCAAATCAGTCCCCAATGCTGTTCAGCGACTTCAAAGCCATCACAATATGGGCAAGGCACAATAGACGCTCCCCAATTTTCTGCAAAACCAAGAACATCAGGCATTTGGTCAACAACACCATAACTTAAGATTAGACGGCGCGCGCCCAAGCTTTTGCCATCGCTAGTATGGACAGAGAAATTATCGATAGAGCCAGAAATGCTTTCGGCCCGAGCATTGACTAACTTAATAGTTGGATAGCGCTCCAACTGCTGGCGTGCCTCAGCTAAGATATCCAGCGGTGGCTTATGATCATGCCCCAGAAGACCATGTGAATGGCCGGCGAAGCGGTTACGTGGCAGACCCGTGTCAAGAACGGTGACCTTGCGGCGGGCACGGCCGAGTTGCAGAGCAGCAGCGAGACCAGCAAAACTACCGCCTATAATGATAACGTCATCCATGGTGATGGGCTCCTATTGTAGATCTAGAGTTAGTTGGTCCTGAACAGGCAACGAACAGGACTTCGGCATCGCCGAGAAAGTCACCCATCACTGTGTTGATCACCAGACGATACTGCATAGCTATTGCAGGGTGAACTGGATTTCGGGGACATAGTTAAAGCCTATCCAATGGTTTTTACATTTTGGATACTTAATGGTATCCTAATTCAGTAATTAAGATACTGTCAAGGACTGTAATTATTGTGACCGAAAAAAACCGGAGTCAGCGTGGTCGGCCAGCCAATCAAGCGCTTAGACAAACGATAGTTGATACAGCATATGAACTCTTTGTCGAATTGGGTTTTCAAGCAGCGACATTGGACAAAGTTGCTCAGCGGGCAAAAATCTCTAAGCTCAGCATCTATCGGCACTTCGAGAACAAAGAGGCACTTTTCAGCGCAGCCATATTGGCCCGCTGCCAACAGCTTGCACCCCAAACGCTTTTTGAAGACATCGATGGTTCGGTCGAAGAGCAGCTCATGGTGGCAGGATCATCCCTGCTTCATACACTGTTGAGCCCAGACGTCCGCAGTGTCGAGGCCATGATCGTAGCCGACAAGACAAATCAAAAGTCGTTAAGCAAGCTCCATTACGAAGCTGGCCCTACCCATGTTATTGCCCAAATCGAAGCCCTGCTTTGTCAATTACATACAAAAGCGCTTCTGAACGTGCCTAATCCTCATCAATCTGCGCGAATGTTTGCCGCGCTTTTTAAAGGATGTGATCTCTTGATGATTGCACGCTTCGATGAAGCAAGAGCAAACGACGATAACGAAATCGAATCTTATTGCCAATCAGCCGTCGCCATGTTCATAGCTGCGCATAGGTAATGCCTACTTGGTCGTGATTTATGAAGCCCACATTTAGTTTGATTTGGCCTGAAATGTGAGTGGATATTTAAACGCTCAAATTAATCAGTTTAAATAGTAATGAAAACCAGCCTAGTAAAACCTAAGGCTGGTTTTAGCATCTTAATTTTTAAAATTTTGCACAAATCTTCTAGAACTGATTTCATCTATTTTGTACCGTTTCAGGGCTAAACTTCAAAAACTATGGGCTGGTTGTTATGACTAACTGGGTTGATATTTCAAAAGATACTAATACAGGTATTGAAACAATCCGTGCTCATTTTACCGGCCATGCCTATGATCCCCACTGGCATTCAAGTTATTTAATTGGTGTAACCGAATCAGGCATTCAGCAATTTCATTGTCGCAAAAAACAAATTAATAGCCATGCTGGACAAGTCTTTATGCTTGAACCAGAAGAAATTCATGATGGTCATGCCCCTGCATCTGACGGCTTTACCTATCAAATGTTATATCTTCATCCAGAGTGGTTAAAGCAACGAATCCAAGGTTTGTTTCACAATAGTCCGGATCATTACGAGTTAGTCATTGATGCACCATTAAAATCAGATGAACAACTCGCAATTATTACCTCACAAGCATTTCGGCATTTGCATTATAAAGAAATGAATATTGTGAAAGACAATAGTCTAGACTTGCTTATTCAATATATTGCTCAAGGGAAATGGTTAAAAAAAGCTTCTCAATCTTCTTCTGTTCATGTCCCACGCATCGCTGACCAAATCCGAGATATTTTGCATGATCATCTATTTGATGATATTGGATTAGAAGAGATTTCAAATATGATCGGCCTAGACCGATATCATATTCACCGTATTTTCAAAGCAACCTTTCACTTGGCTCCTCATCAATATCTCATTCAACTTAGACTTACACGCGCACGTGAATTATTAGCAAGGAGTATTTCACCTGCACAAGTTGCTTCAGATTTATGTTTTGCAGATCAAAGTCATTTAAGTCGCTGGTTCAAACGTTGCTATGGTTTAACCCCCGCAGCCTATAGAAAAATCTGCACAAATCTTCAAGATTAAAAAACCTAATTATTCCATCTTATAGTCCCTTTCCCCCAAAGTAGACGAAATGGAAAACCTCACTGCCTTTTCATTATTTGCAATCGTTGCCTCGATTACTCCTGGTCCAACAAATTTTATAATTTTAAGTTTAAGTAGCCGCTTTAAAATTTCTAAAATATTTCCTGTCATTATAGGCTCTTGTATTGGAGCAGCCTTACTTGTATTAGTGGTTGGTATCGGCCTCGGCTCAACCATTCTTGCTTACCCTATTATTCAAAAAATTATGATGTGGTGTGGTTTAATCTGGCTCACCTTATTAGCTTGGAAATTATATAACTACACTCCCACTATTCATTTAGAGCAAGAGAAACAACAGGCAATCATTGGTTTTAAGGCTGCTTTTTTAATGCAGGCCATTAACCCCAAAACATGGATGATGGCTTTTGCAGTGATTAGTGTTTACACAAAACAAGGACAAGATCTCTGGGTTAATATTTCAATTTTGGCTTTCATCTTTTTACTTATCGCAATGCCCTGTCTTTACATGTGGGCCTTAGCTGGCAGATTAAGTAATCGATTATTTTCAAAATCAAAACATATGAATATTTTCAACAAGGTCATGGCTTTTACTCTACTCGCCTCTGTCTGGTGGCCCATTTTTTCTACGTTTTAGTATTTATAGTCCCTTAAAAAAACAAATGAGAGAATCTATATTTTTAATCACTATATTCGCTTAAATATATAACTTTTAATTATTAAATTTAAATTTGATAAATACCTATTTTTATCAATCAGTAAAATTTATTTTTTAAAAGATATAATTTTAGTAGTTAATTTTTTATTTAGATGAAATTACCTTTCAAACTCGATGTTAATTTTTGTTATTAATGTAAAGTTCACCACAACCATTGATACATATAAGTATATGTAAAATATAAATTTTAATTAGACTTAACTTTGTAAAATTTGATCATTTTTTATACATTTGTAGGCAATTTCTTACAATCATGTAAGCTAAAGCTTATATTGCAACTATTTGTTTTTCTTATAATTAATTTCAGTACATATAAGCACTCTTCACTATTAAATAGAAAGCTTAATATTAATAAAGGGATCTGGAGAAAATGATAAAGCAATCTTTATTAATATAAAAATTCTCAATAATAGAAAAAGAATCTCAAAAAATTAATATGTACTATCTTTCCTCTGGAAACAGAGGAAAGATAATTTTTAAATCATCAGATAGGGTATAGAAAATGTTTATTGCAAAAAATATATTTGTATATTTACTATCAATGTTAGCTTTATGCTTACTGATTATTTTATTCAACCATTTAGGAATGAATGAAACGACTAATCTCTTTATTTCTTCCGCACTCTTTGGTGTATTTATTACTTGGTATTACAAAGGTAGTGGCCTATGTCTTGCTCTGTTTAGCTTTTTTTACTGGGCAATGTTTGTCATTAGCCAAAGCTTAGAAGTAATATGGATGTTCTCGACTTCGATAATCGTATATTTAGTCATGACTAAAGTAATTCCCAAGTTCAAGACTATCCATATTGGTATGGCACTCAAATAACTAAAATGGGTTTACACCTCGATTGACCATCCCGACTTTCCTAAATGTATTAATCTTGCTTTGCTCAGCAATTGATAATTCATTTAAGAAAATTTTTAAGTTTTGTTCATCAAGACGAATGGGATTAAAACTAGTTTCTCCCATACTTAAAAAGAAAGATTCAATATTTGTATTACGCTGTACATATTTCATTGACCAACGCTGAAAAGAGTTCTCCTCAATCGAATATGTACACAGCCACTTAATATTGTAGTGTCTTTGATCATTTTTAATTTTTTCAAATAATCTTTCTACTACTTCTTTCTCACCCTCCAAACATTGAAAAAAAGCATTATCAGCATAATAGAGTACGCCACAAATCTGATTTAAGTCATTAAAATCTCTAGCTTCTGTCAAAATATCACGTAAATCTTGTAATAAATCTTCATTTTTTTCATTTCGTTGGCTGGCATAACACAGTCGAACGTTCATTAACAATTCCGTGAAATATAAAATTTCTTTATCTAAAGATTTTCCAATCTAACATATATTTATTCCTGATAATTTATATTTCACCCCTACACTAAATATATGCCTTAAACAAAAACTAAGGAGTGATGGTGGAAACTTATGAGACTTGTAATCTTATTTTAGATAGAAAAATAAAAGCCCTCATAGAGAGGGCTTTTATAGCTTTTAAAAGAGTAATCGTATTTCTGTTAAAAACTGAAATAAAAAAAAGCACTAAATAGTGCTTTTTTTCTTACTGAAATATTATTGTGGAATAATATTTACAGCATTTGGGCCTTTTTGCCCTTGAGTAACGGTAAACGTAACACGTTGACCTTCATGCAAAGTTTTGAAGCCTGAGCCAGAAATTTCTTTGAAGTGAGCGAACACATCTGGACCATTGTCTTGTTGAATGAAACCGAAACCTTTAGTTTCGTTAAACCATTTTACTGTACCACTTACTGTATTAGACATGATATATCCTACTGATTTCTAATATTTTAGAGTCATTGGTTAATGACACTAACATAACTTTGAAAAAAGAATAACAAATTGAGCTTAAGATCTTAAAAAACGAAGGATTATGACTAAAACTACGATACTTTAAAGAAGATTTACTAACAAGACTTTTTTCTAGTTAAAAAGCATGATACACGAAATAAATTTCTATTCAAGCTTTTTATAAAAATTTTTTTATAAATTATAATAAAAACTAAAAAAACAATAACTTAATGGAGAAACTAAAAAATTAGTATATTCCCTAATTAACCAACAACTTACATCTGATTAAATAATAAACTAAAAAACAGAAAGATAATCATGCTCCCTTCCGAATAGCAGAATACAAACATAATAACGTCGAGCAATAATTTGAGCTTTAAAATGCAGACAATAAAAAAACTCCTAAATAGGAGCTTCATTTTAAATCATTGGCAGAGGATCAAGGACTCGAACCTTGACGAACGGTTTTGGAGACCGTCATGCTACCATTACACCAATCCTCTATTTTTCTTTATGATTAAATAACTAATGATTTAATCATAAAAAAAGCAAGAACATCGTCTTGCTTCTTTTAGTGGTGGGGGCGAAGAGACTCGAACTCTTACACCTTGCGGCGCTGGAACCTAAATCCAGTGCGTCTACCAATTTCGCCACGCCCCCCGATGGCTGTGTATATTAGCGATAAGAACTTGCAGTGACAAGTGTTTTTTTTTCAAAAATTCCTGACCGAGTAAATAGTATACAGAAACTAGATCAATGATTTTTATCAGATTGAAACTGCTTTTAAGCAATTTATCGCTTCAGCAGCATTTAAGAATCGATTTTGTTGTTGTTTTTCCAATAAGCCGCAGAGTAAAGAATAAAAATTCATAAATTGTTTTGGTAATTGAATGCTTAGATTTTGGCAATGCAATACCGCCCAATCATAGTAATTACCTGCTTCTAGACGAGCTTGGGTTAACCATTCATATAAAATAATACCAAATGCATATAAATCACTTTGCACACTCTTATGAAAACCCTGAAATAGTTCTGGTGCCATATAGCGTGGCGTAGCATCTAGTACAGAATCAGGGGCTGATATGAACCGTGTTTTCTCAAAATCAATTAAGTAAGGTTTTTGTTCAAAATCTCGAAAGTGTTCTTTTTTAATATCTCCATGAATCCAGCCCAACTCATGAAGCTCTGCAAGCCTCTCCAATGCCAACAAAATGGTGTAATAAATATCAGTTAAATCATATTTATAAGGTAAAGAGCCAAACCACAACTCTGTATCAGGTAAAATTAGCATCCTACCCAAAGTCTGTTGTAATTGAGAAATCGTAGAGGCTTCAATAATTGAATGTGGTAAAAGCCACTTCGCCCTCTTACGATGAATATCTTCATAAAATTGTAATTCATGCAAAAAATCTTGCTCACTTTGAGCATGAGTTTCAGGCAAATGATATTTTAACCAATAGTCTTTGTTATCTATGCTACATACCCATAGATACCGCCCTAAAGCGGCACTCGCAGGTTTTGTTACACTTTTTAAGTTTTCTATATGCGAAGCAAAATCATGCTTCAGCATAATAAGACTCTGGCTGTTGTTGCTTTTCTTCAAAACGCAAAACTTCTAAACAATGCTGAATCGTCTTACCAATACGAGCATGCGTCTCAATTGAAGAAATTTTTGGCCAAGTCGCACGTTCCCCTTCTCGTTGTAAACGTTTAAACAAATGTGGACGTGGATTTTGCAAAGTATAGGTATAGTGACTCAAGCCATATTTAGCAATAATATTAACATCGCCATAATAACGCTGCCCCATTACGCCATATCCATGATCGAGTAATCTCCGGATCGGAGAAATAGAACCAAGTCTTTGACGGGTAAAGTCCATTATTCCCATCGATAACACTTTACCTTGACGTCTTAAAATCCGTTCAGGCCAACTTAAAACATCTTTACGAAAACGGTCCGCATCATTTTGCATAAATGGAACAATATGTGGGTTAACTTGACTGGCAATGGTGTAATTCAAATTATATAGACGCGCCATTCTTTCTTGCGGAAAATCATTTCTTACGCTGCCATCTACCCATTTTGTATTTGCCATATAAGGCGTATGCTCCCCGTCGTAACGTTTGCTGGTTAAACGTACTGGCGGAAATAAAATTGGTACAGCACATGAAGCCAATACTGCACTCCACACTAAAACGTTTGGCGTCATAATGGCATTCATGATTCGCGGGTTTTCTGTTGCATCATAAGGTGCAACCGCAACATTAATGTTTAAACCAGATTTTTTGAAAGCCTCTTCAAACGTGAGATCACCCAGATTTTCAACAAGGAACTTTTTTAAATAGTGAACATCCGCAATGCCACCATTACCCTTAATAAGTTCACGAAGCTTCCTAAAATGGAAAGCATCACTAAAAAATTGCTCACCATTTAATAAATTTTGAACATCTTCATTGGCAGAAGTTCCAAGCATGCCTGTCATAATTGCCCCTGCACTTGAGCCAGACAGCACTTTAGGCATTAAATCTTGTTCAATTAAAGCCTTACAGACTCCAGTATGAAAAAGACCTAAAGTCGCACCACCCGAGAACATAAGGGCTGGTTGTCCATATGCTTTTTCACAATTTTCAAAAAACTCAATTTTTTCTTTTCTTTGGAAAGTAATACATTCACTTGAAGCAATATAGGCCAAGCTTTGGCTCACTTCTTCAATATAATCTTCAATTAACTTTTTTGTCCCCACATGCGTTGCAGCAAAAAGCATAGGGTGACCAATATTTGCAATATCGTAGGTTAGTCCTTCTTTGAGTAAATAAATAAGGTCTAACGTTCGATGTTGCTGACGGTATCTTTTCAGTAAAGTGTATCTATAAGAAATTAGCTCTGCATCGAAGTAAGGCGAGCTATTATCAAACTTCCACTCTTGCACACCAGTTTCTTCATCTAGTTTTAATGCAAAAGACTTCCACTCTTCATAAGATTCGGCCATGTCTAATTGACGTTGTAATTTTTTGATACGGTAAGCCTGATGCGGATTCATATCACTTCGTATTTTTTCAAACATATTTCGTCCTCATCTTCACAGATGATTTTACTGAATAGACATGACAACACTATGCGCGGTCTGAACATTTCAATCAATTGCAAAACCGATAAACTGTATAGGCAATAACTTTTTTGTCAGCCTGTGAATTTCGGTGTTAGTATCCTAATAAATTACTGTTTAACATGATTGATTAACCATGGCTACCATTGATTTACCAGACAATTTAGTTCAAACATTATCACTTGTATTAAATCAGCTACAACAGGTCTTACCTGAGCCTAAACAAGAGACAGACTTTACTGCATCTGCTTTTAGATGGGAAAATCAGCAACTTAAAGCCATTTATACGCCGAAAGATATTTATCTTGATGACCTAAAAGGCATAGAGCGTCAAAAAGAAAAAATTATTCAAAATACTTTGCAATTTCTAAATGGTTTACCCGCAAATGATGTGCTCTTAACAGGTTCACGTGGTACAGGTAAATCATCTATTGTGCGTGCTTTATTAACTGAGTATGCATCTCAAGGATTACGGTTAATTGAAATTGAACGTGATGATTTGGCAGACCTACCTAAAATTCAAAAAATTATTCAAAACCGACCTGAAAAATACATCGTCTATTGCGACGACTTAGCTTTTAATGCTGAAGATGAAAACTATCGTAGTTTAAAAAGTGTATTAGATGGTTCATTACAATCAGGTTCAAGTAATTTTATTATTTATGCAACCAGTAACCGTCGCCATCTGTTACCCGAGTTCATGCATGAAAATACACCAGTAACCAAGGTTGATGTTCCCCAATATACGGAGCTCCACCCTCAAGAAGCGATTGAAGAAAAGATCTCTTTATCAGACCGTTTTGGTTTATGGTTATCTTTTTACCCAATGGATCAGAATTTATATTTAGAAATCGTAGAACATTACATTGATAAAGCAAACATGGCTTTTACTGATGAAGTACGTGCGGAAAGTTTGCGTTGGTGTCAAATGCGTGGCCAACGCTCTGGACGTGCTGCCTACCAGTTCTCAAAGCATTGGATTGGTTTAAATGGATTAAAAGAATTGTCCAACAATTAAACCACGATTGTCCCGCAAAGCCTTAGCTTTGGCCTGAAAACAGCTTAGATTTGGCAGTTGTTTTTCATAACCTAAAACAGAGATAGTCCTATCCTCATTTAGGTTTATATATGAAAAAACAATTGCCAAAAATTTCTATAGGAAGCAAGGTTCTTGGTAAAAGCTTATTGCTCGCACAAGGTGCTTTAGATCAAGCAGAAAAATATTCAACTCTTCCTTTTAACGAACCTCAGATTATTCAACCTCGAATTGATGAAAAATATTATAGCTGGACACATTACGGCATCTTTTTTCCACTTCTACCAGAACCACATCGTTATCTCAACATTATGATTTTATTGGGTACACCAGGTGCTCTTGCCTTTGACCATGATGACATCATTACTGGAAACCCTAGGCAAACTGCCACATTCTTTTCAAGTACCGCCGCTCTTGAGCAAGCTTTGCTTAAGGCTTATATCATTCCCAAAGAGACACAAATTAACAAAGACGGAAGTTTAATAGAACTTGGTCAGGAAGTTTCAATTCAAGGAAAATTCCCAAAAATTCATATTAAGGGACATTATGAAGGACTTGATTTCGACTTTGATATCGATATCACTTCACATATTTCTTGGTTTATAAAAACACCTATCTATGATCATTTTAGTCTATTAGCAACTTTTAAAGGTTTTTTAAAATATCAAGAACAACATATTGAAAGCCAAGGACTTTGTACTTATGAATATGCCCGAGCTGTTGGCCCACATGGGATTGTGAAAAAACTTCTTCCACAAGCTTATAAACTACCACTTGATTTTTTTACTTATCAAATTATTAATTTAGATGAAAATACACAGCTTCTTTTAACCAAAGCTGATATTGCAGGACAGGCGGCAGCTTATACTCTGCATATTAGATATCTTGATCGCCCTGCAGAAATTTATACGGATGTTAGTTTTGATATTATTTCCCATCAAGTAGATGAGTATGTCTCACCAAGTGGTCAAAAAATGCGCCTTCCAAAATTCTTTTCTTGGATTGCTCGCAATGAGGCCAAACAAATTATATTAAATATACAGGCAGAAATTGACTGCCCATTCCGCTATGGACATGGGCGAGGGTATGCCAGTGGCTATATATTCACTGGCAATTATTTCGGCAATGAAGTTCAAGGACGTGGCTATATCGAATACATTGATATCGAAAACCAAGCTGTCTTTGAAGATGAGAACTTTATTCAGGAATAGACAATTCAGTCATTGGCCAGCGTGGGGTTGTGGTTACAGCCAAACCATCATGTTGACCAGCTTTTAAACGCTGATAACCTGCAAATGCAATCATTGCTCCATTATCAGTACATAAAGCAGGCTCAGCATAATAAACCTGTGCTTTAATTTTTGCTAATGAAGCTTCTAATTGCTCACGTAAACGTAAATTTGCACTCACACCACCGGCAATAACTAAACGCTTTAGTCCAGTTTGCTTTAAGGCTTTTACTGATTTTTTCACAAGCGTATCAACAATTGCTTCTTGAAATGAAGCAGCAATATCGGCGTCATGGTTTTCACCATTCAATTTTTTCAATTGCACAGAAACTGCTGTTTTTAAACCACTAAAAGAAAAATCTAAACCTTGATGAAGCATTGGTCGTGGAAATTCAAACGCTGATGGATTACCACTTAAAGCCAATTTCGCAATATTGGGACCACCTGGATATGGCAAACTCATCATTTTTGCAACTTTATCAAAAGCTTCACCAGCCGCGTCATCAATAGATTCACCTAATAACTCATATTGACCAATACCGTGAGCTGCCATTAATTGTGTATGCCCACCTGAAACTAATAAGGCAACAAATGGAAATTCGGGTGGTTGACTTGAGAGTAGAGGTGCCAACATGTGCCCCTCCATATGATGCACACCAATTGCAGGCTTATTTAAAGAAAAAGCTAAAGTTCTTCCAAATAAAGCCCCTGTCATTAAGGCCCCCATTAAACCAGGACCACGCGTATAGGCAACCGCATCAATCTCTTGTTTTTTTATTCCGCTTTGCTCAAGCAATTGATTCATTAAAGGAATTAATTTACGAACGTGGTCACGAGAAGCAAGTTCAGGAACTACCCCACCATATTCGGCATGAAGTTTAATTTGGCTATAAAGAACCTGTCCCCGCAAGCC
>Ga0308161_1001569_pt1 | contig 26877 bp, 23 predicted proteins | sample PhyFR2_FD_201034 | JGI IMG/M metagenome (GOLD analysis project Ga0308161, IMG submission 201034) | Phyllosphere microbial communities from UC Gill Tract Community Farm, Albany, California, United States - DLSLF.R2 | ecosystem: Host-associated > Plants > Phyllosphere > Unclassified | place: USA...
CCGACTCCGAAAGGCTCAGGATGCTCGACGTCAACCGACTGCGGATGCTGGTCGAACTGTCTCGTCGCGGCACGCTCTCGGCCGTCGCCGATGCGCTCTCGTACAGCAAGGCTTCGGTGTCGCAGCAGCTCAGCGCCCTCGAACGAGACGTCGGCGTCCCGCTGCTCCGCCGGGTGGGGCGCGGCGTGCAGTTCACCCCGCAGGGCACCGTGCTCGTGGCCGAGGCGATCGGCATCCTCGATCAGCTCGAACACGCCGAAGTGGCGGTCGCCGAGTCGCTCACGGAGGTGACCGGCACCGTGCACATCGCGGTCTTCCAATCGACGGCGCACTCCCTGCTCCCCGGGGCGCTCAACGCGCTGCGCGAGCAGCATCCGGCCCTGCGCGTGGAGGTCACCGAGAGCGATCCCGAGACCGGGCTCGTCGGCGTCTCGAGCCGCGACTTCGACCTGATCCTCGCCGAGCAGTACCCCGGTCGCACCCGCCCGATCCACGCCGATCTCGATCGCGTGGTGCTCGTGCACGACTCCATCACGCTGGCCAGGAAGCCGGGGACCCGGGATGCCGAGGACGCCGTCGCCGCGCTCTGGTCGACCAGGGATGCGCCGTGGGTGCTCGAACCCGCAGGCACGGCGTCGCGAGCCTGGGCCGAGCAGCTGTGCCGCACCGCCGGCTTCGAGCCCGACGTGCGCTTCGAGGCGACCGATCTGACCGCGCACGTGCGGCTCGTAGCATCCGGTCACGCCGTCCGCATGCTGCCCGATCTGATCTGGGGCGAGGAGCCGAGTCCGCTGACCCTCGCGGATCTCCCCGGCTCACCCGTGCGCGAGGTGTTCACCGCGGCGCGCATCGGCAGCCGTCGCTCCGACAGCATCCGCGCTGTGCGCTCGGCTCTCGCGGACGCGCTGGCCGCGCACCGCGCCGCGGCGACCTGATCGCCCCGTCGCGGTCGCCCACCCGGATGCCGGTGAGGGCGACCACGACGGGGGCACGGATCAGTCGACGACGGCGATCTCGTTCGGCACCTCGGGCAGCTCACCTCGTGCGACCACGTCGCCTGTGGCGATGTCGAGCGCCACGATCTCGCTGTTCGCTGAGTCCGTGACGTACACGAGGTCGCCCGAGACCGCGATGGCGGGGTGGGGCTGCTGCCACTCGGCGGGGCTGTCCCACGGCTCGATCGCGTCGTACGACGCGGTGATCTCGCCGGTGGCCGGGTCGATCACGTGCAGCTGACCGTCCGAGCCGATCATGAGCCCGTCGCCCGACGGCGAGCGCACGACGCCGCGCCACGTGTAGGCGATCCCGTCGGGCAGTGCGACCGTGCCGAGGGTCTTCGCCTGAGTGTCCAGCAGGGCGAGGTTCTTCAGCAGGTAGCCTTCGGCATCCGGATCGTCCTTGTAGTCCATCAGCACGTGCGAGCTGTCGTCGGAGGCGTACGCGTTGCCGATCCGCCCGAACTCGTCGGGGGCGTCGAGCTTGGTGATCTCGCCGTCACGGTAGAGGAGGGCGCCGTCCTCGCAGCCGAACACCAGGGCCTCGCCCTGCGCCGCGCCCTCGCCGTGCACTCCCGGGCACTGCGCGCTGACGGCGATCTCCGTGCCGTCAGCGTCCGTGATGCGGATGCCGGTGCGCCCCTTCTCGTCGCCCACCGTCGTCGCGAACTCGCCGTTGTCCAGCAGCACCGAGACACCGTGGTGCGCCGTCACGCCCGGAATCACCTGCCCCTCGGGGAGCTCATCCTCCATGGCGGCCAGCTGGGCGCTGTCGAAGATCGTCGTGTCGCTTGTTGCGTCGTCGTAGAGAACCGTGCGACCCGCATGCCGCACGACGTGACCGGCGGCGGCCGCGGAGACGACATGATCGGTCAGCTCCGGTTCCCGCATGTCGAGGAACTGGAATCCCCGTGACGTCGTGACCACGACATGGCGGTCATCGCCCGCCGGGTTGACACGGACGAACTCCTCCGAGGAGAAGTCGTCGATCACCTCGAGACTTCCGCCGTCGACCACGAGCACGCCGCCCGCATAGGCGACGGCGATGCGAGGCCCCTGCGCGGAGGTGCCGGTCTCGGTCACAGGCTTGGTGTCGTGCTGCGCTGCGGGCTGCGCGGAGCATCCCGCCAGGATGGCGGCGCCGGCGACGCTCGCGATCACGGCCGCGCGGACGGCGCGGGCCTTCCGGTCGGATCCTGTCATGGTGTTGCTTCCTTTCTGAGTACCCCGCGAAGGGGGCGTTGTGGTCAGGGGCTGAGGCCGTCGACGAGGCGGTCGGTGTTGACGCGCATCATGTCGAGGTAGGTGTCGCCGGGGTCACCCGGCGGGGCGAGCGACTCGGAGATCAGCTCGGCGACGACGACATCCCGATCCGCCTCGTCGGCGAGCACCTGCACGAGACGGTCCGGCTGCGAGGACTCCGCGAAGATCGTCGTCACGCCCGCCTCGTCGATGGCATCCACGAGCTCCTGGAGATCGGAGGCGCTGGGCGCGGCCAGCGTCGTGCCCCCCGGGATCACTGCGCCCAGGATGCGCACGTCGAATCGGCGGGCGAGGTAGCCGAACACATGGTGGTTCGTGACCAATGCACGGTGCTCACGCGGGATGGCACCGAGCTCCGTCGCCATCCGATCCTCGAGCTCCCGCAGGCTCTGCAGGTAGGCGTCCGCCCTGGCGCGCACGTCCACTTCCCCATCGCCGGCGAGAGCCGCCAGTTCCACGCCGAGCTCCTCGACGACGCGCGCCATCTGTGCAGGGTCCGTCCAGAAGTGCGGGTCGGGCGCTGGACCCTCGTCGTACTCGATGACGTCGACGTGATCTCCTGCGACGAAGACCGGCACACCGTCGGCCTCCGCCGTGTCGACGTGATGCAGCAGGCCCTCTTCGAGCCCCAGGCCGTTGGCGACGACGAGCTCGGCATCGCGCATCCCCGCCACCTGCCGCGCCGAGATCTCGAACGAGTGCGGATCGGCGCCGGGCGGCATGAGCGTGACGACCTCGAGGTCGTCGCCGGCGAGGGCCGACGCGACGTCGCCGAGGATGTTCGTCGTCACGTAGACGACCGGACGGGGGCCGGTGTCCGCCGAGCAGCCGCTCAACGCGGCGACCGCGAGGGCGACCACTGCCGCCGCCCGCGCGATGCGCACGCCCCTCATCGTCCGGTCCCCGCCAGGTGCAGGGGCTCGGTCTCCGTGGCGAAGGTGCGCGCGATGCGCGCGCCGTCACCGGGATCGATCTCCCACAGCATCCGCTCCTTCGGACCGTTCAGGTACGCGCGCTTCTGGTCCACCACGAACCGCACATGCCCGGCGGTGGCCTCATCGCGCAGAGAGCGCTGCACCAGCGGGGTGGTGCGCGAGACGACGGCGCCGTCGGCCATCACCAGCACCGAGCCGTCGGCGGTGAGGGCGAGCACGCGCTCGTCGGCGTCGTCGATCGCCGCTGCGTGCACGAGCTCCTCGCCGGCGTCCCACACCTCCCAGCGCCGCTGCCTCGTGTCCAGCATCCAGACCGCGGTTCCCGCCGCCGTGGTGGCCGCGACCGTCGGACGGGCCTCGCGGGCCGCGAAGCGGACAGCCCCGGCGGGAGCCTGGGCCGGGTACGGGATCCGCTCAGGCTCGGCCGCATCGCCGCCCACGGCGAGCAGTGCGCCGTCCGCGCATCCCACGACCACGCCGACGACCGTCGTGATGGTCCCTGCCGCGTGCGCGCATGCCAGCCGCCCGCGCTCCTCCCCCTTCGCGGTCAGGATGCGCAGCTCCTGCGGGTCGCCGTCGGCATCCGCAGCGGTGACGAGGGCGCCCTCCGCGATCGGGACGACGAGGCCGTCGTGCTCGTCGACGTCGATGCGGAACCGCTCGACGATGTCGCCGTCGGCGAGCGCGGCGGTCTCGAGGAGCACGGCCTCGTCCGCGAAGAGGATGCCGACGCCGGTCTCGCCCGGCACCACGGTCGCCGTGCCGCTCCCCTTCACCTCGCCGACGACGCGCGAGGGCGCCTCGTAGTAGTGGAAGTGGTCGATGTGACTCCAGGTCCACACACCGCTGTCGATGATCGTGACCGCACCGTCGTGGATCGTGAACAGGTACCTTCCGTCGGTGACCACCTCGACGGCGGGTTCGGTTCGGGTCAGCGCCTCGGTGGTCTCGTCGAGCAGGTCGAGGTGCGCGACTTCGCCGTCCGGCGCCACGGTGGCGAGATGCAGCGCCGGTTCGGCGAGCTCATGGGCGCCGGCGATCGCGCCATGTCCGTCTACGGTCGGAGGCGGCGAGGATGTGTCAGCGCCGGGGGCGGTGGAGCAGCCGCTCAACGCGGCGAGCAAGGCGATCGATGCGACGGCAATCGGGCGGAGTCTCATGTGTTCCTCTCGGAGGGACGGATCAGGTGGCGAAGCAGCGCCGACAGGGGCGCTGCGAGGATTGCGAGGAACGCGACGGTCGATCCCGCAGCGGTGCCCGCATGCCAGGAGATGAGCAGGCCGGCGGCGACGCTGGCGAAGCCGACCCCGGCGGCCACCGCCATGGTCGTGACGATGCGCGACGCCCACGCGCCCGCGGCCACAGCGGGGCCCAGCAGCATGCCGACCACGAGGAGCGATCCGACCACCTGGTACGCGGCGACCACAGCGAGGGTGACCATTCCCACGAGCAGGATGTGCGCGAGGCGCGGCCTCAGGCCCAGCAATTGCGCCTGACGAGGATCCACCGTCAGTGCGACGAAGGAACGGTGGCCGACGGCAGCGACCAGCAGGGTGAGTGCGGCCACGATCGCCAGCTGCACGACGTCGTCCACCCCTGCGGCGAGGATGTCGCCGAAGAGGATCGCCGTGGCATCCGTCGCGAAGCTTCGGGAGGCGGAGATGATGATGACCCCCGAGGCGAGGCTCGCGACGAAGAGCAGGCCGATGCTCGTGTCGGCCGAAAGGCGTCCTCGTCGCTGCAGCGCGGCGACGCCGACGGCCATCGCAGAGGCACTGACCCCGGCTCCGAGGATCGCGGGCACGCCGATCAGTGTGGCGGCCGCGACACCCGGGAGCATTCCGTGCGCGAGGGCTTCGCCGAGGAATGCCATGCCGCGGAGCACGACCCAGGTGCCGACCACGGCGCAGACCAGCGCGACGAGCAGGCCCACGGTCAGGCCGCGCTGCACGAAGCCGGCGGTGAAGGGTTCGATGAGGGGGGACACGCTGACCGACTGTAGCAGTTATTGATAACGATTCTCATTTGCAATAATGAACACTATGTCGTCTGCACCCCGTCTCCTCGACACCACCCGGGTCCTCGCCTTCGATGACGTCCACGTCATCCGCGACGGTCACGCCGCGCTGCGCGGCGTCGACGTCGAGGCGCACGCGGGCCGCCTGGTGGCCGTCGTCGGCACCAACGGCTCGGGCAAGTCGACGTTGCTCGAGACCGCTGCAGGGCTGCTGCATCCGCAGCGGGGCGCGGTGTGGAGACGCGACGGCCTGCGGATGACCTTCGTGCCGCAGAGCACAGCGCTCCCCCCGCACCTGCCGCTCACGGTCGCCGACATCGTGGCGATGGGCACCTGGGCGCGTCTCGGCCTCTGGCGCCGGCCGCAGCGGGTCGATCGAGCAGCCATCGCCGAGGCGATCGCCATGGTCGGGCTGCGATCTCAGTCGAACCGACGCATCGGTGCACTGTCGGGAGGTCAGCGCCAGCGCGCCCTGCTCGCACAGGCTCTCGTGCAGCGGGCGGACCTCGTGCTCCTCGACGAGCCGATGGCCGGCCTCGACGCAGCGACCCGCATGGTCGTCGGCGGAGCCGTCGATCGACTCACCGCTGACGGTGCGGCCGTGATCGTCGTGACCCACGACCTCGACGAGCTCGCCCGCGCGGACGAGGTCCTCACGCTGAACGAGGGTCGCGTGGCCCGATCGGCAGCCGTCAGAGAGCCGTCACGCTCGCGTGCGGCATCCGCTCGCGCATGACGCGCACCGCCTCGGGATTGTGGTCGACGAGCACGGCGTCGCGGCCGAGGGCGGATGCCACCGCGCCGGTCGTGCCCGATCCGGCGAACAGGTCGAGCACCCGGTCGCCCGGTCGTGACGACGCCTGCACGATGCGGCGCAGCACGCCCTCGGGCTTCTGGGTCGGGTACCCGGTCTTCTCGCGTCCCGTGGTCGGCACGATCGTGTGCCACCAGACGTCGGTGGGCAGCTTGCCGCGGGCGGCCTTCTCGGCCGTGACCAGGCCCGGTGCCATGTAGGGCTCACGGTCCACGGCATCCGAGTCGAAGAAGTGCCCGCCGGGCGTCTTGACGTAGACCAGGATCGTGTCGTGCTTGGTGGGCCAGCGCCGCCGGGACTTGGCGCCGTAGTCGTAGGCCCAGATCAGCTCGTTCAGGAACGCGTCGCGGCCGAACACCGCATCCAGCATGACCTTGGCGTAGTGCGCCTCGCGGTAGTCCAGGTGCAGGTACAGCGTGCCGTCGTCGGCGAGCAGCCGCCAGGCCTCCTCGAGCCGCGGCACGAGGAAGTCGCCGTAGTCGTCGAAGCGGTCGTCGTAGGCGCGCAGCATCCCCCGCACGCGTTCGTAGGCCAGGCCGTGGAATCCGTGCCTGACCTCGCCCTCGGGCTCGTCGCCCGCCCGGCGGGCGGTCACGACCTGCCGTTCCTGCGCACGGCCGGTGTTGAAGGGCGGGTCGAGGTAGACGAGGGAGAAGGATCCGGATGCCAGTGTGCCGGCCGCCTCGAGGTTGTCGCCCTCGATGATCTCGACCGAGCCGCGCTCGGTGTCAGCGCTCACTGCGAGCCGCGTTCACGGAACACGGTGCAGCCACGCGTCGGTGGCGAACTTCGACTCGACCAGGGCCTCGGCGTCCGCATACTCATCCGCCGTGATCGCACCGTCCTCGGCGCCGGTCAGCGCGCGGAACGTCTCCTTGAAGCGCTCGATGATCTCGCTGCGCTCCATGCCGGTCTGGGTGCGCAGCGGATCAACCCGCTTGGCGGCGGAGGTGGTGCCCTTGTCGCTGAGCTTCTCGCGGCCGATGCGCAGCACCTCGGTCATGGTCTGGCCGTCGATGTCGTACGAGATGGTCGCGTGGTGCAGCACGCCGCCGTTCGCGAGACGCTTCTGCGCGGCGCCGCCGATCTTGCCGGTGGGCGAGGCGATGTCGTTGAGGGGCTGGTAGGTCGCGTCGATGCCGACCGAGCGCAGCGCCTGCAGCACCCAGTCGTCGAGGAACGCGTAGGAGTCGGCGAAGGTCATGCCCTGCACGAGGGATGCAGGCACGTACAGCGAGTAGGTGATGATCTGGCCCGCGGCCATCATCATCGCGCCACCCCCGGAGATGCGGCGCACGACGTCGAAGCCGTGGCGGGCCGCGCCCTCCGGGTCGACCTCGTTGCGGTACGACTGGAACGAGCCGATCACCACTGCCGACTCGTCCCACTCCCAGATGCGCAGCGTGGGACGGCGGCGCCCCTCGCCCACGCGCGAGGTGAGCACCTCGTCGAGCGCGAGGTTCATCCGCGGCGAGACGGCCTTCTCGTGCACGATCTCCCAGTCGAAGTCGCGCCAGCCGGGAGCGGTCACCAGGGCGCGGCGCACCACGGTGCCGACCGCCTCGGGGGTGAAGCCCAGCAGCTGCGCGCCGTCGGGCAGCGCAGCGCGCACCGCGGCGGCGATCGTGGAGACGTCGGCTTCGACGGGCATCCCCTCGACGGCGGCGTTGATCGCCTCCAGTGCCGTGTCCGGCTCGAGGAAGAAGTCTCCCGCGAGGCGGAAGTCGCGGATCAGTCCGTCTTCGACCTCGAGGTCGACGACGACGAGCTTGCCACCGGGAACCTTGTACTCACCATGCACCGCTCCAGCTTAACGGCGCGCTCTCAGGCGCGGACGGTCGGGTCGGGCAGGCCGGTGTCGATGCGGGGCTTGTCACCGCGGGACGCCCTCATCCACACGAAGAAGCCCACGATGGTGAAGCCGCCGTAGAACAGGTACATGAACGCGGTCGCGTAGTAGCCGGCCGAGAACAGCAGCGGCACGCCCACAGCATCCACCGCCACCCAGATCAGCCAGAACTCGACCCACCCCTTGGCCATCGCCCAGGTCGCCAGCAGCGATCCGACGAAGGTCCAGGCGTCGCTCCACACCGGCTCGTACGAGCCCAGCGTCCGGAAGATCGGGGTCAGGCCCGCCGTGCCGACGAGCAGCGCGCCGACCAGCAGCACGCGCGTGCGCCCGGAGGCCCAGCGCGGCACGATCGCGTGCCCCTCGCCGTCTCTCGCCTGCTTCCAGCGCACCCAGCCGTAGATCGAGACGGCGATGAACATCACCTGCCGGCCGGCCTGGCCGAACAGGTTCGCGGTGTGATCGGTGCCGAACACGCTGCCCAGGAACACCGTCAGCAGCAGGGCGTTGCCGATGATCCCCACGGGCCAGGCCCACAGCCGGCGGCGCATCGCGCCGAGAGCGGATGCCAGTCCGAAGACGTTTCCGACCACCTCGCGCACCAGGAGCGACGACGATCCGACGGGGATCTGCGCGTTGAAGGCGTCCAGCAGCCAGTGCAGGACCTCGTTCACCGAGTGCTCGCGGCGGGGACGTGCTTGTCGAGCCAGGCGAGCACGTCGGCGCGCACCTGATCCTGCTGCAGCTCGTTGAAGATCTCGTGCCGGGCGTCGGCGTAGACGAGCGTGGTCACGTCGCTCAGGCCGGAGCGGTTCCGGTACGCGTCCGCGAGCTTGTGCACGCTGTGCGGCCCGCCGACCGGGTCGTCACGGCCGACGAGCAGCAGCACCGGCACGTCCCTGCCGAGGTCCTTCTTCGGCCGTCCGTACATGCGCGCGGCCTCGATCGGGCCGAAGAGCTTCAGCAGCGGGGTCTCGACGGTGAGGGGATCGTCGTGGAAGGCCTGCCACACGGCCGAATCGCGCGAGAGCCACTCCAGGCCGTCGGCGTCCGGCCCGTCCCACTGCTTGTTCAGTGGCAGCGGGTTCATGTCGGTCGGGGTGCGGTACGCGGAGCCGGAGAGGATCACAGCCGAATAGGCCTCCGGATGCTGGTTGAACAGCATCTGCGAGAGGAAGGACCCCCAGGAGTGCCCGAGCAGCACGATCGGGAGCCCGGGACGCTCGCTCTGGATGACCTGCGTGAGCTGCCAGCATGCCGCGACGGTCGCCCGCATGCCGCCCTTGCCGAGGTGACCGAGCCTGGCGGGGCCGTTCCACTGCCGGATGCCGGTGCGCCCGTGCCCGCGGTGGTCGTCGGCGTACACGTGGAAGCCGGCGGCTGTGAGCTCGGCGATGAGCGCCTCGTACCGGCCCGCGTGCTCGCCGACGCCGTGCAGCAGCTGCACGACTCCTCTCGCCTCGCCCTGCGCCTCGTACACGTCGTAGACGATCGCGATCCCGTGGGCGTCGGTGAACTCCGCTGTTCTCTTGGCGACGCTGCTCTCAGAAGACATGCCCCGAGTCTACGGATGCCCGGCGGCCGGCATCCGCTCGTTTCGCCGAGCGACGCCGCAGGCCGCGAGCGCTCAGCGGTGGAACGGGTACATCGGATAGACGTAGCCGGCCGACCAGAACGGCGCGAGGCCGTAGTAGCCGAACACGTCCTCGTTGTACGCGACGTCGTTGATCAGCTCGGGGTCGTAGGCGGGGGCGGAACGCAGCTTCTCCCGGCTCTGGTCGATGCGCACCTCGTGCTCGGTGACGTCGGTCACAGCGTCCACCGGGATGTAGGACTTCTGCTCGCCCAGCCCCAGGAACCCGCCCGATCCGACGACCAGGAAGCGCACCTTCTCCTCGGCGGTGTCGACGAGGAGGTCGTCGACCTTTCCGAGGTCCTCGCCCCCGACGTCCTTGACGTCGCGGCCGCGGATGTCGTCTTCCTTCGCGAGGGTCTTGTCGCTGTCGCCGAGGGCGATCAGCTCGTGCTCGTTGACGTTCATGGCACTCTCCTTCCAGGTCGTGAAACCTTCTCAGGAGATGCCGCGTCAGGGCAGGGGCTGGCCTCGCCCGAGCAGGCGGAGTAGCCTCAGCGGTGCGGCGTGCGGTCGCGCGGTGTCAGGCCGCGGACGTCTCCGCGGCGCGCAGAGCGGCGACGATGGCGAGGGCCGTCTCGCGGTCGGTGACCTCGTATCCGCCGACACCGTCACTGGCCGATCCCATCCGCACACCCCCGTCGGCGTGAACCGTGCGCTTGGCCGAGAAGTGCACGGCGTCGACCCCGGTCGCGGCGATGGCGGCGACGGTGTCGACATCGATGCCGCTGCCCGCCATGACCTCGATGCCGCCGGCGGCCTCGGCGACCAGCGCCCGCAGTGTGTCGATCCCGTCAATGGCCTGCGAGGCGCCGCCGGAGCTGAGCACGCGGCGCATGCCGAGCTCGCGCGCCGTCCGCAGGGCGGCGATCGGGTCGGGGGTCACGTCGATCACGCGGTGCAGCGTGACGGATGCTCCGCCTGCGGCGTCCACGATGCGCACGAGCGCCTCACGGTCCAGCGCGCCGGTCTCGTCCTGGCATCCGACCACGACGCCATGGGCGCCGGTGGCGAGCACGTCGCGCACGTCGTGCACGATGACGTCGATGGCGTCCGCGCTGTACTGGAATCCGCCGGCGCGCGGGCGGATGAGAACGTGCACCTCGGGCCCGTCGTCGCCCACGGCGGCGAGCACGCTGCGCAGGGTCCCCCGCGACGGGGTCAGTCCGCCCAGCGCGAGTGCCTGCGCGAGCTCGATGCGTGCGGCGCCTGCCTCGCGGGCGATGCGCGCCCCGGCGGGGTTCTGGACGGCGAGTTCGAACGCGAGTGGCACGAGAAGCATTTTCGCACTCGGAGGCCTGATTCCCAAGATGGTGAACATTATTTTCACGCTTCCCCGTCGCGACAAACTTAGTTAGGCTATCTAAGTAATGACCGAGGACTTCGCCGCCACCGCATCCGAGCTCCGATTCGCCCTCTTCCGTCTGACCCGACGCCTGCGCGGCGTCCGCGCCGTCGACGCGATGAGCGATGCCCAGCTCGCCGCTCTCGGCGCCCTCCGGGCACACGGACGACGCACCCTCTCCGGCCTCGCCGAGCACGAGCGGGTGACGGCCCCGACCATGAGCGCGACCGTCAACGGCCTCGAGGAGCTCGGCCTCGTCGTTCGGGTTCCGGACGAGGACGACCGCCGCCGCGTCTACGTGGAGATCACCGCAGAGGGCGAGAAGGTCGTCGCCGCGACCATCCGCCGTCGCGATGAGGCGCTGGCCGACATGATCACCGGTGTCGGTCTCGACGCCGATGAGCTCGCCGTGCTGCGCGCGGCCGCCCCCGTTCTGCGGAAGCTGGCCGAGTCATGAGCTCGATGTTCCGCTCCTTCCGGTCGTTCAACTACCGCACCTGGTTCCTCGGTGCGATCGTCTCGAACATCGGCGGCTGGATGCAGTCGACCGCCCAGGACTGGGTGGTGCTCACCGAGCTGACCCACAACGACGCCGCGGCCATGGGCGCGACCATGGCCCTGCAGTTCGGCCCGCCGCTCGTGCTGGTGGGACTGACCGGGTGGGTCGCGGACCGGTTCGACAGGCGCAAGATCCTGCTGGCCACCCAGACGGCCCTGATGGTGCTGGCGATCGGGGTCGGTGTGCTGCTGCTGACCGGCATCCTGACCCTGCCGCTGATGCTGTGCTTCGCCGCGGCCTTCGGCGTGACCAACGCGTTCGACGCCCCCGCCCGTCAGGCGTTCGTGTCGGACATGGTCAGCGTCGAGGACACCTCGAACGCCGTCGCCCTGAACTCGGCGTCGTTCAACATGGCCCGCCTGATCGGCCCGGCCGTGGGCGGAATCGCGATCGTGGCGCTCGGATCCGGCTGGGTCTTCATCGCGAACGCGGTGACGTTCCTGGCGATGCTGATCGCGCTCCTCCTGATCCGCAGGGGCGAGCTCAACCCGCGGGTGAAGAGCGGACGGAAGGGCGGCGGCCTGGCTGCCGGGGTGCGGTACGTGCTCAGCCGGCCCGACCTGAAGGTCGTCTTCGTGATGGTGTTCCTGCTCGGCGCGTTCGGCATGAACTTCCCGATCTTCGCATCGACCATGGCACTCGAGTTCGGGGAGGGCGCCGCAGGTTACGGCGTCCTCAGCTCGGTGCTCGCCATCGGTTCGCTCGCGGGAGCGCTGCTGGCGGCCCGACGCGACCGGGCACGCGTGCGGGTGATCGTGCTGTCGGCGGCGGGCTTCGGCGCGGCCTCGCTGATCTCGGCGACCATGCCCGTGTACTGGATGTACGGCGCCGTGCTGGTCTTCGTGGGCTTCTCCACGGTCACGATGCTCACCACCGCGAACGGGTACGTGCAGACGACGACGGATGCCGCGCTGCGCGGCCGCGTGCTGGCGTTGTACATGGCGGTGGTGATGGGCTCCACGCCTATCGGCGCGCCCATCGCCGGCTGGGTCGCCGACACGTTCGGGCCGCGGATGGCCATCACCGTGGGCGGTGTCGCAGGTTTCCTGGCCAGTGCGATCGGCCTGGCCTGGATGCTCTGGTCGGGGCGGCTGCACCGCGCCGAGCGCACCCGGTTCCTGCTCACTCTCGACGAGACGCGGCCACTGCAGGTGGTCAGGGCGATGTCGACGTCGTTCGATGAGAAGTCCGCGGCGACCACGCCGATCCAACTGCCGCGCAAGAACGCGGAGTGACCGTGCGGCAGCATCCGCGCTCGCTCATGCTCGCGCTCGGCGCACTGACCGCGTTCGGGCCGATCTCCCTCGACGTCTACCTGCCCTCGCTCCCCCAGCTCGGCGCCGAGTTCTCGGCATCCGAGTCGCTCAGCCAGCTGACGATGAGCGCCTGCATGATCGGGCTCGCCCTCGGTCAGCTGCTGTGGGGGCCGATCAGCGACAGGTACGGCCGGCGGATGCCGCTGATCCTGGCGATCGCGGGGTTCACCGTGACCTCGGTGGCGTGCACCTTCGCGCCCTCGATCGAGGTGCTGATCGGCATCCGGGTGGTGCAGGGGCTGTGCGGGGCGGCCGGCATGGTCATCGCCCGGGCTGTCGTGCACGACCTGTTCTCGGGCGCCGACGCGGTGGCCGCGTTCTCGACGCTCGCCGCGGTGATGGGCGTGGCGCCCGTGCTCGCCCCGCTGGTCGGCGGCGTCGTCGCGTCGTTCTCCGGCTGGCGCGGTGTCTTCATCGCACTCGCGGTGATCGGCCTGCTGCTGCTGGCCGTGGCGGCGTTCGCCGTGCCGGAGTCGCTGGATGCGGGTCACCGCACGACCGGCGGCCTGATGAACGACTTCCGCGGGATCGGCGCCGCGCTGCGGAACGGTCCGTTCCTCGTGGCGGCACTGACGCTCGGCGTCGCCTCGATCGCGCTGTTCACCTACCTGCAGCTGTCGCCGTTCGTGCTGCAGACCCAGTACGGGTTGAGCGCGCAGGGCTTCGCCGTGGTCTTCGCGGTGAACGCCGTCGGCATCACCGTGTCCGCCAACCTCAACCGCCGGCTGGCGCGCCGGGTTCCGGGTGCACGGATCGTGCGCTGGTCGCTGTCGATCGGCGTCGCCGGCGCGCTCGCCCTGACGGTGGCGGGCGCGCTGGACTCGCCACTGCCGTGGCTGCTGGTGCCGCTGTTCGTCGCAGTCAGCATGCAGGGCCTGAACAACCCGGCGCTCACCGCGATCGCGCTCGGACACATCCGGCACAGCGCGGGGTCGGCCTCCGCCGTGCTCGGCACGATCTCGATGCTGCTGGGCGCTTTCGCGCCGCCTCTGCTGTCGCTGTTCGGGGTCACCGCAACGACGCTCGGGGCGACCATGCTCGCGGCATTCGCGGTGGCACTGGCGCTCGTGGTGTTCACAGGGCGGCCACGAGATCTCGGCTCTAGTTGAAGTCGAGCAACGTGATCGTGTGAGGCTCGGTCAGCGCCATCTTCGACATCCCCGTCAGCCGCGGCCGCGGACCGGGTCTCATGAGGAATCGGAAAGGGCCGTTGGTCAACCCGGCGATCATGTTGCTGTCGTACCACGACAGTGCCTGGCGCAGGGATGCCTTCTGCCACCACCAGTGGACGGACACCCAGGCCAGGAACGAAAAGGGCACCAGAACCCAGAGCAGCGCTCCTCGAACAAAGAGCAGCAGGAACCAGCCGACCCCGTTCAAGAACTTCATGGTTGCCCTTCGGTGACGTGACGCTGCTCCATTATGCGATTCGTCAGCCGTAGGGCGGCCGCGGCCACGAGATCTTACGGATTCGTGAGATCTGGCCGCGGGAGCTGTCTGCGCTCTTAACCTGAGAGCATGAGCGGCTCTCGAGGATGGCGCGCGGCCGCGGCGGGGATCGCTGCGGTGGTTCTCGGCGCGGGGGCGGGCGAGCTGGTCGCGACGTTCGCCGCACCGGCATCCAGCCCGTTCGCGGTTGTCGGCGGCGCCCTGATCGACCTCGCTCCGGCCTGGGCGAAGGACACCGCGATCGCGTGGTTCGGCACGTCCGACAAGGCGGCCCTGCTGGTCGGTATCGCCGTCGTGCTGCTGGTCGTCGCGGGGCTCGCCGGACTCGCCGAGGCGCGGTGGCGGCACTCCGGCGTGACCGCGTTCGCGGCGCTCGGCATCGGCGCCGGCATCCTCGGGCTGACCCGACCGGATGCCGGGATGCTGGCCTGGCTGCCGTCCGTGCTCGCCGGCGCGGTCGCGGCCTTTGCACTGCGGATGCTGCTTCGCCGTGTGGACGATGCCGGGCCTGAAGGTGAAGGGCAGCCGTCACGTCGAGCGTTCCTCACCTGGACGATCGGCACGGCCGCCGTGGGCGTGGCGATGGCTGTCGTCGGCGGGCTGGGGCGGGCGGGCTCCACGGTCGTCACGACAGTGCGCGAGGCCCTCAAGCTGCCGAAGCCGGCGGTTCCCGCCCCGGCGATCCCGGCATCCGCGTCGCTCGACGTCGCCGGGATCACCCCCGTGATCACGCCGAACGCGGACTTCTACCGCATCGACACGGCGCTCGTGGTGCCGTCGGTCGACCCGTCGAGCTGGAAGCTGCGTATCCACGGCATGGTCGCGCAGGAGGTGACGCTCACGTGGGACGAATTGCTCGCTTTGCCCCTGGTCGAGAGCGTCGCGACCCTGTCCTGCGTGTCGAACGAGGTCGGCGGGAACCTGATCGGCAACGCGGTCTGGCTGGGCTATCCGATCCGCGAGTTGCTGAAGCGCGCGGCTCCCGACGCGGATGCCGACATGGTGCTCTCCACGTCGGTCGACGGCTTCACCGCAGGAACGCCCCTCGAGGCGCTCACCGACGAGCGCGCCGCACTGCTCGCGATCGGGATGAACGGGCAGCCGCTCCCCCTCGAGCACGGCTTCCCGGTGCGGATGGTCGTGCCAGGCCTGTACGGGTACGTGTCCGCGACGAAGTGGGTGACCGATCTCGAGGTGACCCGGTTCGACAGGGCGAGGGCGTACTGGACCGACCGCGGATGGTCGGAGAGGGGCCCGATCAAGCTGGAGTCCCGCATCGACGTACCCCGTGAGGGGCGCACCGTGGCCGCGGGCGACTCCGTGATCGCCGGAGTCGCCTGGCAGCCGGGCACCGGGGTCTCCGGCGTCGAGGTGCAGGTGGACGACGGCGACTGGCAGCCGGCCGAACTCGCGACCGCGATCGCCGACGACACCTGGGTGCAGTGGCGCGTGCCCTGGAAGGCGAAGGCCGGTGAGCACAGCATCCGCTGCCGGGCGATCGCCGGCGACGGCACGGTGCAGACCGACACGATCGCGCCCCCGGCGCCGGACGGCGCGAGCGGCTGGCACACGATCAGCGTCAGCGTCTCCTGATCGATCGGCGACGGCCCGTGTGAGGGTTCCGTGAGGATCGCACTTCACAGTATTCACGAATTCGTGAAATGGGTGTACCGTCGCCTCTCATGAACACCATCATCAGCACGCGCGGTCTGACCAAGACCTACGGTCGCGTGCACGCCCTCGACGGACTCGACCTCGAGGTGGAAGCCGGCCAGGTGCACGGCTTCCTCGGCCCGAACGGCGCGGGAAAGTCCACCACCATCCGCATCCTGTTGGGGCTCGCCCGCAAGTCGGGCGGCACGGCATCCGTCTTCGGCCTCGAGCCCTGGGGCGACGCCGTGCAGATCCATCGTCGCGTCGCGTACGTGCCCGGCGACGTCAGCGTCTGGCCGAACCTCTCCGGCGGGGAGGCGATCGACTTCCTCGCCCGCCTGCGCGGGACGAAGACCAAGGATGCCGCGTACCGCGCCGAGCGGGAGCGCCTGATGACCGCATTCCAGTTCGACCCGCGCAAGAAGGGGCGCGCGTACTCGAAGGGCAACCGCCAGAAGGTCGCCCTCATCGCCGCGTTCGCCGTGCCGGCCGACCTGTACATCCTCGACGAGCCGACCAGCGGCCTGGACCCGCTCATGGAGGTCGTGTTCCGCGATGAGGTGCAGCGACTGCGCCGCAGCGGCGCCACTGTGCTGCTCTCCAGCCACATCCTCTCCGAGGTGGAGCTGCTCTGCGACCGGGTCTCGATCATCCGCGAGGGAAAGATCGTCGAGTCGGGTACGCTCTCCGAACTGCGCCACCTCACGCGCACCGAGGTGTCGTTCGAGGCTGCATCCGCCGACGCCCTCGCCGGCATCCCCGAGGCGCACGACGGCACGGTCGAGGAGGGCCGCGCGCGCTTCACGGTCGACAGCGACTCGATCCCTTCCGTGCTCCCCGTGCTCGCCCAGCGCGCCGTCACCGGGCTGCGGATCGAACCGCCCTCCCTCGAGGAGCTGTTCCTGCGGCACTACGGCGACGACCTCGCCGCCCTGCGCGCCGCCGAGGAAGACTCTTCGGATGCCGGTGCCGGCACCCGCGCCTCACGGCGCGCGGCCGCGAAGGGGACGCGCTGATGTTCCGCTCGCTTCTGCGCCAGCGATTGCGCCGCGACTGGCTGCAGCTGCTGCTCTGGATCCTCGCGACAGTGCTGATGGCGTACTCGGGCTTCGCGGGCGTCGCCCAGTCGTACGCCACGCACAAGGACCGGGTCGAGGTGCTCGCCGCCGTCATGGCGAACCCGGTGATCATGATGTTCCGCGGGCTTCCGTCCGGGGCATCCGAGGGACAGTTCCTGTCCTTCGAGATCCTCCCCTGGCTCACCATGCTCGCCGCCCTGATGAGCACCTTCCTCGCTGTCCGCCACACCCGCGGCGATGAGGAGGCGGGCCGCACCGAGTTGCTCGCCGCCACACCCGCGGGCCGGGCGCTGCCGACCGTCGCCACGATCGTCCACGGCCTGGCAGCGAACGTCGTGCTCGGCGTGCTGGTCGCGTTCGCACTGGCCGGCTCGAAGCTGCCCGCCGCAGGCTCCTGGCTGACGGGCGCGGTGTCGGCCACGACGGGCATCGCGTTCCTCGGCATCGGCCTCATCGCCGCGCAGCTCATGCGCACCTCGCGCGGTGCGAACTCCCTCACCGTCTGGATCCTGGTCGGAACCTTCCTGATCAACGGGATCGGCAATGTCGCAGGCACGCCGAGCGACGACCTCACTCGCATCTCGAGTTCGGGACTCGTCTGGCTCTCGCCCTTCGGGTGGGCCGAGCAGGCCCGCCCCTTCGACACCGACGATGCGTGGCCCGCCCTGCTCGGGCTCGGCTTCGGGCTCGTGCTCGCCGTCGGGTCGGTGGCTCTGCAGTCCCTGCGCGACATCGGCGAGGGCTTCATCCCCGCCCGCCCCGGACGGGTCTTCGCCCGACCCGCCCTGTCCAGCCCGCATGCGCTGGTCTGGCGGCTCACGAACGGCGCGATCATCGGCTGGGCTGTAGGCGGTGCGCTCACGGGCATCCTCGCGACGAAGCTCTCCGGCCTGGCCGGGCAGATCTCCGGCCAGAATCCCGCGGTGCAGCAGATCCTCGACAAGATCGGCAAGGCCGGCAACCTTGAGGAGACCGTGGTCTCGGTGTTCTTCACGATGATGGGCATCCTTGCCGCGTGCGCCGCCGTGCAGATCCTCGCCCGCGCGCGACAGGAGGAGGCGCACGGCACCGCCGAGATCGTGCTGGCACAGCCCGTGGGTCGCGTGCGCTGGCTGCTGGACTACCTGCTCGTGGCGACGATCGCGATCGCGATCATCGTCGCCGCGACCATGCTCGCCGCATTCGCCGGCCTCGCCGGGAACGAGGATGCCTCGGCGCTGGCGAAGGTCGTGACCGTCGTCGGGCTCGGCCAGGGCCTCGCCGCGTGCGTGTTCACGGCGCTCACGGCCCTGGCGTTCGTGCTGCTCCCCCGCGGCACGATCGCCATCGCCTGGGCACTCGTGATGCTGGCGACGGTCTTCGGCCTGTTCGGCCCGCTGTTCGGTCTGCCCGAATGGACGACGCGCTTCTCGCCGTTCGCCGTGACGCCCATCATCTCGGACGGGACCACCGACCTGCGCGGCACGTGGTGGCTGGTGATCATCGTCGCGGTCGTGGCCACGGCATCCCTCAGTCTCATGCGCCGGCGCGAGCTGCGCCCCGCAGCGTGACCGCTGCGCCGGTGGCCGCCCACGGATCGGCCACCGGCATCCGGATGAAAGGATGAACGCATGAGCGAGGACGTGACGCACGCGGGCGTGGATGCCGCCGAGAGCGCAGCCGCCGCGATCACCGCGGTCGGCTTCCCGCGGATGCCCGCGCGCGTCATGATGGCGCTGATCGCCGCCCCCTCCGAGGGGTACACGGCATCCGAGCTCGGCGACCGGCTGGGCGTCAGCGCCGCCGCGGTCTCGGGTGCCGTGCGCTACCTGCAGACGCTGCACGTGATCCGCAAGGTCTCGCGTCCGGACCAGCGGCTGGCGCGTTACGAGATCATCCCCGACACCTGGTACGTGATGATGTCGAACAACTCCCCCGTCTACAACCGGCTCGCCGCCTACATCGACGAGATCGGCGCGGCGCACGCCGAGGATCACGCGGCCCGCCTGCGCGCCGAGGAGATGGCCGAGTTCTTCCGGTTCATGTCCCTGCGGATGCCTCAGCTGGTCGACGAGTGGGAGACGCTGCGCGCCGAGCGCCGGCTGCAGAGCTGAGAGCACCGGCCCGGCGTGCGCGCTCGGGAACTCGTCGACGAGTGGGAGACGCTGCGCGCCGAGCGTCGCCTGCAGAGCTGAGAGCACCGGCCCGGCGTGCGCGCTCGGGAACTCGTCGACGAGTGGGAGACGCTGCGCGCCGAGCGTCGCCTGCAGAGCTGAGAGCAACCCCCTGTCCCATCGGGGATGTGCTGTATACCGTGGAGGGCATGAGCGGAAACAGCAGCGAGCCGGATCCGATGACCACCGCAGGGAACGAAGCGGGTACTTCGCGACGCGAACCTCAGGTGCTGAGATGGGTCTTCTGGCCCGCCGCCGTGATCGTCCTGGCGTTCGCCCTGTTCGCTCTGCTCGCGCCACACATCGCAGAGGCGCTCTTCAAGACCGTCCAGACGACGATCGTGAACGCCTTCAACTGGTACTACGTGCTGATCGCCGCCTTCTTCGTGGCGTTCTGCCTCTTCCTCGGCTTCAGCAGGTTCGGCGACATCAAGCTGGGCCGCGACGACGAGGAGCCCGAGTTCTCGCTGATGAGCTGGTTCTCCCTGCTGTTCGCGGCGGGAATGGGCATCGGCCTGGTCTTCTACGGGGTCAGCGAACCGCTCTCGCACTTCACGAATCCGCGCCCCGGAGTCACCGGCACACCGGAGCAGCTGGCCCAGGCCGCGCTCGGCCAGACCTACCTGCACTGGGGTGTGCACGCCTGGTCGATCTACGTGGTGATCGGACTCGCCCTGGCCTACGCCATCCACCGGCGGCGACGTCCCGTGTCGATCCGGTGGACCCTGGAGCCGCTGCTCGGCAAGCGCGTCGAGGGTGGCTGGGGGCACGCGATCGACGTGATCGCCCTGGTCGGCACCCTGTTCGGCGTCGCCACCTCGCTGGGACTCGGCGTGCTGCAGATGAGTGCCGGCCTGCACTCCGCCGGGTTCACGAACCCCGACGAGACCACCCAGGTGGTGCTCATCCTGATCATCTCGGTGTTCGTGCTGATGTCGGTGCTGTCCGGCGTGACCAAGGGCATGAAGTGGCTGTCGAATGCGAACCTCGTGCTCGCCGGCCTGCTGGTGATCTATCTGCTCGCGGCGGGGCCGACGGAGTTCCTGCTGCGCGAGTTCGTGCAGTCCCTCGGCTACTACATCCAGAACTTCGTGGGCCTCTCCTTCAACGTCAGCGCGTTCCAGGGCGCCGCCGGCGAGCAGTGGCAGGCGTCCTGGACGTCGTTCTACTGGGGCTGGTGGATCTCGTGGGCGCCGTTCGTGGGGATCTTCATCGCCCGCGTCTCGAAGGGGCGCACGGTGCGCGAGTTCGTGATCGGGGTGATCCTGGTGCCCACCCTGATCGGCGTGCTGTGGTTCTCAGTTCTCGGGGGCTCGGCCCTGGCGATGGAGCTCGCGAAGCCCGGCTCCCTCACCGGCCCCGACGGAACGGTCGATCTGCAGGGCGCGCTGTTCGCGATGCTGCAGAACGTCCCCGGTGCCACCGTGGTGAGCATCGGCGCCATCCTGCTGCTCGCGATCTTCTTCATCACCTCGGCCGATTCCGGGGCACTGGTGATGGGCATGATCGCCACCGGCGGCAAGCCCGAGCCGAAGCGCTGGATCCGCACGTTCTTCGTCGTGATCACCGCACTGCTGGCGATCTCCCTGCTGCTGTCGGGCGGGCTCACCGCGCTGCAGACCGCGGCCATCACCATCGCGCTGCCGTTCAGCATCGTGATGCTGCTGATCTGCTGGTCGACCGTGGTCGCGTTCACCCGCGAACGGCGTGCCTACGCCAAGGCCGAACGGGCGCAGTTCATCGACCGCATCGGCGAGTACTACGGTCTCGAGGTCGAGTCGCACGACGCGACCGGCGTGCTCGGCGCCCAACCGCGCTGGATGCGGCGACTGCAACGCCGGTTCGGGCTGCCCGTGGCGCCGACCGAGCCGATCCGCATCACACCCGGAGCGCTCTCGCTGGAGAGCCACGGCGATGCCTCGCCCTCCACCCTCGACGTCGACGATCTGGTGGGCGGCGATGAGCTCGCCGGCCTCGACGATCCCGACGTGAAGCAGCAGGATGCGGGTCCGTTCCTGAAAGAGTGACGCCTGTCAACGCCCTCCCCGCGGCGAGCGCCACCGGCTACCGTCACGGGCATGGACGAACGGCAGAGCAGTCAGGATCAGGACGCCGGGCAGCAGCCGCACACGCCGGGGCAGGATCCGGCGGGCAGCGGCGAACCGCACGAGGCACCTCAGTCGGCGGATGCTCCGGATGGGAGCGAGGGCGCGCACACCGGCATCCCCGAGGACAACCCGGCGCACAACACCGCCCCCGACGGCATGCCCGGCGATGAGGAGGGTGCGCCGCTCGGCGGGGATGAGCGCACCGAGGAGCAGCTCGACGCCGACACCGCGGTCGAGCGCGATGCGCTGAAGAGCCTCGACCCGGATGACACGCCGGCCTGAGGCGTCCTGAACGCACTTCGGCGCCGGCGGTGAGAACCGCCGGCGCCGATGGGGCCTTCTGAAGCCGGGTCAGGCCCCGCGCAGCTCCAGGGTGCAGCACTTGATGCCGCCGCCGCCGAGCAGCAGCTCGGATAGGTCGACCATGATCGGGTTGTAGCCGCGCTCGCGCAGCTGCTTCTCGAAGCCTGTGGCGCGCGGCGAGATGATCACGTTGTAGCCGTCGGAAGCCGAGTTGAGACCGAACACGGCGCCGTCCTCATCGGCGACGAGGATCGCGTCGGGGAAGCGCTCCTCGAGGATGCGACGGGATGCCTCGTCGAAGGCGTTCGGCAGGTAGGCGACGTTGGCGTGCTCCGGGCCGCCGTTCTCCTCACCGACGACCGGGTCGAGCACGGTCAGCGCGGTGTCGAGGTGGTAGAAGCGCGGGTCGACCAGGGTGAGCGTCACGACCTCGCGGTCGAAGACCTCGTGCACCTCGCGGTGGCTGTCGCCCGCGGAGCGGAAGCCGGTACCGGCCAGGATCACGTCGCCGGCGAGCAGGAAGTCACCCTCGCCCTCGTTGACCTCCTGGGGCAGCACGGTGTCGAAGCCGTGGGTGCGGAACCACTCGGCGAACGCGGGCGCCTCGCCCTGACGCTGCTCGTAGTAGAACTCGGGCACGTACGCCTTGCCACCGATGGTGAAGCCGCCGTTGGCCGTGTACACCATGTCGGGGTAGCCGGCGAGCGGCTCGATGAGCTCGACCTCGTGACCGAGCTCCAGGTACAGGTCGTACAGCTTCTGCCACTGCGCGACGGCCTTGGCGGTGTCGGTCGGTGCGGCCGGGTCCATCCAGGGGTTGATCTTGTAGTCGACCGTGAAGTGCTCGGGCCGGCACATCAGGTAGCGGCGGTGGTGGGCCTTGCGGGTCGCGGTGCCGGTGGCGGCGGTCTCAGGCGTGGACATGGGTGCTCCTCTGGAGAAGGTGCGGCGGACGCTGTCCAGGGGCCCGGCGGAAGTTCGACCCGCCCACGGTGAGTGGAGCGCGGGGAAGATGCGACACAGGCACGCCAGTTGTATTTTCGCATCCGGATGCCGAGATCGCCACTTTTTTCGCTGAGAGTCGTGTCGGGCGGTGTCCGCTCAGATCACTTCCGCGCTCCAGGGATCCGGGGTGCCGAAGCGATGCGCGGTTATCGAGATCGCCTGCTCGTGCACGAACGGCAGCAGCTCGAGCCGGCCGGCCGAGGTCACCTCGTTGTCGTACACGGCGAGGTCGGGGTCTCCCTCGACGGCGTCCGCGAGCGCGCGGTGCAGGTCGGCCACGGCATCCTGCCCGCCGATCAGACGCACCCGGCCCACGCGGGTCGCCTCCGGCGCAGGACGGCGGATCCGCTCGATCCACTCCTCATCGCTCTCCACCGCGACGGGCACCTCGAGCGCGCCGAGCTCGGCGCGCACCCCCGCGGGCACGCCGTCGGGCACCGACACGAAGAAGTCCGCCCCGGAGCGGATGCCGGCGAGCACCACCCGCAGGATCGCGGCGAGGGATGCATCCGACGCGGCCCGCACCGTCACCGGCAGCGGCCGGTACCGGAACAGGTTGCGCTCCACGCCCAGCTGCGAGACGTCGCGCACCTGACCGAACTCGCGGTCCCAGGCGACGGCATCCGAGAGCGCCGCCTGCCGCAGCCACTCGAAGGAGTCGAAGTCGAGCGAGGGCTGCGCCGACTCGATGAGTCCGGAGATCTTCACGTCCAGCCCGCGCAGATGCAGCGTGCTCGACGACTTGCCCCGCGGGCGCGAGCGCCAGGAGCCCAGCCCGATCAGGTAGTTCGGACCGCCGGCCTTCGCACCGGGGCCGACCGAGGAGCGCTTCCACCCGCCGAACGGCTGACGCTGCACGATCGCGCCGGTGATCCCGCGGTTCACGTACAGGTTGCCGGCCTGCACCTCGTCCAGCCACAGCGCCAGATCGGCGGGGTCCTGGGTGTGCAGGCCCGCGGTCAGTCCGTACGCCACGGCGTTCTGCATCCGGATCGCCTCGGACAGCGTCGAGGCGTGCATGATGCCGAGCACCGGCCCGAAGAACTCCTCGCGGTGGGTGCGAGAACCGGGCTGAACGCCCACGCGGATTCCGGGACTCCACAGCCTTCCGCTGTCGTCCAGTGAGCGCGGCTCGACCAGCCACTGCTCCTCGCCCTCGAGCTGGGTGAGCGCCCAGGCCAGCTTGCCCTGCGGCTTCTCGATCACCGGGCCCACCTCGGCCTGCGGATCCCCGGGCCAGGCCACGCGCAGCGAGCGGGTGGCGTCGACCAGCTGCCGCGCGAAGCGCTTGGAGCGGCCCACCGGCCCGACCAGGATCGCCAGGGACGCCGCCGAGCACTTCTGCCCGGCGTGCCCGAACGCGCTGTGCACCAGGTCGGCGACGGCGAGGTCGAGGTCGGCGGTCGGGGTGATGATCATGGCGTTCTTGCCGCTGGTCTCCGCGAGCAGCGGCAGGTCGCTCCGCCACGACCGGAAGAGCGCCGCGGTGTCCCACGAGCCCGTGAGGATCACGCGATCCACGTCCGGGTGCGAGATCAGCTGCTGCCCGAGCTCGCCCTCCTCCACGTCGGCGAGCACCAGCACGTCGCGCGGGATGCCGGCCTGCCACAGCGCCTCGGCGATGACCGCCGCGCAGCGACGGGCCTGCGGCGCAGGCTTGAAGACGACGCCCGATCCCGCGGCGAGCGCGGCGAGCACCCCGCCGGCGGGAATCGAGATCGGGAAGTTCCAGGGCGGCGTCACGACGGTCACCCGGGAGGGCTCGAACGCCGCGCCGGCGATGCCGTCCAGCTCGCGGCAGGTGGCGGCGTAGTACTTCGCGAAGTCGACGGCCTCGCTCACCTCGACATCGCCCTCGGCGAACGTCTTGCCGGTCTCGATCGCGGCGACCTCGATGAGCTCTGCGCGGTGGCCGGCGAGGGCGGCCGCGGCGCGCAGCAGCACCTCGCTGCGCTCGGACGCCGGGCGGGAGCCCCAGCCGGATGCCGCGTCCCGAACGCGCGTGACGGTGTGCGCCAGCATCCGCTCGTCGTCGATCCGCGAGGCGCGCAGGGTCGCGATACCGAGATCGGACAGGCCTGCGGCGGAGACGCGCTCGAAGATCCCGCGTGCCCAGTCCCGGTTCACGGCGAGCGCCGGGTCGCTGTCCGGTGTGTTCACGAACCCGGGGGCACCGGCGGCGGAGCCCGCCACCTCCTGACGGGAGTACACCGCGGTCTGCAGGAACGGGTCGTCGTCGGCTCCGTACTCGTCGTCATCTCCCGACGAGCCGCGGGCGATGCCGAGCACCAGACCCGTGAGGTCCTGGGTCTCGGCTCTGGGCCTGGTCATCGGACGCACCGATTCGTGCAGCGGCGCCGTACGGTTCTGCGCCCGGCGCGGACCGATCTGCAGGGAGTGGTCCCGGGCACGGCTGACCGAATCGACGAAGCGCAGCCGCTCGCGCTCGAACAGCGAGCGATCCTGCGCGAGGTCGAAGGCGGCGGAGAGGAAGTTCGAGGGCGACGCGTTCTCCTCCAGCCGGCGCACCAGGTAGCTGATCGCGACGTCGAACTCGTGCGGATGCACCACCGGTACGTACAGCAGCACCGGCCCGACCGTGCGCGAGACCGCGGCGACCTGGGCCTGCGCCATCCCGAGCAGCATCTCGAACTCCACCGAGTCCTGCACGCCGCGCTCGCCCGCGAGCAGCCAGGCGAAGGCGATGTCGAACAGGTTGTGCCCGGCCACGCCGACGCGTACCGCGGCGACGTTGCGCGGCTGGAACGCCTCGTCCAGGCAGCGCAGGTAGTTGGCGTCGGTGTCGAGCTTGGAGACGTAGGGAGCCTGCGTCCAGCCGTGCATGACGGCGTCCACCTTCTCCATCGCGAGGTTCGCGCCCTTGACCAGGCGCACCTTGACGGGCGCCCCGCCGTGCTCCACGCGGTCGCGCGCCCAGGCGGTGAGCTCGCGCATGGCGGGCCGCGCGTCGGGCAGATAGGCCTGCAGCACGATGCCCGCCTCGAGGCCCTTCAGCCGGGGGTCCTCGAGGATGCGGGTGAACACCGCGATGGTCAGGTCGAGGTCCTTGTACTCCTCCATGTCGAGGTTGATGAAGGTGCCGTTCGACGCGGCCGTCAGATACAGGGGCGTGAGGCGCTCGATCACGTCCTCCACCACGTCGTCGAACGCCCACATCGAGATGCGGCTCATGACCGCCGAGACCTTGACCGACACGTAGTCGACGTCGTCGCGACGGATGAGGTCGTGGATGCCGTCGAGACGGCGCTTGGCCTCCGCCTCGCCCAGCACGGCCTCGCCGAGCAGGTTGAGGTTCAGCCGATGCCCCGTGTCACGCAGCTTCTCCAGCGCGGCGCCGAGCTTCTCGGGGCGGGCGTCCACGATCAGGTGACCGACCATCTCGCGCAGCACCCGCCGCGCGATCGGCACGGTCGGCAGCGGCAGCACGGGCGCGACCCCGCCGCCCAGACGCACGACGCCACGCAGGTACCAGGGCAGGAACCCGGGAGCGAGCGGTGCGACGCGGTGCAGGTTGGATGCCGCGGCCGCGGCGCTCTCGGGCCGCATGACGCCGTCGACGAACCCCAGGGTGAACGGCAGGCCGTTCGGATCGCGCAGCACGCCGGCCAGGCGCTGCGCTGCGGGATCGACGGGGATCGACGCCTCCTCCTGCACCCAGCGACGGGTGAGTTCGACGGCGGCGTCCTCCAGACGCGCCCCGGGTGCGACGGACGGCTGCTCAGACATGTTCCCAGCGTAGGTCCCGACCGCGCGGGAAGGCGGCGGAACCCGGTGGCACCGGCGGAAGTCACCCTATGCTGATCTCGTGAACGCCGCCCCGCCCTCGCCCGCTCAGGAGAGGACCGTGCTCACCCGGGTGCGGCGCATGGCGAGCCTGATCCCGACGCCGTGGCTGATCACGGCCGGCGGCGCGGTGCTGCTGGCGGCGACGGCGGCGTTCGGAGGCCTGCAGACGGTGCCGCCGAAGCCCGTCCCCGTCGTGTCCGTCGGAGAGCAGTACTCCGGCTCCGACCTGGAGATGACGGTGCAGGGCGTCGAGCTCCGCGCGGAGCATGGCAATGCGGCATCCTTCCCCGACAAGGACAAGCACGAGAAGGTCCTCGCCGTGATCGTCGACGTGGTGAACACCTTCGACAAGCCCCGATTCGCGACCGGCATCGGGAGTCCGTCGCCGGCCGTCGATGGCATCCACGTCGAAGGCATCGAGAAGAAGCCTGCGATCGCCTACGCCGATGGCAGCGCCGGGCAGGTCTGGCTGCAGCCCGGCATCCCGGTGCGACTGGTGCTGTCGTGGGTCGTCGGCTCGGACGAGCTGCACGACGGCGACGAAGTGCGGCTGACCCTTCCCGATTCCACGCACAGCGTGGGCACCAACGTGCA
>Ga0308161_1001570_pt1 | contig 26859 bp, 21 predicted proteins | sample PhyFR2_FD_201034 | JGI IMG/M metagenome (GOLD analysis project Ga0308161, IMG submission 201034) | Phyllosphere microbial communities from UC Gill Tract Community Farm, Albany, California, United States - DLSLF.R2 | ecosystem: Host-associated > Plants > Phyllosphere > Unclassified | place: USA...
CTTCTCGACCTCGGCCAGGAAGTCATCAGCCGAGCCGATGTCGTTGATGGCGACCTGCTTGGGAGCCTTGGTCGTGGTGGTTGTCATGTAGAGATTGCTCCGAACGGACATGAGTCGGGCCGTGACGACGAGGGAGCGACCCCCTGGTCCACACCGATCGTCGGTGCGAGCCGTCATGGCAGTGATTGGTTGGCGCGGATTGCGCCAATGGAGTCTAACCGCACCGCGCGGGCACCCACAACCAGGCCGGTCGGGCGTGTCACGGAGCGTCACGTGCGGTGCAGACCCGGCGGTGGTGCCGCGGTGCGGCCGCACCGCGGCGGACGGGAGGCCCGTGGCGGGGCCGCCACGGGCCTCCCGTCCGCCAGGTGCGCACCCCCGGCGACGCGGGCCGGCCCCGATGACCGGCGACGGTGACCCGCCCCCGGCGTCCGCTCAGTCGAGCAGTGCGCTCCGGAGCGTGTCGAGCCCGACGCCGCCGAGTGCGAGCGCGCGGTGGTGGAACGCCTTGAGGTCGAACGCGTCGCCCTCGCGCGCCCGGACCTCGTCGCGGATCGACTCCCACACGCGCTGGCCGACCTTGTACGACGGCGCCTGCCCGGGCCAGCCGAAGTACCGGGCGACCTCGAACTGCACGAACTCGGGCGCCATGTTGACGTTCTGGCCCATGAAGTCGAGCGCGTACTCCCACGTCCAGCCGCCACCGTCCGGGTTCGTCTTCTGCAGGTGCACGCCGATGTCGAGCACGACCCGGGCGGCACGCATCCGCTGCCCGTCGAGCATGCCGAGCCGGTCGCCGTCGTCGTCGAGGAAGCCGAGCTGCTCCATCAGGCGTTCGGCGTAGAGCGCCCAGCCCTCGACGTGCCCCGACGGTCCGGCGAGCTGCCGGCGCCAGGTGTTCAGCTCGCCGCGGTTGTGCACGGCCTGGCTGATCTGCAGGTGGTGGCCCGGGACGCCCTCGTGGTAGACCGTCGTCTTCTCACGCCAGGTGCCGAACTCGGTGACGCCCTCGGGCACCGACCACCACATGCGGCCGGGGCGGGAGAAGTCGTCCGAGGGCCCCGTGTAGTAGATGCCGCCCTCCTGCGTCGGGGCGATCCGGCACTCGAGGCGCTTGATCGGGTCCGCGATGTCGAAGTAGACGCCGTCCATCGCGCGGATCGAGGCGTCGCTCGTCTCCTGCATCCACCGCTGCAGCGCGTCGGTGCCGTGCAGGACCCGGGCCGGGTCGGCGTCGAGGAGCTCGATGGCACGGGCCACCGAGGCGCCGGACTCGATGCGGTCGGCGATGCGCTCCTGCTCGTCGCGCATCCGGGCGAGCTCCTCGATCCCCCACTCGTAGGTCTCGTCGAGGTCGACGACCGCGCCGAGGAAGCGACGGGAGTGCAGCGCGTAGTCCTCGCGTCCGACGGCGTCGACCGGCGTCGCGAGGGGCAGCAGCTCGTGCTCGAGGAACCCGCCGAACGAGCGGCAGGCAGCCGCGGCCACCTCGGCGCCGCGGGCGAGCTCGGCCTGCAGCGACTCGGGCAGCGGCGCACCGCCCTCGAGCGCGGCGGACGCCACGAACTGGCGGAAGAAACCGTCAGGGGCGCCGGTGCGGGCGGCCTGCTCGGCGATGAGCGCGACCTGCCGCCGTGTCGGCGTGACCTGCTCCCGGGTGCCCTGGAGGAGGGTCTCGCGGTAGCCCTCGAGGGCGTCCGGCAGCGCGTGCAGTCGGCCGGCGACGCGCTGCCAGTCGTCCGTCGTCGCGGTCGGCATGAGGTCGAGCACGTCCCGGAGCTCCTGCGCGGGGCTCGCGATGACGTTGAGGTCGCGCAGGTGCAGCTGCCGCTCGTGCGACTCGAGCACGAGGTCGAGCTCGGCACCGAGGTCGGTCTTCGTCACCCGGTCGACGTCGTCGGCCGCGGGAGCCGCGTCGAGCGCACGGCGCGCGGCGCGGGCGGCGTCGGCCATGGCGTCGGCACCGGCGGGCGACGTGTCGCCGTACCCGTCGGTGCGGCCCGGGACGCCGATGTACGTGGCGACGGTCGGGTCGAGGTCGACGAGGGTGGACACCCAGTCCTCGGCGACGCGGTCGACGGCGGACGGGTGACGGACTGGACGGTCTTCGGTCATGTCCCCGACCCTACCCACGTGCGTTCCGGGACACGGGCGCGGCCGCGGAACGCCCGGGAAGGCGGAAGGGAGGCGCGGTGCGGGCCCGCACCGCGCCTCCCGTCCGTCCGCTGGTCGCGGCCGGCGTCAGTGCGCCGCCGCCTCCCAGTTCGGGCCCACGCCCACCGACACGTCGAGCGGCACGCTGAGCTCGGCGGCACCGCCCATGCGCGTGCGCAGGATCTCCTCGACGCGCTCCTGCTCCCCCGGTGCGACCTCGAGGATGAGCTCGTCGTGCACCTGGAGCAGCAGGTGCGACGCGAGGTCGCCGTCCCGCAGGTCGGCGGCGACGCCGAGCATCGCGATCTTCATGATGTCCGCGGCCGACCCCTGGATCGGCGCGTTCAGCGCGGCGCGCTCGGCGTTCTCGCGCAGGACGCGGTTCGGGCTCTTCAGGTCGGGGAACGGGCGTCGGCGTCCGAAGATCGTCTCGGTGTAGCCGTCCTCCCGGGCCTGCTCGACGACCCCGCGCAGGTAGTCGCGGACGGCGCCGAACCGGGCGAAGTACTCGTTCATGAGCGTGCGCGCCTCGGACTGCTCGATGCGCAGCTGCTTGGACAGGCCGAACGGGCTGAGGCCGTACGCGAGGCCGTACGACATCGCCTTGACCTTGGTGCGCATCTCGGGCGTGACGTCGGCCGGCTCGACACCGAACACCCGGGCGCCGACGAAGCGGTGCAGGTCCTCGCCCTCGTTGAACGCCTGGATCAGCCCGGGGTCGCCGGACAGGTGCGCCATGATGCGCATCTCGATCTGCGAGTAGTCGGCGGTGACGAGGGTCGTGTACGGCTCGGCGACGGCGAACGCCGACCGCACCCGACGGCCCACGGCGGTCTTGACGGGGATGTTCTGCAGGTTCGGGTCGGTCGACGAGATGCGGCCGGTGCTGCTGCCGGTCTGCTCGTAGCTGGTGTGGATGCGGCCGTCGACGACCGCGGCGTCGAGGGTGTCGACGATCTGCCGGAGCTTGGTCGCGTCGCGGTGCTGGAGCAGCAGGCCGAGGAACGGGTGCGGGTGCTGCTCCTGCAGGTCGGCGAGGCTCGCGGCGTCGGTCGAGAAGCCGGTCTTGGTCTTGCGGGTCTTCGGCATCGCCAACTCGGTGAACAGGACCTCCTGCAGCTGCTTCGGCGAGCCGAGGTTCACCTCGTGGCCGATCTCGGCGAAGGCCTGCTGCGCGAGCTCGGCCGCGCGCTCCCCCAGGTCGTGCGACAGACCGGTGAGCACGGGCCGGTCGATGCCGACGCCGATGGTCTCCATGCCGGCGAGGACCGGGACGAGCGGGAGCTCGATCGTGTCGAGGACCCGGAGCGAGGACTCGTCGACCCGGGCGCGCAGGGCCGTGTCCACGCGGAGCACGTACCAGGCGTGCACCCCGACGTTCACCGGGTCGGTCTCGGGCACGAGCTGGTTCGGGTCGGCGGTCGGGAGTTCCTCGCCGAGCTCCTGGTAGACGAGGTCGGCGAGGGGCTGGCCCTGCTTGCCGGGCTGCGCGAGCCACCCGGTCAGTCGGGCGTCACCGGCGATGCCGTGCACGGTGATGCCGACCGTGCCGAGCGCCTTGATCGCGGCCTTGGCGTCGTGGAAGTGCTTCGGCGCGTCGGAGGCGAACCAGGCCGCGAGCTGCTCGTAGTCCTTCGTGCCGCTGCCGCCCGGGACGAGCACGGCGTCGTCGTGGGTCGCGATGCCGATGGCGCTGAGGCGGCCGTCGATGACCTCGACCGCGACGCCGAACCCGTTCTCGGCGTCCTTCGCGACCTTCTGGTCGAGCCAGTGGCCGAGTTCCTCGTCGATGACGGTCTTCACGGGCGGCGGGGTCGGCGCACCGCTGTCGACGGCGCCCTCGGCAGCGGTGCCGTCGGACGGCTCGCCGGTGCCCGCGACCTTGAGGACGCGGTCGAGCAGGGTGCGGAACTGCAGCTTCGCGAACAGTTCGCGCACGGCCTGCTCGTCGAGCGGCCGGAGCGCCACGTCGCCGGGGCCCACCGGCAGCTCGACGTCGTCCACCAGTCGGTTCAGCCTGCGGTTGCGGATCGCCCGGTCCTTCTGGTCGCGCAGGTTGCCGCCGACCACGCCCTTGATCTCGTCGGCGTGCTCGAGGACGCCGTCGAGCGAGCCGTACTGGGTGATCCACTTCACCGCGGTCTTCTCGCCGACCTTGTCGATGCCGATGAGGTTGTCGCTCGTCTCACCGACGAGGGCGGCGATGTCCGGGTACTGGTGCGGTTCGATGCCGTACCGCTCGTACACCTTGTCGCGGTCGTAGCGCGTGAGCTCGGACACCCCGCGGACCGACGGGTACAGCAGCGTCACGTCGTCGTTGACGAGCTGGATCGAGTCGCGGTCGCCCGAGACGACGTACACCTGGTAGCCCTGCTCGGACCCCTGGCGGGCGAAGGTGGCGAGGATGTCGTCGGCCTCGTAGTCCTCCTTCGTGACGGTGGTGATGCCCATCGCCTCGAGCGCCTGCTGCAGGAGCGGGATCTGCCCCTTGAACTCGGCCGGGGTCTCGGAGCGGGTGCCCTTGTAGTCCTCGTACTCCCGCGTGCGGAAGGAGAACCGGGAGATGTCGAACGCGACCGCGAGGTGCGTGGGCTTCTCGCGCTGGAGGAGCATGAGCAGCATCGAGATGAAGCCGTGGATGGCGTTCGTGTGCTGCCCCTCGCGGTTCACGAAGCTGTCGACCGGCAGGGCGTAGAAGGCACGGAAGGCGAGCGAGTGGCCGTCGATGACCATGAGGGTAGGCTTTGCGGAGTCCGACACCCGGACAGCCTACCGACGCCATACGACACGGGAGTCCTGCGCGCGTGACCGACGAAGCGACCACCGGTGGAACCCTCGCCGACGCCGGGGTGGACCCCCGTCTGGCCGACCGCGGCATGGGGGAACTCGCCGAGAAGATGGGCATGGTCATCACCGAGCTGACCGCCGAGCGCGCGGTCGGGTCGATCCCGGTCGAGGGCAACCGGCAGCCGGTCGGCCTGCTGCACGGCGGCGCGTACGTCGTGCTCGCCGAGAGCCTCGGGTCGATGGCCGCGAACGTGCACGCCGGCCCGGGTCGGTACGCCGTCGGGATCGAGCTGAGCGCTTCGCACTCGCGCAGCGCCACGAGCGGCCGGGTCACCGGGACGTGCACGGCGATCCACCTCGGCGGGACGCTCACCACGCACGAGATCGTGCTCACCGACGACGAGGGCCGACGCTGCTCGACCGTCCGCATCACGAACATGATCCGCGAGCGGCGCTGACCCCGCAGCCGTCAGTCCTCCGGCGGTCGCTGCAGCAACAGTCGCGCGTCGCCGAAGCCGAGCCGCCGGTAGAGCCGCTCCCCGACGACGCTCGAGTGCACGACGACCCGTTCCGCGCCGGCCTCGTCCGCGAGGTCGACCAGCGCGGCGACGAGCGCACCCGCGACGCCCCCACCACGCAGGTCCGGGTGCACGTAGACGCTCTGCAGCTCCGCCGCGACGCGGCCGTGCGGCCGGTGCGGCACCGGCGGGCGCGGGTTCAGCGCGAGCCACGCCATGCCGAGCACGACGCCGCCCCGTTCCGCGACGACGCACCGGTGCGAGTCCGCGTGCTCGCGCCCGAACGCCGCCGTCGCGTCGCGGTACGCCTCGGGCGTGACGGTCGGTACCCGACCGTCCTCGTCGACGCTCCACCGCCACCGCAGGTCGGCCACCGCTGCCATGTCCCCCGGCCGGGAGGCACGGATCACCACGTCGTCCATGCCCCCACCCTGCCAGGTGGCCGGTCCGCGGCGGGGCCGACCCGCGCCTCCCGTCCGACCCGCACCACGCGTCGGCCGTCACCCGCGCCGACGGAGCAGACGACGTCGGGTCGCGGGCGCCCACCCGACGGTTCCTGCTCCAACGGCGGCCGGGGCGGGCGGCCCGGGAACGCGACAAGCGCCGCCGGACGGTGTCCGGCGGCGCTTGTCGCGTGAGCGAGCGGGTGCTACTTCTTGGCGCTGAGCTGCTCGATGATCGCCTTGGCGACGTCGTGCATGGTGAGGCGGCGGTCCATCGACGCCTTCTGGATCCAGCGGAACGCCTCGGGCTCGGTGAGGCCCATCTTCTCGTTGAGCAGGCCCTTGGCGCGGTCGACGAGCTTGCGGGTCTCGAAGCGCTCGACCAGGTCGGCGACCTCGGCCTCGAGCGTGATGATCTGCTGGTGCCGCGAGAGGGCGATCTCGATCGCGGGGAGCAGGTCGTTCGGGGTGAAGGGCTTCACGACGTAGGCGAGGGCACCGGCCTCGGTCGCGCGCTCGACGAGGTCCTTCTGGCTGAACGCCGTGAGGAGGACCACCGGAGCGATGTGGTTCTTGGAGAGCTTCTCGGCCGCGGAGATGCCGTCGAGCTGGGGCATCTTGACGTCCATGACCACGAGGTCCGGGCGGAGGTCGGTCGCGAGCTGCACGGCGGTCTCGCCGTCACCCGCTTCGCCGACGACGTCGAAGCCGTTGTCGCGGAGGATCTCGACGATGTCGAGACGGATGAGCGACTCGTCCTCGGCGACGACGACGCGACGCGGTGCTGCTGGGGTTGCTTCTGTGTCACTCACGACGGAGAGCCTACTAGACGGCCGGAGAGGACGCCGCCGGGCATCCCGACGGACGACCGGCCCGACCGAGGACCCGGCGAACGGACGATCGGTACGAGTGGCGGGACTCGAACCCGCACGCCGTGAGGCAGAGCATTTTGAGTGCCCCGTGTCTACCGTTCCACCACACTCGCGAGGAAGCCAGGCTAGCAGCCCGGCACGCCGCACCCCGTTCGCGCGCCCGTCGTCCGCCGCGGTCGTCGGGGCCGGCCGCTACAGTCGGTCGCACGGGGATGCGGGGGCGCGAGGCCGACGTCGTCGTCCCCTCGCACCGACCCGGAGGCACCCATGACCGACGACGCCCTGTTCTCGAGCCTGTTCGCCGCGGTGGCCGCAGCCCCCGACGACGTCGCCCTGCGCGGGCAGGTCGCACAGCTCCTGCTCGACCGCGGCCGTCCGGCGGAGGCGCTGCAGCACGCGGCGGTCGCCCTGCAGCACGCCCCGGGCGACGCGACCGCGCTGCGGGTGCTGACCGCGGCGTCCGCAGCCCTGCGCGGGTCGGCGGCGGGCGACGCCGTCCCGACCCCGGAGCGCGGGACCGACGGCGGCGTCCGGCCGCACGCGGATGCGACACCGGAGGCGACCGGGGACCGCAGCACCGCGGCGGACGGCGACCACCCCGCCGACGCGGGCGGCCCCGGGACCGGCACCGCGCCTCCCGGCCGTGCCGGCGACGACTTCGACTGGCGACGCGCGGAGGCGGACCTGGGCCACGTCGTGCCGCCGCCGTTCGTCGATGCGACCCCGACGTCCGACCGGTCCACGGCGGACGGCGACGGCGACCGCCCGGAGCGGATCCGAGTGGACGGCGGCGACGGGGAACCGGTCGTCGACGTCGAGGTCGAGCGCCCGCAGGTGACCCTCGCCGACGTCGGTGGTCTCGAGGACGTCAAGCAGCGGATCCGCGAGTCGTTCCTCGAACCGATGCGGCACCCCGAGCTGGCGGCGGCGTTCGGCAAGACCCTCCGCGGCGGCCTCGTGCTGTACGGCCCGCCCGGGTGCGGCAAGACGTTCATGGCGCGGGCGATCGCCGGGGAGCTCGGTGCGCACTTCCTCACGGTGCGGATCGACCAGGTGCTCGACCCGTACATCGGCGCGACGGAGAAGAACCTGCACGCGGTGTTCGAGGCCGCGCGGGCCAAGGCACCCGCGGTCCTGTTCCTCGACGAGATCGACGCCCTCGGTGCACGCCGCTCGAGCATCGGCACGGGGTGGAGCGGCCTGCGGCAGATGGTCAACCAGCTGCTGCTCGAGCTCGACTCGGTCGGGTCGGACAACGACGGCCTGTTCGTCCTCGCCGCGACGAACAGCCCGTGGGACGTCGACCCCGCGCTCCTGCGACCCGGTCGCTTCGACCGGATGACACTCGTGCTACCGCCCGATGCCCCGGCTCGCGAGGCGATCCTCCGGCACCACTTCGCGCGACGGCCGATCGCCGGGATCGACCTCGCGGAGGTCGTCGCCGCGACCGAGGACTTCAGCGGAGCCGACCTGGAGCACCTCGTCACCTCGGCGGCGGAGCAGGCGATGGCGCGGTCGGTGGCCGCCGGACGGATCGAACCGGTCGTGATGGACGACGTCCTGCGTGCTCGCTCGCAGGTGCAGCCGTCGACCGGGTCCTGGCTCGTCACGGCGAAGAACGTCGCGGCCTTCGCGAACGCGGACGGCCGGTACGACGACCTCGTCGCGTACCTGCGGCGCAAGCGTGTCCTCTGACGCCGACGCGACCGCGTCCGCGGCGGCACTGGCCGGGTCGCTCCGCGCCGTCGGGCAGCTCGACCGTGCGGAGCAGGTGCTGCGCGAGGCGTCCGCGCACGCGCCCGAGGACCCGGTGCTGCTCGTCGAGTGGGCGACCCTGCTCCAGCACCGCGGCGACCTCGCGGGCGCCGAGTCCGCCGCGCGAGCCGCGGTCCGCGCCGCGCCCGAGTCGCTCGCGGGGTACGTCCGGCTGGCCCTGGTGCTCGTCGCGGCACAACGCGGGCGCGAGGCGCGGGCCGTCACCGCGCAGCTCGTCGCCCAGGCACCGGACGTGCCCGCGGTCTGGACGACCCACGCGCTGGCCTCCGTCGACGACCGACGCCCGGGGTCGCTCGCGACCGTGCGCGACGCGTACCGTCGGGCGATCGACCTGGCGCCCGACGACCCCGACCACGTGGTCGTCGCCGCGGTCTGCGAGCACGCGTACCGCCGACACGCGGTCGCGCGGGACCTCGTGGCGCGCGGGCTCGCGATCGCGCCGCAGTCCCCCGCCCTGCTCGGGCTCCGCGCCGAGTACGCGCCCGTCCGCGAGCAGCCGGCCCTGCTGCTCGACCTGCTCACGACGAACCCGTCGGACCAGGAGGCGCGGGAGCTGCTCGACGCGGCCGTCACCTGGGAGCGCCGGCTCGCCGCCACCGCCGCGGTGCTGCCCGTCGTGGTCGCGGTCGTCGCGCTCGGTGCGGTCGTCGCCGCTCCGGCTGCCGCCGGCCCGCTGACGACCCTGCTCGCCGCGGTGTCGGGCGGGCTCGCGCTGCTCGTGCGGCGGCGGTACCGCGCGCGGCGGGACCGACTGCCGACGAGCTACCTCGACACCCTGCCCGCGACCGGTCGACGGCCGGCGCGGTGGGCGGCGTGGACCGCGGCGGTCGCGACTGCTGCCGGTGCGGTCCTCGCGTGCACGCCCCTGACCGTGGTGGCCCCGGTCGCGGTCCTGGCCGTCCTCGGCGTCGCGGTCGTGGCCGGCCTGGTCGTGGTCGCCACGCCGCTGCCCGGTGACGACCGGGTCCTCGTCGCAGCCCGACGCCGCTCCGGTCGGGTCGCGTTCGGCACCGCCTGGCGGTACGGCGGGCTGCGCCAGGAACTCGCGCTCGGGACCGGCCTCGCGGTCGCGGCCCTCACGGCAGCCGTCGCCGGAGCGGTGCTGGCCACGGCACCGACCGGTGCGGTCACGCTCGTCGCCTGGCCGGCCGCCCTGGTCACCGCCGCCTCGTTCGTCGAGGCCGTCCGCGCGGGTCGGCACGCGCCGCAGCGGTGGCTCCGTGCCGTCGGCGTGCGCTACCGGCTCGTCGCACTCCTCGGGTTGACGGCGCTGCTGCTCGTGCTCGGCGGGCTCGGGCTCCGGGACGCGTCGGCACGGGACCTGCCGGACGAGGGTGGGCGCCCCGCTCCGGCACCGGTGCCGTCCTGGGCACCGCCGACGAGCGTGCCGACACCGACGCTCGACCTGCCGTCGTTCCCGCCGTTCGACGTCCCCTCGATCGGCACCTGGCCGGCGCGGTCGTCCGCGGCCGGCGGCACCTGAGCAGCGCGGTCGCCCGCGGCCGGCGGCACCTGACCGGCGCGGTCGCCCGCTGCCGGTCCTGGCGCCGTTCGGGCCGTCCGGACGGGTAGGCGGAGGACGAAGCGTGCGCCGCCGAGCGGCGTCTCGTCCGGCGGCGCGTGCTCGGGCGCGTGCGCGAGCGTGCCGCCGTGCGCCGTCGCGATCCCGCGGGCGATCGGCAGCCCGAGGCCGGCCCCGCCGGACCGGACGTCGCGTGCCTCGGCGAGCCGGACGAGCCGGTCGAACACCCGCTCGCGGTCGGCCGCGGGGATGCCGGGGCCGTCGTCCTCGACGATGAGCAGCGCCGCATCGTGCTCGCGCGCGACCGTCACCCGGATGGTGCCCACGCCGTCGGTGGCGCGGGCGGCGTTGTCGACGAGGTTGCCGAGGACCTGCGCGAGTCGGTCGGGGTCGACCTCGGCGGTGACGGCGTGGTCGGGCGCCCGGACGTCGAGCGTCATCGCGGGGAGCCGGACCCGCGCGCGGTCGACCTCGGCACGGGCCCAGGCGACGAGGTCGACCGGGCGTCGGTCGAGGGCGATCCCGCGGTCGAGCCGGGCCATCGTGAGCATGTCGTCGACGAGCCGCGCGGCACGGTCGGCCTGCCGGACCACGTGCACCGCGAGCTCCTCGCGCATCGCCGGGTCGGCGTCCCGGACGAGCGTGTCCGCCGCCGCGCGGACCCCCGCCACGGGGGTGCGCAGCTCGTGGGCGGCGTCGGAGAGGAAGCCACGGACGCGCTCCTCGGCGGCCACGGCCTGCGCCTCGGCACCCTCGACGGCGTCGAGCATGTCGTCGAGGGCCACCGCGACCCGGCCGATCTCGGTGTCCCGGCGCGTCGGCCGGAGACGACGGCCGCGGTCGCCCTGCGTGATGGACCGTGCGGTGGCGGCGAGCTCGTCGAGGGGACGGAGCGAGCGCCGCACGACGAACACGACGCCGACCACGGCGACACCGAGGAACGCGAGCGAGGCACCGCCCATCACCCAGCCGAGCTGGGTGAGGGTCTCCTCGACGTCCCGGGTCCCCGCGGTGAGGGTGATCCGGGTGCCGTCGTCGAGCACCGACCGGAGTGTCAGGACCCCGTCGTCGGACGAGACGGACGACGACGTCACCCGGACGCCGCCCGTCCGCGCGGCCGACGACGAGCCGTCCGACGCGTCGGTCCCCCGGTCCGCGGTCGACCCCGAGGTCGCGGAGCCGCGGCCCTCGCGACCCGCGGGTCCGGGGAGGGTCGCGGGGTCCGGCGGTCCGGAGCGCAGCTGGTCGGGCGTGGGTCCGGCGTCGACGGCCGCTCCGTCGGGTTGCACGATCCGGACCGACAGTCCCTGTGCGGACAGCCGGTCGGCCAGGTCGTCGGCGTCGAGCACGCCGACGAGGGCCGCCGCGGCCGAGGCACGGTCGCGCAGTCGGTCCTCGACCTGGGCGCGGAGCCGGGCGCCGAGGACCGCCTCGACCGCGACGACGAGTCCGGTGAGCAGGACGGCGAGGAGCACGAGCACGGCGACGACGGTGCGCAGCCGGAGCGACGGGGTGCGCAGGCCACGCTGCCCCGCGGGACCCGCAGCGTCCGCGGGACCCGCAGCGTCCGCGGGACCCTCCGTGCCCGCGGGACCCGCCGTGCCCGCGGTGCCCGCGTCGGCAGTCACGCCGCACCCCGGTCGACACCGAGCCGGTACCCGAGGCCCCTGACCGTGTGCACGAGCCGGGGCCCGTGCGCCTCCATCTTGCGACGCAGCGCGCTGAGGTGGACCTCGACGAGGTTCCCCGCGACCGCGTCGTAGCCCCACACCTGCGTCGTGATCTGTCCCTTCGAGACCGTCCGGCCGCGGCTCTCGGCGAGGAAGCGGAGCAGCCGGAACTCCGTCGCGGTGAGGTCGAGCAGCACGCCGCCGCGCCGGACCGTCGCGCCCTCGGGGTCGATCACGAGGTCACCGACCTCGATCACGCTGGGCACGCGACCGCGCCGACGGAGCACTGCCGTCACGCGCGCGACGAGCTCGGCCATCGCGAACGGCTTCACCACGTAGTCGTCGGCGCCCTCGGCGAACCCGCGGAGCCGGTCGTCGAGCTCGTCCCGCGCCGTCATCATCACCACGGCGGCGTCCGAGCGGGCCCGGATGCGGGCGGCCAGGGCGATGCCGCTCGGGCCCGGCAGCATCCAGTCGAGGAGGACGAGGTCGGGGACCGCGCGCTCGAGGTCGTCGACGACCGTCCGACCGTCGGCCGCGGCGGCGACGAGGTGCCCCTCGGCGCGCAGGGTCGTGACGACGGCGGTGCGGAGCGTGTCGTCGTCCTCGACCACGAGGATGCGTGCTGGTGCGTTCACGGCGGCAACCGTAGGTGGGTTCGGCCCGCACGGAGCATGGAGCGACCTGGACATCACCTGGACTTCAGTCCTGCTTCAGGTTCGGATCGGACCGTCGTCCTCGCCGGCGGACCGACCCGATCCGCCCGACGAACAGGAGACACCATGCACGACGAACGACACGACCAGCCCACCGGTGACCGCCGTCGCCGGACCCTCCGTGCCGCGGGCATCGGCACCGCGGCCGCCGCGGTGCTCGTGCTCGGCGGGATCGGCGTCACTGCCGCGATGGCCGACGGGGGCGGGAACGCGCCGACGGTGACCGCACCGAGCGGAGCGCCCAGCGGTGCGCCGACCGGGGCACCGAAGGGCGCACCCACGCCCGGCGTCGGCGGCACGGACGCGAAGGGCAAGGACGCGACCGGCAAGGACGCGAAGGGCAAGGACGCCGCGGGCCCCGGCGGATCGGCTGCGCCGGCTCCGGGGTGCGTCGCACTCCCGGCTCCCGGTGGCACCGCTCCGAAGCCGCCCGCGGACGGCACGGCGCCGAAGGACGCGCCCGCTCCGCCCGCACCGCCCGCCGACGGCACCGCGCCGAAGGACGCGCCCGCTCCGCCCGCACCGCCCGCCGACGGCGCGACGCCGAAGGACGCGCCGGCCGCACCGCAGCAGGGCGACCAGGCGACCCCGGCACCGACCTCCGGGTCCTGACCCGGACCGCACCAGGAGCGGGAGGCGCACCCGCCGGCCGGGCGGCCGTCGCGGGGCGCGCCTCCCGGCCGGCGTTCCGCACACGGGAGCCGACCCGTCGACGCGGGGCGCGCCTCCCGCCACGGGGTCCCGCGACCGCAGGCCGACGCGTCGACCCGGGTCGCGCCTCCCGGCCCGGGTCCCGGACCCGTCAGCGGCGCTCGAGCGCCTCGATCGCGGCCACCAGACCGGCTCGTCGCGGCGACCGCCGCGGCAGGACCGCGAGGAGGGCGCGGAGCACCTCCGGGTCCGCGGCACCGTCCGCCGTGCGCGACCACGCGTGCAGCGCCTCCGCGCCGCCGTCGGTGAGCACCGACTCGCGGAACCGCAGACGCACCGCGTCGCGCAGGTCGTCGACCCCCGGGGACGCCGAACCCGGCAGCACCGGTCCGGGGTACCCGTCGACGGCCTGGAGGCGCGCCCCGCGGTCGAGCGCGGACAGCACCGTGTCGACGTCGGTGCGGATCCCGGTCAGGCGGTACGGACGCGACGTCAGACGCGCGTCCGGCGCGTGCTCCGCGAGGACGCGCCGCAGCCGCACCACCTCGGCACGCAGCGTCGGCACCGCGCGGCGGTCGCCGTAGACGGCGACCGCGAGGTCCTCGGCGGCGAGCCCGCCGGGCGTCGATGCGAGCACGGCGAGGACCTCGGAGTGCCGCTCCGACAGACGGACCGAGCGGTCGCCCGTCCGCAGGGTCGCGGTGTCGGACCCGAGCAGGTCGAGCTCGGACCGGACGGGGGTCCGGCGCCGGGCGACGCCCGCGGTGGGCTCCTCGGTCGCCGCTCCCGGCGGACGCCGCACGGCGGCGAGGGCGATCTGCGCCTCGGCCGCTGCGGCGGTGGCGGTGAGGAGCGGCAGGGTGTGCCGTTCGACGGCCCGGTCGTCGCCGGTGATGTCGAGGGCGCCCACGACCGAGCCGTCGGCCGCGTGGAGCGGGACCGCCGTACACGAGAACGCCTTGACGGCGGTGGCGTAGTGCTCCTCCGACCGGATCTGCACGCCGCGGCCGAGTCGGAGGGCCGTCCCCGGGGCGCTCGTGCCGACGTGGTCCTCCGCCCAGTCGGCGCCCGCGGTGAAGCCCATGTCCTCCGCGGCGCGTCGAGCGCGGCGGGCACCGTCGACCCAGACGATGCAGCCCGTCGCGTCGGTCACCGCGACCACGCAGCCCGCGGCGCGCACCTCGTCGAGGAGCAGCCGGCGGACCACCGGCAGGGCGGTCCCGATCGGACCCTCGGCGCGGAGGGCGTCGAGCTGGTCGTCGTCGAGGGCGAGGGCCGGGGTGCCGTCCGGGTCGACCCGGGACGAGCGACGCCACGACGCGGCGACGAGCGGGCGGAGACCGGCGGGGACGGGCACGTCGCCTCCCCTCGCAGGTCGCGGCCGCGTCGTCGCGGTCGGTGGGGTCAGCCTACGTCGGCCGAGGGGCGGGGGCCAGGGGGCGGGGGTCGGCCGTGGCTCGGGCGGTCGGGCGCGGTGCTGGCGGTCCGGCACCGGTCCGGCGCCGGTCCGGCGCCGGTCGGGCGAGGTCCGGGCGGGCGGTCGGTCGGTCGAGTCGGTCAGGCACGGTTCGCGCGCAGCAGCCGGTCCACCGCGATCATCGCGCCGCCGACCACCGCGGGGATGCCGCCGCCGGGGTGCACCGACGCACCGACGCGCCACAGCCACGGCCGCCACCGGTCGTTGTACGACGGTCGGTGGAACGGCCCGCTCTGCCACGGCGGTCGCGCGGCACCGTACAGTGCGCCGTGCGGTTCGCCCAGGGTGCCGTAGTGCTGCGGGTCGAGCACGGTCTGTTCGTCGAGCAGGTCCGTGAGGGGTCCGTCGAGCCCCATCGCCCGGGACACACGGTCCACCTCGCGGCGCACGAAGGGGTGGTCGACCGAGTAGTGGCCGCCGTCGGCGGGTGCGGTGAGCAGGATGCCGAGGGTGCCGCGCGCGTTCGGGTAGACCTCGCCCGGGCGGTACTGGTTGACGAACACCATCGTGTCGGCCGGCTCGTCGCCCGCCTCCAGGCTGCGGTGGAGCGCGGCCGGCTTCGTCGGCAGCACCACGCTGTGGGTGGCGATCTCCGCCGGGAGTTCCTCGCGCAGCACGCCGTACAGGGCGACGGCCGAGCAGGACAGCGTGCGCGGGCGCAGTCGGGGCAGTGCCGGGATCCGCGACGGGCCGGTCAACTGTGCGAGCCGGTCGGCGTCGAGCGCACTGACGACGAGGTCCGCGCGGTGGTGACCGAGGTCGGTGGTGACCGAACCGCGCTCGATGCGGGTGACGACCTCGCCGGTGCGCACCTCGCACCCGGCGGCCTCGGCCAGGCGCGTCAGCGCGAGCACGATCTCGTACACGCCCCCGCGCGGGACCCACGCCCCGGTCTCCGCCATGATCGCGGGCATGCTCGCGTACAGGGCCGGGGTGCGAGCAGGCGAGACACCGGCGTTCAGCGTGTGGATCGCGATGATCTCGCGCAATCCGTCGGGCAGCCAGGGCAGGCCGTCGAGGTAGGCGCGCGTCGTGAGGCGTGAGCCGTAGACGGCGAGCAGCCGGCGGACGGCCGGGAGCGCCGCACGGTCGAGCGGGTCGGCGAGCAGCAGTCGGGTGACGTCGTCGGCCAGCGGCGCGTGCAGCTCGGAGAACCGCCGCCACGCGGGGTACCAGGGGTGGTCCGGTGCCACCGGTAGGGAGGTCTCCTCGCCGGCGTGGTAGTACCGGCCCACCTCGGGCATGCGGACGAGGTCGAGGTCGGCGTCGACCCGGTCGAGTGCGGCTCCGCCGTCGGCGCGCGACCGGTCGAGTTCGGCTCCGCCGTCGGCGCGCGACCGGTCGAGTTCGGCTCCGCCGTCGGCGCGCGACCGGTCGAGTTCGGCTCCGCGGTCGCCGAGGCGACGCAGCAGTTCGTCCCACACGGCGGGGAAGGTCACGAGCGAGGGCCCGGTGTCGATGCGCTCGTCGCCGAGCTGGATGCGGCGGCTCTTGCCGCCCAGCTCGCCGGACGCCTCCAGCAGGGTGACCCGGTGACCGGCACGGGCGAGCAGCGCGGCGGCGGTGAGGCCGCCGATCCCCCCGCCGACGACGACGACGCGGCTCACCGGGTCCCCCCGAGCACCATCGAGACCAGGAGCAGCACCCCGGCGAACGTCCCGCCGATGTACGGGAACGCCACGGACAGCCGGTACAGCCGGTGGCCGGTCGCCGGCGTCGGATCGCGGAACAGGCACACCACGAGCACACCCGCGATGAGGAGGTCGACGACGGCGACGGGCACGCTCACCACCGCGAAGAGCGCCACGGACACGAGCCACCAGGCCCCGCTCCAGAGCGCGGTCCCGCGTGGACCGAGGAGCACGGCGGTCGTCGTGATGCCCGCGTCCCGGTCCTCCCCGATGTCCTGCACCGCGTCGAACGCGTGCTTGGCGACGCTCCACGCCATCAGCCCGAGGGCGGCCGGCCAGACCGGCGACTCGGCGAGGGCCGCTGGGACGATGACCAACGGCAGCGCGTAGGCCGCGTTGCTCAGGGAGTCGAGGAACGGACGCGCCTTGAACCGCAGCGGCGGCGCCGAGTAGAAGACGAAGACGCCGACGTACAGCAGGATCGCGGCGTTCGCGAGCGGCGGCAGTGCGACGAGGAAGTGCACCAGGAACGGGACGTTCGTGACCGCGACCGCCCAGGCGATGAGCCGGACCTCGGACTGGCGGATCCGGGCACCCTCGATCGATCCCTTGCGCGGGTTGGTGGCGTCGGTGTCCTGGTCGTACACGTCGTTGACGCCGTAGATGAGCAGGTTGAACGGCAGGGTGAGCCACAGGAGCACCGGCAGGGCGCGGACGTCGAACAGCGCGCCGGTGAGCCAGACGCCGACGAGACCGGAGCCGATCGTGTTGATCCACAGCACCGGCCGCGAGATGTGCACGAGTCGGCGCACGGCCGTGGCGGTCCCCGAGGGGGTGGTGCGCAGCATCCACTCACTCCCGTCGGTCACGGGGCCGAGGCTACCCGGTGCACCTCGACAACCGGCGGAGGCGCCCCCGCCACACTGGTCGGATGCGCATCATGCTGCTCACCGCCGGCACCCGCGGTGACGTCGAGCCGTTCGCGGCGCTGGCACGGCACGCCGTCGCGCGGGGTCACGAGGTCCGGTTGGCGCTGCCCGACGACGCCGCGGCGCCCGACGGGGTCGACTCCGTGCCGCTCGGTCTGGACGTGCAGCGGATGCTCACGCCGCGCGGCCGGACCCCGCTCGCACTCGCTCGTCACCTGCGCGTCGAGGTCCGCCCGGCGATGCAGCGGATGCTCGCCGCAGCCGTGCGGGAGAGCATCGCCTTCGCGCCGGACGTGGTGGTGCACCACCCGCTGGTGCTCAGCGCGCCGATGGTGGCGGACGCGCTCGGCGTGCCGCGGGTGCTCGTCGAGTTCGCCCCGGTCGCCACGGCGAGCGAGCGGATCCCCGCGGCCGGAGGGCCCACCGCGACCCGCGACCTCGGTGCGGCCAACCGGTTCACCTACGCCGTCCCGCGAGCCGCGGCACGGCTCTTCGACACCGACGTGGCCCGTGCCGCAGCGGAACTGCCGGGCGGCCGTCGTCCCGCCCACCGGACGGCGTCGAGCGCCGTGCTCATGGCCGTCAGCCCCACGCTGCTGCCGCGTCCCGACGACTGGCCGGCGCGGGTGCACCAGACCGGGGCCTGGTACGACGGCGCTGACGAGGCCGGAGCGGACGCGGCGGTGCGCGACTTCCTGCGGGGCGGTCCGTCCGTCGTCGCCTCCTTCGGGTCGATGGCCGTCGGCGACGCGACAGCCCGTGGTGCGGCGGTCGTCGCAGCCGCACGGGCACACGGGCTCCGGGTGTTGCTCGTGACCGGGTGGGGCGGCCTCGCACTGCCGACGGGAGGAGCCGACGACGACGTCCTGGCCGTCCGCTCGGTCCCGTTCGACGCGGTCCTGCCGCACGCGACGCTCGTGGTGCACCACGGCGGGGCCGGGACCTCGCACGCGGTCGCCCGGGCGGGTGTGCCGGCGGTCGTCGTGCCCGTCACCGCCGACCAGCCGTTCTGGGCAGCGCAGCTCCACCGCCAGGGTGTCGCCGCCGCCCCGGTCCCGCTGCGCCGTGTGTCGGCCGACACACTCGGCCGCGCGATGGGCGACGCGCTGTCGCGTCGCGGACGTGCGGCCGAGGTGGGGCGGGCCGTGCGGCGGGAACAGGGGGTGCAGCGGGCGGTCGACGTGCTCGAGTCAATCGGAGCCGGGTCGACGTCGGACGTCGTGGGCCCACCGTCGGGGTCGGTGCGGGCATCCGCCGGCGGGCCGTGACGTCCTCAGCCTCGGGCTGCCGTCCGGGGGTGCGCCGCGGGTTGCGCGGCCGTCGGCTGCTCACCCGTGGGTTGCTCTGCCGTCGGCTGCTCACCCGAGGGTTGCCCTGCCGTCGGCTGCTCACCCGCGGGTTGTCCTGCCGTCGGCTGCTCACCCGCGGGTTGTCCTGCCGTCGGCTGCTCTGCCGTGGGTTGCCCTGCCGTCGGCTGCTCTGCCGTGGGCAGGAGCCCGAAGGCGCGGAGCTCGGCGTCGGTGAACATCCGTGACCGGGTGAGGAACCGCTTGCCCTCGGGGACCTCGACGGAGAACCCACTGCCCCGACCCTCGACCACGTCGATCGTCAGGTGCGTGCACTTCCAGTACTCGAACTGGGAGCGCGACATGTACACCTCGACCGGAGCCGTGCCCGCCACCTCGAGCGTCCCGAGCAGCACGTCGCCCGGTCCGGTCCGGAACATGCCGACGGGGTAGCACATCGGACTCGAGCCGTCGCAGCAGCCACCCGACTGGTGGAACATCAGGGGGCCGTGCCGGGCGGCGAGGGAGCGCAGGAGCTCCTCCGCCGCCGGCGTGACCGCGACCCGGTCCGGGACCGTCCCGGCGGCGGGGCCGGTCCCCTCGGACCGGCCGACGGTGGCACCGCCGTCCGGCAGCGGCATCAGAAGAACCCCATCGGACCCTCGGCGTACGACACGAGCAGGTTCTTCGTCTGCTGGTAGTGGTCGAGCATCATCTTGTGGTTCTCGCGCCCGACGCCGGACTGCTTGTAGCCGCCGAACGCCGCGCCCGCCGGGTACTGGTGGTAGGTGTTCGACCAGACGCGACCCGCCTGGATGTCACGGCCGGCCCGGTAGAGCGTCGTCGCCTCGCGGCTCCACACCCCGGCACCGAGGCCGTACAGCGTGTCGTTGGCGATCCGGATCGCGTCGTCGTAGCCGCTGAACCGGGTCAGGGCGAGGACCGGGCCGAAGATCTCCTCCTGGAAGATCCGCATCGCGTTGTCGCCCTCGAACACGGTCGGGGTCACGTAGTAGCCGCCGCTGAGTTCGCCGCCGAGGTCGGCGCGCTCGCCGCCGGTGAGCAGCTTCGCGCCCTCCTGCTTGCCGATGTCGATGTAGCTCAGGATCTTCTCGAGCTGGTCGTTCGACGCCTGCGCTCCGATCATGGTCGACAGGTCGAGCGGGTGGCCCTGCTTCACGGCGCGGACACGGTCGAGGCCGTCGGCGACGAACCCGTCGTAGATCTCCTCCGCGACGAGCGCCCGCGACGGGCAGGTGCAGACCTCGCCCTGGTTGAGGTTGAAGAAGGCGAACCCCTCGAGCGCCTTGTCGTAGAACGCGTCTCGTTCCTGGGCGACGTCGGCGAAGAACACGTTCGGGCTCTTCCCGCCGAGTTCGAGTGTCACCGGGATGAGGTTCTGGGAGGCGTACTGCATGATGAGCCGCCCCGTGGTGGTCTCCCCCGTGAAGGCGACCTTCCGGACGTCGGGGTGCTGCGCGAGCGGCGCGCCGACCTCGAAACCGAACCCGTTGACGACGTTGAGCACGCCGGCGGGGAGCAGGTCCTCGATGAGTCCCAGCAGCACGTGGATGGAGGCCGGCGTCTGCTCGGCGGGCTTGAGCACCACGCAGTTGCCGGCGGCGAGGGCGGGGGCGAGCTTCCACACCGCCATCAGGATCGGGAAGTTCCACGGGATGATCTGCGCGACCACGCCGAGCGGTTCGTGGAAGTGGTAGGCGACGGTGTCGTGGTCGATCTCCCCCGTCGAGCCCTCCTGTGCCCGGATCGCCCCGGCGAAGTACCGGAAGTGGTCGATCGCGAGGGGGATGTCGGCGCCGAGGGTCTCGCGGATCGGCTTGCCGTTCTCCCACGTCTCGGCGACGGCGAGCATCTCGAGGTTCTGCTCCATCCGGTCCGCGATCCGGTTGAGGATGTTCGCGCGCTCGGTGACGCTCGTCCTCCCCCACGCCGGGAACGCCTTCCAGGCCGCGGCGACGGCCTTGTCGACGTCCGTGGAGTCACCCCGGGCGACCTCGGTGAAGGTCTTGCCGGTGACCGGGGTCGGGTTCTCGAAGTACTGCCCACCCGTCGGCGGGACGTACTCCCCGCCGATGTAGTGGTCGTACCGGGGGCGGAAGGAGACGAGCGCTCCGTCCTCGCCCGGCGCGGCGTAGGTGGTCGGCGATGCTGCGATGGTCATGGTGGTGCCCTCTCGACGACGGTGTCGACGGCGCACGGTCTGCGCGCCTCGGTCGGGAGGCTACGACCGCCGAGGTTGCACCCGGTTGCGAGCAGTCCGGTCCGACGGGGGCCCCGGTATGGTCGGGTGCATGGGGATGCAACACCCGCTGGTGGACGGGACCGGTGACGGCTACGTGGTCAGCGAGACCGTCGGGCCGATCGTGGCGCTCACGCCGATGCGTGCCGACCTCGTCGTCCAGGCCACGGCCGCCGGACTGCGGGTGGTGTTCCTCACCCCCGAGACCACCCGGCTGACCGAACCCTTCCGGCAGGTCCTCGACGCGGCCGACGGACGCTGGGTCGTCCGGTCGGCCGAGGGCGCGCTCCGTGACGGGTCGACCGGTACGGCGATGCTGGGAGTCGCCGACGCCTTCCGCGCTCCGGGGACGACCGACGCCGTCGACCCGCGCTACCTCGAGCTCCCTCGTCCGGAGCAGGTGCAGTTCGTGGTGTCGGCGTCGATCCGACACCGCGCCGACGCCGGAACGCGTCTCGGACGTGCGTGGGAGACCTTCGCGGCGCTCGGACCCGGCTCGACACCGGCCGGGTGGGGCACCCACGAGCCGGTCGAGGCCGACTGGGACAAGGACACGCTGACGGCGGCGGCGCGCGGCCGGATGCCGGCGGACGCGCTGTTCGTCGTCGTCGGGGACGCCGGCGCACCACTCGCCGGTTCGGTGACCGCGCGACGGACCGAGCACGGTGTCGAGGAGGTCGTGGCCGGCCTCGTCGGCGTCGGAGCACCGGGGAGCCCGGAGGTCCAGCGCGCACACGACGCCGCGACCGTGCTCCTCGCCGACCTCTGCAGCACGGCCCTCCCGCTCGTCGCGCTCGTCTTCGCGCGGGTCGGATCACGGGACCTGACCCTCCGACCGGTGCTCGAGCAGGAGCCGGAGCCGGTCGCGATGCTGCTCGGAGCACCCGCCGTGCGGGGGCTCGGGCTCGACGTCGACGAGATGCGGGACCGCTTCGGTGCCGAACGCGTCGGTCGCCCGCGCGTCCCGTCGCTCGTCCTGCGGTTCCGGGACGGCCCGTCGCGGCCGGACGCCACCGGGTGGGAACGCCTGCGACCGGTCGTCGACCACCTCGGACGCGATGCGGTCGAACGCCTCACCGGGCGCGACTTCGGCGCGGCGCGGACGACCGCACCGAAGGGAGACGACGATGCCTCGTGAGATGACCGTCCTCGGTCCGACGCTCGTCGGCGACGCCGAGTTCCGTCCGGCCGCCGAAGCCGTCGGCCACGGCACCGGTCTCCGACTGGAACGCGACGGACTCGTCGGGCGGTTCAGCGACGCCGAGGGCCGTGTCGTCGCGGCGGTGCAACACCCCCGCCGGATCCGATCGGAGTCGGAGGTGCGCCGACTCCTGTCTGACATCGTCGAGCTCCCCGCCCAGGCCGAGGGCGGCGGCTGGTGGTGGACCGACGTCTTCGTGCCGCTCCACGACGAGGACGACGGGACGACGCTCCTGGGCGCCGAACCGCTCGGGGTCGCGCTCGCGCGGTCGATCGCCGAGCACGCGGGTGGTGTGCTCTCCGGATCGGGCGAGCAGCGCTCCTGAAGGGGAGACCCTCGTCACGGCTGCGGGCGCGCTCTGGCCGTCCGTTCCGGTCGGAGCTGCACCAGGGGTAGCCTCTGCCCCGTGGACCTCACTCCCTCGCACGCCTTCCTGCAGGCCGTCGCGGTCCTCCACCGGCGCGGATGGGAATCCGTGCGCGTGTTCACCGAGCTGTACGAGATCGGCGACTGGCGCTGCTGGCTCCATGCTTCGGGATGGCGATCAGGAAGACGACCGTTCCGACTCGGCCTGTACATCGGCGCCGACGACTGGGAGATGCCGTTCCCCCACGATCCGTCGGCCTCGATGACGCCAGACGAGATCGCCGACGCCCTCGAACTCGACCTCGACGCGCGCGGGCGTGAGCCGGATCCAGAGTACGGCCCCTGGTACGCCGAACTCATCCGACAGTGCTCGCCGAACCTGTTGCCCCTGTGGCGAGGCGGCGGCGTCCGTCCGGACGTCGTTCCGAGTGCGATGAGCGCGGACGGCGAGATCGTCGTGCTCGACCTCCCGCCGGAACCGCCAGAACCAGCCCGTTCGACCGGTACGCGTTCCTGAGCAGACGACCGTCGGCAGGACCGCATCCCTGGGTCAGCGCGCCCACTCCGGGACGTACCGTTCCGCGCGCCCCTGCGCGATGAACTCCGACCGCCAGGCTTCGAGGCCCGGCGCTGGTTCGGCGTCCGTCCGAGCAACGCGCGGATCGGGCGCGCCGAAGTCGAGCCGGTCGTCGTAGACGAACGAGTACGAGAACGACCCCGCTGAGGTCAGGTGCAGTTCGGCACCGATCCACGTCCCCTTGTCCGGGACGGCTGCGGCCTGCCGGAGTGCACGGAACTCATCGACCATCGGGTCTGGGACCGGCACCGCGACGGCCTGGCCGCCGGACTCGACGCGACCCCGCGTGGTGTGCTCGCTCCCGCAGAACGCCACGAAGAAGTCGGCCGTCTCGAACGCAGGCCCCTGCGTCAGCCACCGGTGAGCGTTCCCCGCGAGGGTCGTCTGTACTTGCTGCGCGGCGACCAAGGACCCACCCGGCGCGGGCTCGGGCGCCGCAGGCCGCTGATCCGCAGCGCCCGTCGCCGGCGCGAGCAGCTCCGCAGGGATCTGCGGGCGCAGGTGTGCGACCAGGCCGATCGGCAGGTGGAGTTCCTGCGGCCCGGGGTTGACGAGCACGCCGTGGTCCGGATCGGCCAACTCGATGACCCGCGCTCCGTTCAACACGACGACCTGGTTTGCCGTCGGCAGGTCCACCTGCAAGCTGTGCTGCTCCCCGGTGAAGACCACGAGTGCCGGTCCGTCATCGAAACGCTTCGCGATCGGGAACGCCGTGTCACCGTCGATGTTCATCGGCACGAGGAGCGGGCTGCTCATGAAGTGGTTCACGAACGCACCGAGCGACGACCGGTCCACGAGTGCCTGCTCGAGCTGGGCGTCGAGCTCCGGGTTCTCCATGCCGCTCACTGCTCGAACCGCCGTGCGAGCTGCCAGTCCACCAGGTCCGTGATCGCGTCCGTCACGTCGTCCTCCGCCCCTTCAGGACCGTTCGACGAACCCAACTCCGCCGCGAGCGCAGCACACGCCGACTCGTCTTCCACGAACCGGGTGAGCAGGGCGTTCGTCGCCGACTCGGCAACCTGCTCCAACGCACGGTCGTCCGCCTCCCGTCGCAGCAACTCCGTCGCCGGGGTCTCCGCACGCAGTGCCCGCACGATCTCCTCGGACACGGCATCGAACACCGCCGACCACCGCGCCGACGACGCCAACTCGGCGCGCAACGGCGGCCACGTCGGCGCCGCAGCGATCGCCCGCTCGACGGCAGCATGGTCCCCGGATGCTCGCTCCGCGTCCTCGCTGCCGACCAGCTCTCGCAACCACGTCGGCACGTACTGAGGCGACCGAGGGTGCCGCTGCAACTCGTCCGCCCAGGACTCGTCGAGGGGCATGGTCAAGTCCATTTCCGCCGGGTCCAGGTCCGGAACCATCTGGTCGAAGAAGACCCGGTCCTGCCAGTTGTAGGACACTTCGGCCTCCACAGGCTCCCGCATCAGGTTGATCTTCATCGAGAACCACGTCCCGCGTTCCTGGCTCGCACAGGAGTCGTGGAAGGCCCACCACTTCCGTGTGAATGCGAGCGCGGGCCAGAGCACCCCGGTCGATCCGTCTGGACGAACGAACTTGCCGACGACGGAGGCTTCAGGGCCGACGAAGGCACCCTCGAACTGCGCGGAGACCCAGTCCTCCTGGGCCAGAAGGTTCCGGGTTGCTTCCACCAGGGTGGCTTCGTCGTCCGGTGTTCCTGTGCTCACGTCACTCCTGGTCGTTGATCACGGTGTCGGGATGTTGCTGAACGGTCGGACACGGAGCGGTCCGTCTCCGACCTGCCACCTCACATCGTACAAATCGGGTCGAAGGTTCTTGCCCGCATACTCCAAGTTGACCTCGACTCTGACGGACTTCCCTGAATCGATCGCCGCCGCCCACTGGTTCTCGAGGGCCTTGTACGAGCCGAGATTGACCTTGCTCCACTGCGCGGTGAGGTTGATGCCTTCACCGGGACCACCGAACAGGGTGGCGAAGATGTGACCGCCGTGGTCGACGTCGAGGCGGTCATCGCCACCTGCGGTCTTCTGCTGACCGCCGTGCCGGTTCCGGTCCTCGAGCTGCTTGACCACCTGGTCGAGGTGGCCCTCGGCGTGGACGACCCGCGCGTGCTCGTCGGTCTCGTAGACCCACTTGCCGCCGTCGATCTCGTAGCGCGTGTTCGGCTCGATCGCCTTGTGGTAGAGGTCGGTGTTCCAGCCACCCTTGGCACCCGAATCGAACTGCAGCACCGTCCGCTCGACCCCGTCCTTCCCGACGTGGGTCGTCGGCGACGGGTCGTGGGCGCCGGTCCCGTCCGCGGACTGCGGAGGCTGCGACTCGTGGTGCGCCGACGACGGCGCATCGTCGCGCCCGGTGACCGGAGACTCATCACGAGCGCCCGCAGGACTGTCGTGCTGCCCAGCCGTCGGAGCGTCACCGCGATCCGCCGCCGGAGCGTCGCCGTGCCCGGCGGTGGGGGCGTCACCACGTTCACCGGTCGGAGCGTCACCCCGCTCAGCCGCCGGAGCGTCACCACGACCAGCAGCCGGAGCATCATCCCGCGCGACCGACGGCGCATCGCCCCGCCCAGCCGCCGGAGCGTCAACACGACCAGCGGCCGGAGCATCATCCCGCGCGACCGACGGCGCATCGCCCCGCCCGGCGGCCGGGCTCTCGCCACGCGGCGCCTCGACGTGCGGAGCCGGAGCGGGATCCGCGTGCGTCGTCGGCACGTCGACCTTGCCGGCATCGCTCGCCAGGTCGACGCTCGTCGTCGGCAGGTCGCCCTCGCGCGCGATCTTCGCGACGTCACCCGCGTCGACGCCCTTCCCGAGGTTCGCCAGGTCCCCGACGGTGACGCCCTTCGCCGCGTTCACGAACTCGTCAGCACCACGGGCAGCCCGCGCCGCGTCGTCCGCGAACCCACCGGCGCGCGCGACGTCACCCGCGGCGTCGGCAGCCGCAGCGGTCGCGTGGGCGCCCGCACTGGCCTCGCCGGCCCCCGGGATGAACATCGTGCCGATGTTGAACGCGCTCGCACCGAAGGTGCCGCCGGGGTCGTCGACCCACGACTGCGCCGGGTTGTAGCCGTCCCACGAGGAGGCTTCCCACCACTGCTCGGGCAGCTTCAGCCCGACGAGTCCGCCGACGGTGTCCGCCAGGGCGGTCGTGTCGTCGTGGCCCCAGTCGGACAGGAACTGCTGGGTGTCCTTCGGCAGGAAGTCACCGATCGGGGTGTTGCCGAGGGTGTTCACGACCGTGCCCACCGGGGACAGCGCCGAGGCGAGGTGGCCCAGCCCGAGCCACGAGCCCCCGTAGGTCTGTCCGGCGCGGTCCCAGGCGTCGTCGACCATGTCCTTCCGCCCGACGACCGCACCGACGATCGCCTCGGAGAACCACGGGACCCCGGTGCCGTCCCAGCCGAGGAGCAGCGAACTGAGCCCCTTCGCCATCCCGCCAAGGCCGTCGACGACGACGCCCTTGACGAGGTGCGCCGGGAAGCCCGCGGCCTTCTCACCGCAGGACTCCTTGCGGTCCCCGGTCGAGCCCCAGGGCGTGTCGATGTCCTGCTCGCCCGCCCACGGCATCGACGCCTCGGCCTCGGCCATGATCTGCTGCGGCGACTTCTGGCCGGTCCCGGGCAGCGGTGCGAGGCAGGCGGCGCCGAGGATCGCGTTCGCGCACTGCTGCTGCGCGGCGAGCCACTCCTCGGCCAGCTCGGCGCCGCGTCGGATCAGCCGGTTGTTCTCGTCGACCATGTCGGGGTCCTGGTCCCAGGACGTGATCTCGACCTTGGTCCCCGTGAGCAGGCTGACGCCCATGGTGCTGACCGCCTGGGAGGCGATCACGTAACCGTCCTCGGAGTCCTGCCACCGCGGCTGGAAGTTCTTCGCGCGGTGGACGAAGTCCTCGGCCTCGGTCTTGAGGGCGTCGAGCTTCGTCTTGATCTGCGCGAGGGTCTCGGCGTAGGTGGTGAGCGCCGTGGCCACCGAGGACAGTCCGTCCCCCAGCGCGGTGGTGGCGGTGCCGACGGGCGTCATCACGGAGTACAGGTGC
>Ga0308161_1001577_pt1 | contig 26793 bp, 25 predicted proteins | sample PhyFR2_FD_201034 | JGI IMG/M metagenome (GOLD analysis project Ga0308161, IMG submission 201034) | Phyllosphere microbial communities from UC Gill Tract Community Farm, Albany, California, United States - DLSLF.R2 | ecosystem: Host-associated > Plants > Phyllosphere > Unclassified | place: USA...
GAACCCCCACGTGTTCCAGTACGTCGTCGAGCGGTGGGACCAGATCTGGTTCGCGTCGTGGCAGCACTTCTCACTGGTGGTCCAGTGCACGGTGCTCGCCGCGGTCATCGCCGTGGTGCTCGCCACGCTCGTCTACCGCAGTCCGCGGCTGAGCTCCGTCGCCAACGCGGTGTCCGCGATCGGCCTCACCCTGCCGTCGTTCGCGGTGATCGGTCTGCTCATCGTGCCGCTCGGCTTCGGCGTCGTGCCGTCCGTCGTGACGGTCGTGTTCTTCGCCGCGCTGCCCATCCTGCGCAACGCGGTGGTCGGGCTCGCCGAGATCCCGCCGACGGTCGTCGAGTCCGCGCGGGGGATCGGGATGAGCCGCATCCGCACCCTGCTGCAGGTCGAGCTGCCGATGGCGTGGCCGATCATCCTCAGCGGTGTCCGCGTCTCGGCGCAGATGGTGATGGGCATCGCCGCGATCGCCGCGTACGCGCTCGGTCCCGGCCTCGGTGGCTTCATCTTCTCCGGCCTGTCCCGCCTCGGCGGCGCGAACGCCCTGAACGCCGTGGTCGTGGGCGTCGTCGGCGTCGTGCTGCTCGCCCTCGTCCTCGACCTGCTCCTCATCGGCCTCGGCCGTCTGACCACCCCGAGAGGTATCCGTGTCCAGCACTGACTCCGCCACCACCGCCCCCGCCGGTGACGTCACCGGCCGCAGCATCCTGCTCGACGAGGTCACCAAGCGGTACCCCGGGCAGCAGAAGCCCGCGGTCGACGGCATCACGCTCGAGATCCCGGCCGGCAAGGTCGTCATGCTCGTCGGGCCGTCCGGCTGTGGCAAGACGACGACGCTGAAGATGATCAACCGCCTGATCGAGCCCACCGAGGGCCGGATCGTCGTCGGCGACGAGGACGTCACGGGCATCGACGGCGACGAGCTGCGCCGCCGCATGGGCTACGTCATCCAGGCCGGGGGGCTCTTCCCGCACATGACGGTCGCCGCGAACATCGCGATCGTGCCGAAGATGCTCGGCTGGTCGAAGGAGAAGATCGCCGCCCGTGTCGACGAGCTGCTCGACCTCGTCTCGCTCGACCCCGACACCTACCGCGACCGGTTCCCCCGCGAGCTGTCCGGCGGGCAGCAGCAGCGCGTCGGCGTCGCCCGGGCGCTCGCGGCGGACCCGCCCGTCCTGCTCATGGACGAGCCGTTCGGCGCCGTCGACCCGATCACCCGGCAGCGCCTGCAGGACGAGCTCCTGCGCATCCAGGAGGAGCTGCACAAGACGATCGTCATCGTCACGCACGACTTCGACGAGGCCGTGAAGCTCGGCGACTGGATCGTGATCTTCACCGAGGGCGCGCACATCGTGCAGTACGACACCCCGGAGCGCATCCTGGCCGAGCCGGCGAACGAGTTCGTCGAGAACTTCATCGGCTCCGGTGCCGGCCTGAAGCAGCTCACCCTGAACCGGGTGCGCGACGTCGAGCTCGCCCCGGCCGTCACCTGCTCGCCCGGCGAGGAGACCCGGGCCGTCCTGCAGCGCATGGACGAGGCCGGTGGACACCAGCACGCCGTGGTCGTCGACCGGCGGCAGCGGCCGATCGGGTGGCCGACCCGTCGCCAGCTCGAGCGCCTGACCCGCGTGCCCGAGGGCATCGAGCCCGAGCTGCCCGTGGTCGGCGAGGCCGCGACGCTCAACGACGCGCTCGACACCATGCTCGTCTCGAGCGCCGGCGCCGCACTGGTGACCGGTCGCGGCGAGTCCTTCCGCGGCGTCATCACCGTCGAGACCGTGATGGACGCCATCACCCGGTCCCGCGCGGCCGCCGCCTCCGACCAGGCGTACGCCCCGGTCGGCACGAACACGAACCCGATCGAGACGCTGCCGTCGTCGCCCGCCGTCGTCGAGGAGCGGAACGACGAGCAGCAGGCCCGTGACGGCGACGCGTCCCGCGAGGGGGACCGGTGAGCACCGCCGTCGCCGGCCCGGCCACCGGTGAGCGGACGCCCTGGAAGGGGCTCCTCGTGCAGCCGATCGCGATCCTGGTCGTCCTCGCCGGGTTCGTCGTCTGGCTCGCCACCGCCGACCTGTCCGCCACCGAGCGCTCGACCCTGAACCCGAGCGGCATCCTCGACCTGACCGGGCAGCACCTCGTCCTCACCCTGCAGGCCACCGTGCTCGTGCTCGTGATCGGCATCCCGCTCGGGGTCCTGCTCACCCGCGGGCCCCTGCGCCGCGCGAGCACCGCCGTCATCGCGGTCGCGAACTTCGGCCAGGCGGCCCCGGCGGTCGGCCTCATCGTGCTGCTCGCGGCGTGGCTCGGCCTGAACAGCTGGTCGGCGGTCGTCGCCCTCGTGCTGTACGCGATCCTGCCGGTGCTCCGGAACACCATGCTCGGGGTGCAGAGCGTCGACGAGCGCCTCGTCGAGGCCGGCCGGGGCATGGGCATGAGCGCGTTCGCCGTCCTGCTCAAGGTGGAGCTCCCGCTCGCCGTGCCGGTCATGCTCTCCGGCATCCGCACCGCGCTCGTGCTCCTCGTCGGCACCGCGAGCCTGGCGACCTTCGTCGGCGCGGGCGGCCTCGGCCTGCTCATCACCACGGGCGTGAACCTGTTCCTGCCGAAGGTGCTCGTCTCGGGCGCGCTCCTCGTCGCCCTGCTCGCCCTGACCATCGACTGGATCGGCCGCGTGGTCGAGACGGTCGCACGACCGAAGGGACTCCGATGACGGACCACAGCCGCACGCAGGAGCGCACGACGCGAGCCGACGTGCCGGACGTGCGCCGCGCCTCCCGGCCGTCCGCCCGCCGCCGTGTGCTCGCCGCAGCCGCCGTGGCGGGCGCGAGCGCCCTCGTGCTGACGGGCTGCGGCCTGCAGCCCGCGGCGTCCTTCGTGCCGGGTGCAGCCCCCGGGTCGATCCACCGGATCGACGACCTGCCGGAGGGTGCGTCCATCACCGTGACGTCGAAGAACTTCACGGAGCAGCTCGTCCTCGGCAAGATCGCCGTGCTCGCCGCCAAGGCCGCGGGCTTCGACGTCACCGACGAGACGAACGTGCCGGGTTCCGTCGCGGTGCGCGAGCTGATGACCTCGCACGACGCCGACGTCACCTGGGAGTACACGGGCACCGCCTGGCTGACCTTCATGGCGCACGAGCAGGGGATCCCGGACAAGACCGAGCAGTGGCAGGCCGTCAAGCAGGAGGACGCGCGCAACGGGCTGACCTGGCTCGAGCCGGCGCCGATGAACAACACGTACGCGTTCGCGGTCCGCGACGAGGCCGTCGCCGAGCTCGGGAACGTGAAGACGCTGTCGGACATCACGAAGCTGCCGGTCGACCAGCGCACGTTCTGCGTCGAGTCGGAGTTCAACTCCCGTGCGGACGGCTTCAAGCCGATGCTCGAGAAGTACGGGCTGGAGCTCGGTGGATCGGGGGAGAACGCCGTGCCGAACGGCAACGTCAGCATCCTCGACACCGGCACGGTCTACACCGCGACCGACCGTGGCAAGTGCAACTTCGGCGAGGTGTTCACGACCGACGGCCGCATCAAGTCGCTCGGGCTGACCGTGCTCCAGGACGACCGGGCGTTCTTCCCGGCGTACAACGTCGCACCCGTGATCGACTCGGCGACGCTGCGCGAGTACCCGCAGCTCCGGGGCGTGTACGACCAGATCTCGCCGAAGCTCACGGACGCCGTGCTGCAGGAGCTGAACCGGCAGGTGGACGTCGAGGGCCGCGAGCCGGCGGACGTCGCGTTCGACTGGATGGTGCGGGAGGGCTTCATCACGAAGCCATGACCCGCGGGTCGCGTCGCGACGTGGACGGGACGGACGGGAGGCGCGGGGCCGGTGGGTGCCGCGCCTCCTGTCCTGCAGGGGGTCGCGTCGGGCGCGGTGCGCGTGTCCCGCCGGTGCGGCGCCGGGTCGCCGGGCGGCGCTCGGCGGCTCCGGCGTCGGGTCGCGGGCGGCGCTCGGCGGGTCCGGCGTCGGGTCGCGGGCGCGCGTCCCGCCCGTCAGGCGGACGCGAGCCGGGCTGCCGTGTCGCTGATCGTCGTGACGAGCCGCTCGCGCACCTCGGCGGGCTCGGACCCGTCGTGCCGGGCGGCGCTCCGCAGTCCGGTCATGCACATGCCGAGCAGCATCTCGGCCGCCTCGGGCGTCGCCGCCTCCGGGCCCCAGGCCGGGTCGCGCGCGAGGATCGTGCGGACCGCGCCGGTCATCGCCTCGGCCACCGTCGTCATCCGGGTGACCTGCCGCCGGACCAGCTGTGGGAAGCGCACGATCACCTCCTTGCGGTGCTCGCGCTCGCGTTCGTCGCCGAAGGAGTCGCCGAACACCAGGAACGCCAGGTCGACGACGGCCTCGACGACCGGGCGGCCGGAGACCTCGGCGAGGTGCGCGTCGAGGGTCGCGGGGGACAGGTCGAGCTCGGTGTGCCCGAGGACCGCGTCCTCCTTGCTCTCGAAGTAGTTGAAGAACGTCCGCGGCGAGACGTCGGCCCGCGCCGCGATCTGCTCGATCGTGGTGCGGTCGAGGTCCTGCTCGAGGGCCAGGGAGCGCGCGGCGTCGGCGATGCGCCGGCGGGTCTCGCGGCGCTTGCGGTCGCGCAGACCCATCGTCGGTGCGGGGTCGGACATGGGTCGTACTGTAACCGTCCCGCCGGTGACCCCGGGGCACGCCCGCCCGCGCACCCCCGGACGGACCGGGGGTGGTCGCCGGTATCGTCGGAGCATGGCCCTGTTCGGACGACGCAGCAAGCACGACGTGCGCGACCGCCCCGTCAGCCAGGTCGAGCTGAAGCGCGCGGTCGACGAGGGGTTCCTCATCGCCAAGGCCGCGGTCGTCGTGGCCGTCGCGAACCGCGTCATCACGAACTCGCTGCGCGACCAGGGGTACTTCGACCACGCGGTCGTCGCCGAGTCCGTGCGTGAGGAACTGCACCGGCTCGCCGAGGAACAGCGCGGTGACGCCGCCCGGATGCGCGAGATCCGGTCGCGGTCGAGCAAGCAGACCGGGCGCTCCCGGCACCAGCACGACTACCGCCGCGGGGACGACCTCAAGCTCCGCACGCGCGAGGCCACGTACGAGCAGCTCGCCACCATGCTCGACCGCCGCCGCGAGGACCAGGGGTTCGTCGACGGCATCGTCCTGCAGGCCCGGGCACGTGCGTGGGACGACATCGGCACGACGGTCGTGGGACGGCTCGGCTGGGCGCAGCGACCGACGGAGGACTACGAGATCGGCCGCGACGAGCGCCTGCAGCAGATGCTCGACGAGGACTTCGCCGAGCTGCTCGCGGCGCACCCGGTCGGCTCCGGGACGCCCGAGACCGTGGCGGCGGACGCCGACGAGCCGGACGAGGGCGACGGGCCCGAGGACGGCACGGACCCGGCGGACGCGGACGCGGCGCGGCCCTGACCGTGGAACTTGATGTTCCAGTACCGGTCCGGTACCCTGGACAGGTAACGCCCCAGGACCATTCGGCACCGTCGGACTCCTGGGGCAACTGCGTTCCGGGGGGAAGGTGCAGGCGTGGTCGACATCTCCGAGCTCGAGCGACTCCCTGCGGTGGTGAGTGCGCCGCGGCTCGCCCGGTACGAACAGCGCTACCGCGGCAGGACCGATCTCGACAGTGTCCGCCTGCTGGAACGGGAGCGTCGCGCCGTCGACGATGCCCTCGCGACGCTCCGGAGGCGCGGTGTCGCGGATCCGAGCGCGGGCCAGGTCGTCGCGGCGTCGAACTTCGGTCTCGGGGTCGGCCTGACGGACGCGGGTGTGCCACGGCACCCCACGCTGAGCTACGAGACCGCACTCTGGCAGCCCCGCATCGTCCGAGCGTTCCCGAACCTGGGCACCACCCGGCGGAAGCAGCTGCACCGGCAGCTCGACGACCTGCGCCGCTTCCGCAACCGTCTCGCCCACCACGAGCCGGTCTTCGACGCACCGCTCGAACGGATCCGCGTGGACCTCGTCGCGGTCGCCCGGGCGGTCGACCTCGACGCAGCGACGCTGATCGGGTCCGCTCAGCGCATCGACGCCGTGCTCGCGCGGAAGCGGGATGCGATCGAACGGGGCTGCACGGTCATCTGACCGGGCCGCAGGACGAGAGCCCGCGCAGCCGCCGGTCCCTAGGCTCGTACCCATGGTTGATGCGGTGGTCGTCGGAGCCGGACCGAACGGACTCGCGGCGGCGGTGACACTCGCCCGCGCGGGCTTGTCGGTCGAGGTCGTCGAGCGGAACGACACGATCGGCGGGGGAGCGCGCACCGCCGAGCTCACGCTGCCCGGGTTCCACCACGACGTCTGCTCCGCGGTGCACCCGATGGCGCTGCAGTCGGAGTTCTTCCGGCTGTTCCGCCTGGAGGACCGGATCGAGCTCCGCCTGCCCGAGGTGCAGTACGGCCACCCGCTCGACCGCGGCGACGCCGGCATCGCGTACCAGGACGTCGAGCGGACCGCGGCGGAGCTCGGCGTGGACGGCCCGGCCTTCCGGAACCTCATGGCGCCGCTCGCCCGCAGCGCCGACCAGGTGGCCGACTTCGCCACCGACGCCCTGCTGCACGTGCCGCGACACCCGCTGACCGTGCTGCGCTTCGGCCTCCGCGCGCTCGAGCAGGGCTCCGCGGCCTGGAACGTGCGGTTCCGCGAGCAGGTCGCCCCCGCGATGGTCTCCGGGGTCGCGGCGCACTCGATCCAGCACCTGCCGTCCCTGTCCACCGCCGCCGCGGCCCTGTCGCTCGGCTCGTACGCGCACGCCCGGGGGTGGCCGGTGCCGATCGGCGGCAGCCAGGCGATCGTGGACGCGCTCGCCGCGGACCTCGTCGCGCACGGCGGCACGATCGAGACCGGCCGCGAGGTCCGGTCGCTCGCCGACCTCACCCCCGCCAAGGCGGTCCTCTTCGACACGAGCGTCCCCGGCATGCTCGGGATCGCCGGGAAGCAGATCCCGACGCCGAAGCGCGGTGCCCTCCGCCGTTTCCGGTTCGGCAACGCGGCGGCGAAGGTCGACTTCGCGCTGTCCGACCCGGTGCCGTGGACGAACGAGGCGCTCCGGAAGGCCGGCACGGTGCACATCGGCGGCACGCGCGCCGAGATCGCCGAGGCCGAGCACGCCGTCGCGCACGGTCGGCACGCGGAGCGACCGTACGTGCTCGGGTCGGAGCCGACCGTGGTCGACCGGAGCCGGGCTCCGCGCGGCAAGCACGTCTTCTGGGCGTACGCGCACGTGCCCGCTGGCTCGGACGTCGACCCGACCGAGGTGGTCGTGCGGCAGATCGAGCGCTTCGCGCCGGGCTTCCGCGACACCGTCCTGCAGTCGGCAAGCCGCACCGCGGTGCAGATGGCCGAGTACAACCCGAACTACGAGGGCGGGGACATCGCCGCGGGTGCCGCGAGCTTCTGGCAGCTGGTGAAGCGACCGGTGCTGTCGAGCGACCCGTGGCGGATGGGCGGCGGCATGTACCTGTGCTCCGAGGCGTCCGCCCCGGGGCCCGGCGTGCACGGCATGGCGGGCTGGCACGCCGCGAAGAGCGCCCTGCGCCACACGTTCGGGCTCCCCGACGACGTCGATCTCGCACCGGAGGAATGACCATGGCGAAGAACGTCCGCAACCTGCGCTGCACCCCGGAGGACGTGTTCGACGTGCTCCGCGACGGCTGGCTCTACCCCACGTGGGTGGTCGGTGCGTCGCGGATGCGCGGTGAGGAACGCGGTTGGCCGGCGGTCGGCACGAAGATCCACCACTCGTTCGGCGTCTGGCCGTTCGTGATCGACGACACCACGACGGTGCTCGAGTACGACGAGCCCCGTCGGATGGTCATCCAGGCGCGCGGCTGGCCGATGGGGGAGGCCCGCGTCGAGATCGAGGTCGCCGAGCACCCCCGCGGCTGCCGGGTGACGATGCGCGAGAACCCCGTCGCGGGTCCCGGCAGGCTCGTCCCCGGGTTCATCGCGCAGCCGGGCATCTGGATCCGGAACCACGAGAGCGTCCGCCGGCTCGGCTGGGTCGCGGCGGGTCGCGCGCAGAGCCGCTGACGGCGGTCGTCCGCGCCGCCGGCCGCGTCGCCACCGGCGCGGGGTCGCCGACACGGCGGACGGGAGGCCCGTGGCGGCGCCGCCACGCGCCTCCCGTCCGTTGCGGACCGGCGTCTACTGCTCCCGGCTGAACGCGCTCGCGCGCGCGACCTGGTCGTCGGTCAGGGCCACGCCCGTGTACCGCTCGAACTGCCGGGCGGCCTGGAGGGCGATGACCTCCGCCCCCGTGACCACGTGCGTGCCGGCGGCCCGTCCGGCGCGCACGAGCGGGGTCTCGGAGGGGAACGCGACGACGTCGAAGACCGTGTGCGCGGCGTCGATGCGCTCCTGGTCGAACGCGAGGGTGTCGGCCTGGTCGCCGTCCATGCCGAGCGGCGTGACGTTGACGAGGACGTCGGCGTCGCCGGCGGCGTCCTCGGTGGCGACCCACCCGTAGCCGTACTGCTCGGCCAGGGCGGGCCCGGTCCGGTCGTTCCGCGCGACGACGGTCAGGTGGTCGAAGCCGGCGCCGCGGAACGCCGCGGTGACGGCCTTCGCCATGCCGCCGGAGCCGCGCAGCAGGACCCGCGACGCCGTGTCCACGCCGTGCGAGGCGAGCAGGGCGGCGACGGCCTCGTAGTCGGTGTTCGACGCGGTGAGCACGCCGTCGTCGTTCACGACCGTGTTGACCGACCGGATCGCCGCGGCGGAGTCCTCCACGACGTCGACGAGGGGGATGATCGCCTCCTTGAAGGGCATCGACACCGAGCAGCCGCGGATGCCGAGGGCCCGCACGCCGGCGACCGCGCCGGGGAGGTCGGTCGTCGTGAACGCCTTGTAGACGGCGTTGATGCCGAGCTCGTCGTACAGGAAGTTGTGGAAGCGGGTGCCGATGTTGCTCGGGCGTGCGGCGAGCGAGATGCTGACCTGCATGTCCTTGTTGAGGATGGGCATGCCGGAGAGTCTCGCACGTCCGGGCGTCCCCCGCTCCCGTGCCGATGGAGCGGTCCACACTCCGCGTCGTCGAGCGGCCCCGTTGACCGCTGACCGGCGTCCCGTCCGGACGGGTTAGTGTGACGGGATGCCCGTCTCCGTGTTCGACCTGTTCAGCGTCGGGATCGGCCCGTCGAGCTCCCACACCGTCGGGCCGATGCGTGCCGGTGCGTCCTTCGCCGCACGGGTCGCCGGAGCGCCGGTGGCCGCGGTGGACGTGCACCTGTACGGGTCCCTCGCGTCGACGGGGCACGGGCACGGCACGCTCGGTGCGGTCCTCGCGGGGCTGACGGGGTCCGACCCGGAGACGGTCGACCCGGACGAGATGGCAGCGTCACTCGCCGAGACCGAGCGCACGGGGCAGCTCCGGCTGGCCGGTGGCACGGTCGTGCCGTTGCGGCAGGCCGACATCGTCCTCCACCCGCTGACCATGCTGCCGCGGCACCCGAACGCGATGCGCCTCGTCGCGCGCGACGCCGCCGGGACCGTGCTGGACGAGGAGACGTACTACTCGATCGGCGGCGGGTTCGTGACGAGCGACGGCGACGCCGCGGCCACCGACGCCGCGCACGACCGCGCGTCCGCCGCAGCAGCGGTGCCGGCGTCCGCGGCACCGGCGTCCTCGGCTGCCGTCGCGGAGGCCGCCATCCCGGTGGACGACGCCGTCCCGTACCCGTTCTCGAGCGGCGCCGAGCTGCTCGCCGCGTGTGCCGCGTCCGGCCTGCCGGTGAGCGGCGTGGCCCTGGCGAACGAGACCGTCACGCGCACCGCCGACGAGGTCCGCGCCGGCCTGCTGCACGTGCACGACGTGATGCGTGAGAGCGTCGAGCGCAGCATCCGGCGCACCGGCACCCTGCCCGGCGGCCTCGAGGTCCGGCGCCGGGCGGCGAACTGGTACGAGCAGCTGCTCCGGGACGACCCGCACCACGACCCGCTGTTCGCGATGGAGTGGGTGAACCTGACGGCGATGGCCGTGAACGAGGAGAACGCCTCGGGGGGCCGGGTCGTCACCGCGCCGACGAACGGTGCCGCCGGGATCATCCCCGCGGTGCTCTCCTACGCCCTGACCTACGCGTCCGAGGTCGCGCCGGACGAGCGGGACGACGCCGTGGTGCGGTTCCTGCTCACCGCCGGTGCCGTCGGGTCGATCTACAAGGAGCGCGCCTCGATCTCCGGGGCCGAGGTCGGCTGCCAGGGCGAAGTCGGCTCCGCGGCGTCGATGGCCGCGGCCGGGCTCGCCGAGGTCCTCGGTGGCACGCCAGAGCAGGTCGAGAACGCCGCCGAGATCGCGATGGAGCACAACCTCGGGCTGACCTGCGACCCGATCGGCGGCCTCGTGCAGATCCCGTGCATCGAGCGGAACGCGATCGCGGCGAACAAGGCGATCAACGCGGCGCGGATGGCCCTGCGCGGCGACGGCGTGCACCACGTGTCGCTCGACCAGGTCGTCGAGACGATGCGGCAGACCGGCGCCGACATGTCGACGAAGTACAAGGAGACCGCGATGGGCGGTCTGGCGGTGAACGTCCCGCTCTGCTGACGAGCGGACGGCGGGTCAGCCCTCCTGCATCTCCAGCGAGCAGGACTCCGGCGCGACGTGGTGCTGACCGTCCTCGGCCCGGACCACCAGGAGCGGTCGGCCGTTGCCGTCGAGGACGTCGACGGCCGTGCCCTCGACGAGCAGCCCGCGGTCGTGGAACCGCACCACGGCGTGCATCGGGACGTCGTCGGTGGTGACCGGACGCCAGCGTGCGGGACGTGTGAGTTCGGTTTCCATCCGCCCATCATGCGGGATGTCCACTTCGCGCACCGAATCGGCGAGGCCCGCTCACCCGTCGCCGCGGACGCTCCCGGACGCTCCCGGGTAGCGTCCGGCCCATGAGCGAGCCCGACCGCGACCACCTCGACGACGGTGTCGACATGACCTTCGACGAGCGACGGCAGGACACCCTCCGGCGCATGTCCGGCTCGGACGCGCACGACGCCGACCCCCGCGTCGAGGTGTCCGAGGGGCAGGACGGCACCGTGCGGATCGACGTCGCCGACACCGCGGCGGTCCGCCCGGGCGACGCGACCGCGAGCGACCCGCGGACCGACGAGCAGCAGGACACGACGCACCGGCACTGACCCCGGCCAGTCGGTGCCCGCCGGCGCCCGTCGGTCAGAGCGTGTCGAACAGGAGCGCCAGTCGACCGGTGTCGGGCCGCCGCACCCGGATCGCGCGCACGCCGTAGACCTCGGCGACGAGCTCCTCGGTGAGCACGTCCTCAGGGGTGCCGGCAGCGACCGCGCGACCGGCCGCGAGCACCACGACCGCGTCGCAGTGCGCGGCGGCGAGGTTGAGGTCGTGCAGGGCCACCACGGTCGTCACCGGCAGGTCGGCGACCAACCGCAGCAGGTCGAGTTGGTGCCGGACGTCCAGGTGGTTCGTCGGCTCGTCCATGAGCAGCTCGGTCGGCTCCTGCGCGAGCGCCCGGGCGATCTGGGCGCGCTGGCGTTCCCCGCCGGACAGCCGGTGCCACGACGCGTCGGCGCGGTCGGCCAACCCGACCTGACGGAGGGCGGCGTCCACCGCGGTGGCGTCCCGTGCGCGGTCCCCGCCGAGGACCGTCCGGTGCGGGATGCGCCCGAGCTCGACGACGTCGCGGACCGTGAGCGCGGCGTCGGTCTCGGCGTGCTGCGTGACGGTGGCGATGCGCCGGGCGACGTCGCGGCGGGAGCGACCGGTGACCGGTGCACCGTCGAGCTCGACCTGCCCGGCGTCGGGTCGAGCGGCCCCCTGGAGCAGGCGGATGAGCGAGGACTTGCCGGAGCCGTTCGGGCCGAGCAGCCCGACCGTCGTGCCCGGCTCGGGGTGCAGGGAGACGCCGTCGACGACGATGCGGCCGCCGCGGCTCCAGACGACCTCGCGCGCGGTGACGGTCACGAGCGCGACCGCCGGTGCACGAGCAGGGCGACGAAGGCCGGGACGCCCACGAGCGCGGTGCCGACCCCGACCGGCAGCGCGGTCGGCTGGAACGCCACGCGGGACACGGTGTCGACCCAGGTCATGAAGAGCGCGCCGAGCAGGATCGTGACGGGGACCACGCGTCGGTGCCGTTCCCCGACGAGCAGGCGGGCGGCGTGCGGCAGGACGAGCCCGACGAAGCCGATCGCCCCGGCGATGCTGACCAGGACCGCGGTGAGCAGGGCGGTCGCGACGAGCAGCAGCACGCGGGTGCGCTGCACGTGCACGCCGAGCGAGGCCGCGACGTCGTCGCCGAACGCGAACGCGTCGAGGCTGCGCGCCGCGACGAGGGTGACGACGGCGCCCACCGTGACCGTGCCGACCGCGAGCCAGACCTGCGGCCACCGCATGCCCTCGAGCGAGCCGAGCAGCCAGAACATCACGCCCCGGGTGGCGTCGGCGTCCGCGAAGGCGAACACCACGAACGAGGTCACCGCCGAGAACAGGTGCGTCCCGGCGACCCCGGCGAGGACGATGCCCTGCGAGCCGTTCGAGGTGTACCGCGCGAGCAGCAGGACGAGTCCGAACGCGAGCAGCGCCCCGACGAAGGCACCCGACGACAGCCCGAGCGCCCCGCCACCGACCCCGAGGACGCCGATCAGCACCGCACCGGTCGACGCCCCGGACGAGACGCCGAGGACGAACGGGTCCGCGAGCGGGTTCCGGAGCAGTGCCTGCAGGACGACACCGCACAGACCGAGCCCGGCTCCGCTGGCGGCCGCGACGAGTGCCCGGGGCAGTCGCTCCTGCCAGACGATCGCGTCGTCGGTCACGGTGACCGGGATCTGCGCGGACCCGAGGTGGTTGAGCAGCACGTCGCGCACGTTGACGAGCGACACGTCGGCCGGCCCGAGCGTCGCCGCGGCGCCGACGGACAGCGCGACCGCGACGACGCCGACCAGCACCGCGCCCGTCACGACCAGCGAGCGGGCCAGGGGCGACGGCCGCCACCCGACACCGCGTCGGAGCGCCGTGCTCACCGGTCGTCCCCGTGCTCGGCGGACCAGCGCGCGATCTTCTCGAGGCCGTCGACGAACCGGATGGACGGGTTGAGCTCGGCGCCGTGCAGCGCGACGAACCGGTGGTTCCGGACCGCGTCGAGGTCCTTCGTCAGCGGGTCGTGCTCGAGGAAGGCGATCTTGTCGTCGAGCCGGTCGCCGGGGAACCGGTCGCGCTGGAGGTCTCCGAGCACGATCACCTGCGGGTCGGCGGCGACCACCTGCTCCCACCCGACCGCGGGCCAGTCGTCGCGCGACGACCGGAACACGTTGTCGAGTCCGGTCTCGTCGGCCAGGAGCTGCCCCGACCCGAGACCGCCCGCGACGTAGGGCGTCTTCGTGTCGGCGAACCAGAAGAACGCCCGCTGGCCGTCGAGGTCGGTGCGCGCGGTGGCGGCCTCGGCGCGGGCGCGCAGCTCGGCCACCAGGGCGTCGCCGCGGCGCTGCACGTCGAACACCTCGGCGAGGTCGTGGATCTCGCGGTAGAGCTGCGCGGTGGTGAGGGCCTGTGTGCGCTTGCCGCCGCCGTTGATGCTGACGTCGCCCTCGCAGTCGGTCGGGGACAGGTACGAGCCGATGCCGGTCTCGGCGAGGCGCTCACGGCTCGCGACACCGCCCTGCCCGTAGTGGCGGCCGAACGACGCGGTCACGAAGTCGGGCCGTGCGTCGAGCAGCACCTCGTAGGTGGGGGCGTTGTCGGACAGCCGGGGGACCCGCTCGTTCGCGGCGGCCAGGCTCGGCAGGACCGGGTCGGTCCACGAGGCGGTGCCCACCATCCGGTCCGCGAGGCCGAGGGACAGCAGGATCTCGGTGGAGTTCTGGTCGAGCGACACGATGCGCTGCGGGGCGGACTCGACGGTGACCCGCCGACCACAGTCCTCGATCGTGAGCGGGTAGGACGTGGTGCCCTCGCCGGCCGTCGCGGTGCCGGTCGCCTGCGGGACCGCCTCGGAGGCACCGCAGCCGGTGAGCGCGAGGAGCGCGAGGGCGACGACGCCGGCGACGAGTGGTGGGCGGGCAGCGCGGGACCGGAGCACGTGGAGCACGAAGGAGAGGCTAACCTAACCTCGCGCTCGACGACACGTCACCGATCGGCCCCCGCACGCCGGGGACGGTGGCGCACGGCATGATCGTCGGGTGCACCTCGTCCTCCACCGCGTCGACGGCGGCGTCACCGCGACGCCCCTGACCGACGCGGGGGAGTCGGCCGGTGCGCCGACCCGCCTGGACGAGCCGCGCCTCCCGGCCTTCGTCGCGGCCCACGACGGACCGGACGTGCGCTGGGTCTGGGACGACACCGCGCGCTGGTACCCGGCCGTCCTCGCGGCCGGCGGCCGCGTCGGCCGCTGCACCGACCTGCGGCTGACGCGCCGCATCCTGCGGCACGCGCTCGCGACGCGGGGCACGGCGCTCGCCGCGGCCCCCGAGGACACCTGGGACGGACCCGGTCTGGAGGCGCGGGTCACCCGCCCGACGCAGGCCCGGCTGTTCGACGACGCGCTCTTCACCGTCGCGCCCCCCGACGACGACGCCGATCCGGTCGTCGAGCTGCGCGCGCAGCTCGACGCGGTGGCCGCGTCGACGACGCCCGGAGCGCTCCGGCTGCTCACGACGGCGGAGTCCGCGGGCGCGCTCGTCGCCGCCGAGGTGCTGCACGCCGGCCTGCCGTGGCGGCGGGACGTGCACGAGCGGCTGCTCGAGGACGCGCTCGGACCGCGGGTGCCGCCCGGGGTGCGGCCGCGCCGGCTCGAGGACCTCGCGGTCGAGCTGCGGGAAGCCCTGGGCGACCCCGCGCTCAACCCGGACTCGCCCACCGACGTGCTCCGGGCGCTGCGGGCGGCCGGGCTCGCGGTGACGAGCACGCGCAAGTGGGAGCTGCAGGAGCTCGACCACCCGGTGATCGCCCCGCTGCTCGAGTACAAGCGGCTGTCCCGCCTGCTGACCGCCAACGGGTGGGCGTGGCTCGACGAGTGGGTCCAGGACGGTCGGTTCCACCCGCGGTACGTCGTCGGCGGGGTCGTCACCGGGCGCTGGGCGGCGGACGGTGGCGGAGCGATGCAGCTGCCGCGGACCGTCCGCGCCGCCGTGGTCGCCGACGAGGGCTGGGCGTTCGTCGTCGCCGACGCCGCCCAGCTCGAACCGCGCGTCCTCGCCGCGATGGCCGGCGACCGGGCGATGGCGACCGCGGGGGACGGGCGCGACCTGTACGACGGCGTCGTCGCCTCGGGGGCCGTCGAGACGCGGCAGCAGGCCAAGGGGGCGATGCTCGGCGCGATGTACGGCGCGACGCAGGGCGACGCAGGACGGCTCGTGCCCCGCCTGGCCCGGGCGTTCCCGGCGGCGCTCGGCCTGGTCGACCGTGCGGCCCGGGCGGGGGAGCGCGGCGAGCCCGTGACGACGCTGCTCGGCCGGACGTCGCCCGTCCCCGACGAGGCCTGGTTCGCCGCGCGCAACCGGGCGTGGTCGGTCGAGGGCACCACGGCGCAGCAGCGGGCCGTCGAGTCGCGGTCGCGGAGCTGGGGCCGGTTCACCCGCAACTTCGTGGTGCAGGGCACGGCGGCGGAGTGGGCGCTCGCGTGGATGGGGTCGCTGCGGGCACGGCTCGCCGCGCGGTTCCCCGGGCCGGTGACGGCCGGGCCGCACCTGGTGTTCTTCGTGCACGACGAGATCGTGGTGCACACGCCGGTCGAGCACGCCGCGTGGGTGGCCGAGCAGGTCCGGGCCGCGGCGGAGGAGGCCGGGAGGCTGCTGTTCCGGGACTTCCCGATCGTGTTCCCGCTGTCGGTGTCGACCGTGCGGGACTACGGCTCGGCCAAGGACTGACGGCCGGTCCGAGCGATCGCGGTTGCGGACGGCGGGTCGTGCCCGTGCGCTCGCGGGTGCGTCGTGCCCGAGCGCTCGCAGGTGCGTGCGTGCAGGGTGGGGCGATGCAGCGAGCGGAGCACGAGGAGCCGGACCGGCCCGTCCGCGCGGTCGCCCGGCAGGCCGAGCAGGCGGAGCGGGCCTCGGCGGACGTCGACCGGCACGTCGGCACGGTCGACCTGACGTCCTGGCGGTCCCGCGCCGGCCACGCCACCGCCGAGGCCTGGGCCGCTGCCGGACGCCGCTACGGCGCGCTCCCGGTGCTCGTCCTCACGCTGCTCGTCGGCATCGGCGTCGCCGTGACCGCGACGTGGGCCGCCTCCGAGGTCTACGACGCCGTCCGCGCCTCCGACGACGTCGCCGTGCTCGACCGACCGGTGCTCGACTGGATGCTCACGCTGCGCTCCCCGTTCGCCGACCGCGCGGTCACGTGGTGGACCGACATCGCGGGGACGATCGGGATGCCGATCGTCGCCGTCGGCTTCCTCGTCGGGTTCACCGTGCAGCGCCGCGCCTGGACGCCGTTCGTGCTGCTCGTCGCCGCGAGCGGAGGATCGCTCCTCATGACGATCGCCGGCAAGGACCTCATCGGGCGGGCACGTCCCCCGCTGTCCGACGCCGTGCCGCCGTACGAGCACTCGCCGTCGTTCCCGTCCGGGCACACGCTCAACGCCACCGTGGTGGTCGGCACGATCGTCTACCTGCTCATCCTGCGCCAGTCCCGCACCGTGACCCGGGTGTGGACGATCGTCGTCGGCACCCTGTTCGTGCTGTCCGTCGGCGTCTCGCGGGTGTTCCTCGGGCACCACTGGACCACCGACGTCCTGGCGGCGTGGGCACTCGGCCTCGCCTGGCTGGCCCTCGTGGTGACCGCCCACCGGCTCTACCTGACCGCCCTGCACCGCGGCGCGGACCCGGTCCGCCGCTGAGCGTGGTCAGGCGGCCACGGTAGGTTCCGAGGCATGGCAGATCGGCTCTTCGGCGGCAGGTACCGCGTCACGGGAACCCTCGGACACGGGGGCATGGCATCGGTGTACCGGGCCGTCGACGAGCAGCTCGGACGCGAGGTCGCCGTCAAGGTCTTCCGCATCGGCGCGGTGGACCACGGCGAACGGGCCCGCGCCGAGGCCGAGATGCACACCCTCGCCGCACTCCGCAGCCCCGCGCTCGTGACCCTGTACGACGCCGCGCTCGACGACGTCGACGGCGACTCGTACCTGGTGATGGAGCTCGTCCCCGGCAGCGACCTCGACACCCGCCTGCGCGAGGGGCCGCTCGACCCGGGGACGACCGCCCGCGTCGGGGCCCAGGTGGCCGACGGCCTGGCGGCGGTGCACGCGCAGGGCATCGTCCACCGCGACGTGAAGCCCGCGAACGTGCTGCTCGAGAGCGACGGGGAGCACGTCAAGCTCGCCGACTTCGGCATCGCCCTGCTCCGCGACGCCGCCCGGGTCACCGGCACCGGCACCGTGATCGGCACGGCCGCCTACATCTCGCCCGAGCAGGTCACGGGCCGCGAGGTCACCGGCAAGGCCGACGTGTACGCCCTCGGCCTCGTGCTGCTCCAGTGCCTGACCGGGGAGCGGCCCTTCCCCGGTAGTGCGGTGGAGTCGGCGACCGCGCGGCTCACCCGCGGGCCGGAGATCGACCAGCACCTGCCGACCGCGTGGCGCACGCTGCTGCACGTGATGACGGCGCAGGACCCCGCCGAGCGGCCCACCGCGGCCGAGGCGGCCCAGCGGCTCCGTGCCCTCGGCCGCGACGACGCCGTTCCGGCGACGCAGCTGCTGCCCGGCGGACCCGGGACCATGACGCGCGCCGCCGCCGGAGCCGCCGGTGCCGCTGCCGGTGCTGCCGGTGCCGCACTCGGATTCGGCGCAGACCCCGCCCACGGCGACGCGGCGACCCAGGCGATGGCGACGCCCGGTGCGCCGGACACCGCGACGCGCGCGTACGACCGCACGGCGGTGCTCGGGCAGAGCGGTGCCGGTCGTCCGGCCGGTGCGGGCTCGGGCGGGCAGGACGACGTCGCCACGACGATCCTCGGGACGCCGGGAGCTCGGGGCGGTGCGGGTGCCGGTGCCGGTGCCGCGGGCGGCGCTGCCGGGGGACGCGGCTCGGGTGCGGGCGGCGCGGGTCGGGACGCGGACGGCTCGGGCCGCCGACGTGGTCTCGTGATCGCGGCCGTCGTGGTCGGGCTCCTCGTGCTCGCGGGCATCGGGTTCGCCCTGTTCGCGTCGGGTCGTGACGGCAGCACCCCGGCCCCGACGGAGTCGAGCCAGCCCGCCAGCCCGTCCTCGGAGCCCACGAGCGGCACCGACGACGAGCCGAGCGAGCCCGCCGAGCAGCAGCCGAGCGAGCCCGAGGAGCAGCCCAGCGAGCCGGCGCAGCAGGAACCGAGCGAGCCCGCGCAGCAGGAGCCGAGCCAGCCCGCCGACGACCCGACCGTGGGCCCGCAGCCCGGCGGTCCGGCGTCGAACCCCGTGCAGGCACCGCAGGGCGGCACCGGGACCGGACCCGGCAGCGGCGGACCCGGGGCGACCGGCGGCAAGGGCAAGGACAAGGGCGCGGGTGCCGTGGACACCACGAGCGACAAGCGCGCACGGACGGGCACCGACTCCGGAACCGTCACCGGGACGGACAGCGCCGCGGTGCCCTCGACCGCGCCCGCCATCGGCTGAGACGCTCCGCGACGGCGACCTCCCGGCGTCCACCAAGCGACCACGGGCATGCTCGTCCGCATGTCGTTCGCGAACTCCTTCGACCCGTCCGGTGGCCGCGCGATCCCGGAGGACGAGGTGACGGAGGACGGCCTCGAGCTCGACGCGGACACCGCGGCCGCGCTCGGGATCTCGTTCGACGTCGTCGACGGCGCCACGGCGGACCCGACCCGGGTGTCCCCGGTGGACGTCGACGTGCCGAGCGCGCCCACCGAGGACTGAGCGGGCGACGCCGGCCACCCCGACCGGCGCCCCACCGAGCGCCTCGGGGAGCTCGGCGGCTCAGGGGACGGTGTGCCCCGCCGCCGTGAAGATCCGGTACCACTCCTCGCGTGACAGCACGACGTCCGACCCGGCCGCGGCCTCCCGGACGCGCTGGGGGTTCGTCGTGCCGAGCACCACCTGGAAGTGCGCGGGGTGCCGGGTGATCCACGCCACCGCGATGCCGGTCGGGGTCACCCCGTGGGCCGCGGCGACCTCGTCGAGCACGTCGTTCAGCTCGGCGTACTGCTCCCGGTCGCCCAGGAACACCCCGTCGAAGAAGCCCTTCTGGAACGGCGACCAGGCCTGCAGCGTGATCCCGTTCATCCGCGCGTGGTTGAGGACGTCGTTGTCCCGGTCGACGGACTGGTCGAGCCCGCCCATGTTCGCGGCGACGCCCTGCGCGATGACGTTCGCGTGCGTGATGCTCAGCTGCACCTGGTTGAACGCGAGCGGCTGCCGGACCGACCGCTTCAGCAGCTCGACCTGGCCGGGGGTGTGGTTCGAGACGCCGAAGTGGTGCACCTTGCCGGCGGCGTGCAGCTCGTCGAACGCGCGGGCGACCTCTTCCGGCTCGACCAGGGCGTCGGGGCGGTGCAGGAGCAGGACGTCGACGTAGTCCGTGCGCAGGGCCTCGAGCGAGTCGTGCACCGACTCGACGATGTGCTCGTACGAGAAGTCGAAGTACCCCTGCCGGATGCCGACCTTGGTCTGCAGCTGGATCGCCTCGCGCTCGGAGGACGACAGCGTGACGGCCTCGCCGAAGCGGGCCTCGCAGCCGTGCCAGCCGCCGTAGATCGCGGCGTGGTCGAACATCGTGACGCCGGCGTCCCGGGAGGCGGCGTAGAGCGACCGGATCTCCTCGTCGCTCATGTCGGTGATCCGCATGAGCCCGACGACGACGTCGGACGCGGTGAGGTCGGTCTGTGGCAACTCCAGTGTCTTCACGCGCCCGATCCTGCCAGGGGCGCACCGGGCCAGGCAGGCCCTGTCGGTGCCACCGACGTCGCGGGGACACCGGGCGCACCGGCGCGACCAGGGGGCGGACAGGAGGCGCGTGGCGGTCGGGCACCGCGCCTCCCGTCCGACGGGTGGCCAGGGGCGGACGGGAGGCGCGTGGCGGCCGGGCACCGCGCCTCCCGTCCGACGCGTCAGCGGTCCGTCAGCGCGCCCCGACGTGCGCCGGGGCGAGCAGGCCCAGGTACGTCAGGTCGTCCGCGACCTTGCTGATGAGCGCGTGGTCGAGCGGCGGGATCTCCGGCGAGCCGAGCGGCCGGACGTCGCGGACGGCGGCGGCGAAGTCGTCGGCGGGGATCGACGAGCCGGCGTGCGGCGCCTCCGGTGCGGCGAACGCGTGCAGGAGCGGCAGGACCGAGCGTGCACGGTCCTCCTCCGGCAGTGCCGTGAGGGCGTCCCGGAACCGCGTGACCCACTCGGCGTGGTCGGCGACCCGCTCGACCGGGTGCCCGTCCTCGACGAGCCAGTCGACGAAGGTGTCGAGCGAGACGCCGTCGTCGTGCGGGTTCACGACGTTGAACGTCCGGTACCCCTCGGTGACCGCGGCGCCGATCGCGTCGATCGCGGCGGCCGTGAAGTCCGCCGGCAGCCCGTCGTAGTGCGAGCGCTGCCGACCGCCGTCCGGGGCGGGCTGCACGAACGACGCCGGGGCGAGCCCGGTCGCCAGCACGCTCCAGACCAGCCGGGTGAACACGTCGGGCAGGTTCACCTGGCCGCGCCACCGCGGGTGCGCCAGGACCATGTCCGAGCGGAACACCGCGACCGGCACGCCGTACCGCTCGTGCGCGTCGTGGAGCAGCACCTCGCTCGCCCACTTGCTCGCGCCGTAGCCGTTCGCGTACTCGTCGGCGATCGTCCACGTCGGGATCGTCGTCCGGACGTCGGCGCGTTCGAGCAGCGCCGCGGGGACGTCGGGTGCGACGTCCTCGGTGGCGCTCGGGCGGGCACCGCCGGCGACCGCGACGCTCGACACGAACGTCACGGGCACGCTCCCGGCGGCGATCGCGAGGCGCAGGACCTCGGCGGTGCCGACGACGTTCGGGCCGAACAGCGCCGTGTAGGGCAGCACGTGGTTCACGAGCGCGGCGACGTGCGCGACGAGGTCCACCCGCGCCGCGAGGTCGTGCCACCGGCCCTCGTCGAGTCCGAGCAGGTGCTCGCTGACGTCGCCGGCGACGACCTCGAGCGCTCCGCCGAGCTCCGCGAAGCGCGCGGCGAAGGCGGGGTCGGCGGTGAACGCGGCCTCGAGTCGGCGGCGGGCGTCGGCGTCGTCGGCACCGCGGACCAGGCAGACCAGGGTGCCGCCGACGGGGGCCAGCCGCTCCAGCCAGTCGATCGCGGTGAAGCGGCCGAGGTAGCCGTTCGCGCCGGTGAGCAGGACCGTGCGGGGCGTGGTGCCCGTGCTGGTGCCCGCGCTGGTGTCTGGGTCGGTGCTGGTGCTGGTGCTGGTGCGGCCCTGTCCTTCGTTCGTGGCCCGGGTGACCGGTTCGGGCACCGTGCCGAGCAGGCGGTCGAGGCGCAGGTCCTCCGCGCGCAGCACGGTCGGGTCGGCACCGTGCACGCGCGTCACGGTCGGTCGGTCCTCGGCGGCGGTGCGCTCGACGTACGCGGCCACGGCGGCGAGGTCGTTCGTCGGGTCGGTGATGACGCCGACGGGGACCTCGGCCTCGAACACGTCCTCGAGGATCCCCGAGAACGTCAGCGCGGACAGCGAGTCCCCGCCGAGGTCCGAGAAGCGTGCGGCCGCGGCGGTCTCGGTGGACACCTCGGCGCCGAGGAACTCGCGAGCGGCCCGGACCACGGTGTCGACCGTCGGCTCGTCCGCCACGTGTTCCCGGAGCGCGGCGACGAGGGTGCCGCTCTGCTGCTCGGCGACGGCGTCGTACACGGCGGCGAAGCGCTCGCCGTACCGCTCGGTGACGCGCGGGCGGAGGAGCTTCCGGGCGTCGGAGAGCATGCCGTTCTCGACCGTGAAGGGGTCCGGCTCGACGATCACGCCGCGGGGGACCTCGTACGGGGCGAGACCGTTCTCGCGCGCGGTGCGCTGCAGGGCGGCGAGGACGTCGCGTTCGGTCGCCGCCGGGTCCTCGGGGACGACCACGGCGAGCAGGAACGCGTGCCGGCTGTCGCCGTGCAGGGCGACCTGGCGGACCTCGGGCGTGCCGCCGTACACCGCCTCGAGCGCGGCGACGGCGACGAACTCGCCCTGCGACAGCTTGATGACGTTGTTCCGGCGGTCGAGGTACTCGTAGGTGTCCGGTCCGGTCTGCGCCATGACGTCGCCGGTCCGGTAGAAGCCGTCCTCGTCGAACACCGCGGCGGTGACGTCCGGGCGACGGAAGTAGCCGGGGATCACGGCCGTGCTCTTCACGAGCAGCTCGCCGCGGGGGTGCGGCCGGTCGGTGACCCGGTAGCCGAGCTCGGGGACGTCGACGAGCTTGTGCTCGGTGACGGGCGGCTGCTGGACGACGCCGTCGCGGAGGATGCTGCCGGCCTCGGTCGAGCCGTACAGGTCGTGCAGGGTCGTGCCGAGGCACCCCTCGATGTACGCGCGCAGCTCGGGGGTGAGCGGGGCGCTCGCGCAGATCGCCTGACGCACCCGACCGCCGAGGGCACGGACCCGCAGGTCGGCCTGCACGGCGGCGCGGACTGCCGCGGGGTCGGAGTCGGCGCCGGCCGCGGCCGTCCGTCGCTGCTCCTCGCGCTCGCCCTCCTGCCGGATCATCTCGGCCACGCGCGGCACGAGGACCAGCTCGGTCGGGGTGTACACGCGCAGGTCGTCGAACAGGGTCGACAGGTCGGTCGAGGTCGCGAGGGCCACCGTCCCGCCCCGGCCGAGGGTCGCGAGCACGGCGGCGCGGCCGGTCAGGTGGCTCAACGGCAGGTAGGCGTAGCCGACGACATCGGCGGCCGGGGCGGTCGTCGCGTCGGGGGCCGCGGGGTCGGGGCGCAGCGCGTGCCACAGCCGCTCGACCATGGCGCGGGTGTACATCGCACCCTTCGGGGTGCCGGTGCTGCCCGACGTGTAGAGCAGGAGCGCGAGCGGGTCCTCGCCCGGCGCGGGCTGCCACGGTGTCGGACGGGGGCGCCCGGTACCGCGGCGCACGAGCGCCTCCAGGGTCGCGGGGGCGGCAGCGGCGTCGCTGCCGCCCCCGTCCTCGCTGCCGGCGCTGTCTCCGCTGCCGTCACCGTCCTCGGTGCCGGTGCCGTCGAGCAGCACCGTCCGCACGTCGGCGTCCGTCTCCTCGGTCACCGCCCGGGCCGTCGCCGCGTGCTCCGCCGTGACGCCGAGCCACACGGGCTCGGTCTCGTCGACGATCGCGCGGAGCGCCCCGACGGGTGCGCTCGCCTGCAGCGGCACGCTCACCGCGCCGAGGATCCACGCGGCCAGGTCGAGCGTCAGGAGGTCGGCGGTCGGGGCGCCGAGCACCGCGATCCGGTCCCCGGGCGTGACGGTCTCACCGAGGGCCGCCGCCACCGCGCCCGCCCGCTCCCACAGCTCCCGGTAGCTCGTGTCCGTGACGGTCGCGCCGTCCCGGTGTCGCAGGGCGGGTCGGTCGGCGTGCTGTGCGAACACCGCCTCGACCGAGGTGTCCACGAGCCCCTGCTCGTCCCGTCCCTGCACGTCGTGTGCCTGCACTGGCTGCTCCATCGTTCGTCCCTTCGTCGTTCCGTCGAGCGCGCCCCTGCGCACCCGTCCCGGCGCTCAGCGAGCGCCGCCCCCGCCCCCGTCCGGTGCGTCCCAGCCCGGCACACCCCCGTCCGGCACATCCCCGCCCGGCACGTCCCGGGCCAGTACCGTCCCCGCCAGCACCGTCCCCCGGTCCACCGCCCACCCGCCCGTGGCCGTGAACGCCGGGCCCCGTCGGGCGGTCGCCACGAAGGTGCCGTCCGGACGCAGCACCACGTGTGCGCCGTCGATCCCGAACCAGCCGCCGTGGGCCGTCGTCCGTGCCTTCGCGACCGCCTCGGACGCGGCGAACAGCACGCTGTCCGGACTCTCACCACCGGATCGGCGGAGGGCCTCGAGACCGGCCCGGACGGGCGTGCTGTCGAGGTCCGCGATGCGCCCGAGCACCCCCGCGGGCAGCGGTCGGACGGGGGTCGCGTCGATGCCGATCCCGGCGTGTTCGACGGACCGACCGACGGCGCACGCGCGGAGTCCGGCGCAGTGCGTGATCGCGCCGACGACCCCGTCGGGCCACACGGGTGCGCCGCTCCGTGCGACGGGGATGGACGGCGCGTCGATCCCCGTGGCAGCGCAGGCACGGCGGGCGAGCACACGACCGGTCGTGAACTCCGCGCGACGGGCCGGCAGTGCCGTGGCGACCGCCGTGCGCTCGTCGTCGGTCAGCGGACCGTCGAGGTCGTGGGTCGTGGCGACGACGACCACCGAGGCGGGCAGGAGCGCCGCCCAGGGGTCACGTCGTCGAAGTTGCACATTGCAATCAGACGCCGGTTCCCTCGGAGTCCCCCGGACGGGGCACGTCCCGGGGCGGGATCGGGCACACGTTCAGGAGCGTGGACGGCGACGGAGACGGCGACGGTGACGGAGACGGCGACGGCGACGGTGCCGGAGCGCGGCGCACCCGACCGGGGCGCCACGCGTATCTCAGGCGGGCAGCACCGCGACGACCGCGTGGTGGTCCGCCCACGACGCGGTGAGGGTCTGGCCGTCCGGCACCGGCAGCCCGACCACCCGCAGCACGACGAGGTCGCCGTGGTCGGTCCGCACCGTGGTCTCGGTGCCGTCGGTGTGCGCCTCGACCCGGGTCACGGTGGGGGAGTCCGACGCCGAGCCGCTGCCCACCGCCGTCGCCTCCTTGTCGAACGTCCCGGAGCCGTCCGCGCGCTCGAGGTCGGCCTCGTGGCCGCCCGTGACGATCGCCCGCCGCACCACGTCGGCGTAGACCGGGTCGCCCACCGCGTCGTACACCCACCGGCGACCGAGCACCGAGTGGTCCATCTCGGTCACGAGGTGCGCGTCGGCACCCTCGAGCGGCGCACCGCGGTACGTCAACGGCGTGTGCAGCAGTCGGCCGTCCGGGGTCCGCACGACGATCACCTCGACGCCGACCTCGCCCGCGGGGTCGTCGAACCGGAAGCGCGTCACGACCTCGACGGACTCCCCGGCGGACAGCCCGCTCCACGGCTGCGCGGGCAGCCAGGCGGCGAGGGCCTCGGCCTTGGTCGGTCGGAGGGTTGCGTGGTGGATGACGGCCATGTCCCGACGCTACCGAGGACCGCTCACGCAGGCGCGACGGCCCGCCGTCCACACGCTGCGTACGCTGTGGGGGTGCGCGACGACCTCCTCCCCGTGCTCGCCTGCCCCGTCTGCGCCGAGCCGCTCGCCCGCGTCGCGGACGGATCGGTCGGGTGCGCGACGGGTCACCGGTACGACGAGGCGAAGCAGGGCCACCTCACGCTCCTCCCCGCGAAGCGCCGCGCGCTCACGGCGGACACCCCCGCGATGGTCGACGCCCGCGTGCGGTTCCTCGGCCGCGGGCACTACCGGCCCGTCGAGCGGGCGCTCGCCGCGGTCGTCGCCGACGCCACCGCCCCGGGCGTCGTGCTCGACGTCGGGTCCGGTCCCGGGACCTACCTCGCCCACGTGCTCGACGCAGTCGCCGACGACGCGGCCGGCCGTGTCGACGCACGGGACCCGGACGGGAGGCGCGACCCGGCCCCGGCAGGGGCCGTCGCGGCCCGCCTCGGGGTCGCGCTGGACCTGTCCGCGGTGGCGATCCGTCGCGCCGCACGGGTGCACGCGCGGGCGGGAGCCGTCGTCGGGGACGTGACCGAGCGCCTCCCGGTCGTCGACGACGCGGCCGCCGTCGTGCTGGACGTGTTCGCGCCGCGCAACCAGCGGGAGTACGCCCGCGTGCTGCACCCGGCGGGCGTCCTGGCGGTGGTGACCCCGCGGCCCGGCCACCTGGCGGAGCTCGCCGAGGCGACGATCGCCGTGGACCCGGAGAAGGAGCGACGGCTGCACGACTCGCTGACGCCGTCGTTCGCGCTGCGGAGCTCGGACGACCTGACGTGGACGATGGACCTGACCGCCGAGGCCGTGCACGACGTCGTGCACATGGGGCCGAGCCACCACCACGTCGACCCGGACCGGGCCTTCGCGCCCACGACCGTCACCGCCGCCGTGACGGTCAGCACCTGGACGCCCGCGGGCTGAGGGCCTCCGCGCCGACGGCTTGCGGGCCTGCACACGCCGGCGGAGTGCGGGCCTCCACGTCGACGGGTTCCGGGCCTCCGCGCCGACGGGTTCCGGGCCTCCGCGCCGACGGGTTCCGGGCCTCCACGCCGACGGAGCAGACGACGTCGGGTCCGCGCTCGGTACCCGACGTCTTCTGCTCCATCCGTGGCCGGGCGTCAGGCCTGCGGGGCCGCGACGTCGAGCTGCCAGACGACGCCGAACCGGTCGCGCAGCTGTCCCGCGAGCGGCGCCCACGGCGTCGGTGCGAGGGGCTGGCGCACCTCGGCGCCGTCGGACAGGGCCTCCCAGTAGCGCGTGACCTCGTCCGCGTCGTCACCGTGCACGAAGACGTAGAAGGCGTTCGTGCCCTGGTCGTAGGGCTGGTCCGGCCAGACGTCGAACGCCATGATCCGGAGACCGGCCTCGGTGGTGACCTGGCCGAACACGATGCGGTCGGTCCAGGCAGGGTCCTGCGACGCTCCCATCTGGCCGTAGGTGGCGGCGGTCACGGTCCCGCCGAAGACCGTCGCGTAGTGGTCCAGGGCCGCGCGGGCCTGGCCGTCGAAGTTGAGGTGTGTGGTCGTCTCGATGCTCATGGCAGGAGTGTGTCGGGCGTTGTGGTCAGATCGTGACCGCATCCGGGACGAAGATGGGCACATGTCCGGACCGTCCTCGCGCATGCTGTCGCTGCTCTCCCTGCTGCAGGTGCACCGCGACTGGTCCGGCGACGAGCTC
>Ga0308161_1001579_pt1 | contig 26751 bp, 27 predicted proteins | sample PhyFR2_FD_201034 | JGI IMG/M metagenome (GOLD analysis project Ga0308161, IMG submission 201034) | Phyllosphere microbial communities from UC Gill Tract Community Farm, Albany, California, United States - DLSLF.R2 | ecosystem: Host-associated > Plants > Phyllosphere > Unclassified | place: USA...
CGGTCGAGCGCACTCTGTCGGAGCATCGCGCCATCGCCGAGGCCATCGGCCGGCACGACCCGGCGCTCGCCACGTCGCTCGCCACCGCGCACATCGCCGGCGTCGAGCGGTGGCTGCGCCAGGCGGCGTCCGCGTAGGTCGTTCGGTTCTCAGCACGGATTCTTCCGCGGCGACCGCCGAACTGCGGAACCGCGCGGCGCCAGTCCGCCTGCGGACACACCCCTGCTGAATTGTGAACGCGGCGACCGCGGCGACCGAGGACTCAGGCTCCGAGCCGCGCCATCGCCGCGTCGAACTCGGCCGCCGACCCGTCGCTGACCTCGTGGAACATCATCTGCTCGATCACATCGGGCGCGGCGGTGAAGTACGGCACTCCGGCGAGACGCAGCCCGGTGATGTCGGCGGGCGAGCGCAGACTGGCGGCGAGCACGTCGGTGCCGCTGCCGGCGCAGACCTCCTGCATCCGGGCGATCATGGCGTCGCCGTCGATGCCGGCGTCGCGCATCCGGCCGAGGTAGGGGGCGATGTACCGCACGCCGATCGACGAGCAGACCAGCGCCTGAGCGACGGAGTAGACGGCGGTGACGAGCACGCTGGCGCCGTCGGCGACGAGAGCGGATGCCGCGGCGAAGCCGTCGCGCGTGGCGGGGACCTTCACCGCCACGCGGTCTCCGAGCGCCCGGATCGTCTCGGCGTTGCGCAGCAGCGAGGCCGTGTCGCCGCCCCAGGTCTGGAAGAAGATCTCTCGCGCGCCCTCGTCGGACCACCGTGCATACAGGTCGGGGATCTCGACGGCGGTGCGCCCGCCCCGCTCGAGGATCGTCGGGTTCGTCGTCACACCATGGACGACGCCCGAGGTGAGGAGAGAGGCGACGCGGTCGACGTCCGCGCTGTCGACGTAGAGACGGGGGGCCGCGGCAGTCATCGGGTCTCCTTGTGCACAACCTGTCGTTACAGGTTCGGATTCGGCTAATGTAATGACAGCCGCGGAGGATGTCAAAGCGCCCCGCATCGACGACGATCAGGAGTGCCATGACAGCCGCCACCTCGCCCGATCGCACCGGCGTCGTCATCGTCGGCAGTGTGACCGCAGACGTGACGACCTTCTCGACCCGGCTTCCGGCCCGAGGCGAGACCATCCTCGGTGACGAGTTCACCCTCATGCTCGGCGGCAAGGGCGCGAACCAGGCCGTCGCGGCCGGACGCTCGGGGGCGCGCACGAGCTTCGTCGGATGCGTGGGCGACGACCTCTTCCACGACCTCGTCGTCGACGGGCTGAGCGCGGCGGGCGTCGATCTCACCCATCTGCGCACCGTGCCCGGCCCCACAGGCATCGCTCACATCCGCGTCGATGCATCGGCGCAGAACGACATCGTCATGGTGCCGCTCGCCAACGCGGCCCTGAGCACCGCGCAGATCGACGCGGCGCTGGCCGCCCTGGCGCCCACGACCTCGGTGCTGCTCACCCAGCTCGAGACGCCTTCGGCGCTGACCGCGCACATCACCGCCCGCGCGCGGGAGCACGGCATGACGGTCATCCTCGATCCGGCCCCCGCCGCCCCGCTCGACGACTCGGTGTGGGCGAACATCGACATCGTGACCCCGAACGAGACCGAGGCCACGGTGCTCAGCGGCGTCTCGGTCGTCGACGCGACCAGCGCCGAGCTGGCGGGCCGCTGGTTCCTCGACAGGGGAGTCGGCGCGGCCGTGATCACCCTCGCAGGACAGGGATCGTGCGTCGTCACGGCGGACGCCGCCTTCGTCGTCCCGCCCTTCCCCGTCGAGGCCGTCGACACCACCGCGGCCGGCGACGCCTACGCCGGGTACCTCGGCGCCGCGCTCGCGAACGGGTGGGCGCTGACCGATGCCGTTCGCCTGGCCACCGCCGCCGGCGCCCTCGCCGTCACCAAGCAGGGTGCGTCGCCGAGCCTGCCGCTGCGCGCCGAGGTCGATGCCTTCCTCGCCGCCCGCGACGCCCTCTGACCGCATCCGGCCGCCGGCCCCGACATCCGTCCGATCCCGCACGAGGAGACATCATGCGAAAGACAGCGACGACCATCAACCCCGCCCTCTCGCGGGTCATCAGCGAGACCGGGCACACCGATCTGCTGGTCGTGACCGACGCGGGGCTGCCGATTCCGCCGGGATCCGAGCGCATCGATCTCGCGTATCGCCCGGGCGCACCGGCGTTCCTCGACGTGCTCGACACGGTGCTCGCCGAGCTCGTCGTCGAGGGTGCGACCGTCTCGCAGGAGGTCGCCGAGAAGAGCCCCGAGATTCTGGCGGCGCTGCGCGAGAGGTTCGCCGGTCAGGACTTCGAGATCGCTCTGGTGCCCCACGTCGAGTTCAAGGCGCTCACGCACTCCGCGCGGGCGTTCGTGCGCTCGGGCGAGTTCACCCCCTACGCCAACGTGATCCTGCATGCGGGGGTCGCGTACTGACATGGATGATGCGATCGACCGCCATTCCGCGGCACCCATGTACGACCAGCTGCGTCAGCTCATCGTCGAGGGCATCTCGCGCGATGGCCTGCAGCCGGGCGATCCGCTCCCGGGCGAGCATCGGCTCTGCGAGCGCTACGGCATCTCCCGCACCGTGGTGCGGCAGGCTCTGGCGCAGCTCGAGCACGAGGGGCTCGTCGAACGCGTCAAGGGCAAGGGCACGTTCGTGTCCCGCCCCCGCACCAGCGAGAGCCTGGTGCACACCCTGATCGGTCTCTACGACGACGTCGAGCGACGTGGCGGGCATGTGCACAGCGACGTGCTGCGCCACGAGCCCGCCGTCGCCGACGACGAGATCGCCGCCGCCCTCGACCTCGAGCCGGGCGCGCCCGTCGTCGTGCTCGATCGGCTGCGCCACGTCGACGGCGAGCCGTGGTCGCTCTCCACGACGTGGATGCCGGAGGCTGTCGGCCGCGCCACTCTCGACGTCGACCTGTCTGAGGCGTCTCTCTACCGCCTCCTCGCCGACAACGACATCGTGGCGACGAGCGGGGTGCGCTCGGCCGAGGCCACCGTCGCGACCCACGATCAGGCACAGCATCTGGGCGTGAGCGCCGGCTCTGCCCTCCTGCGGCTGCGCAGCGTGAGCAGGTCGGCCGACGGCGTGCCGATCGAGTACTTCGTCGCGTATCACCGCGGCGACCGCTCGCGTTTCGAATTCCAGCTGCAGCAGGAGCAGTCGCAGGCGTCGTTGCTGCACATCGACGGCGACGGCGGCGCCTCGCGAGCGGGCACGGTGATCTGAGCGGCGGCCCGGCGGTCCGGCGATCCGGCGGCCCGCGGCCCGGCGGCCGGCGGCCCGCGGCCCGGCGGCCCTCGGGGTGATCCGATCGGCGATCCGGGGCCGCTAGCCTGGGGGCGAGAGCGCGCCGAGCCCGGTGTCGACGGAGGGGGAGCACGATGGTCGATCCGCATGAGCGCGATGCGCACTCCGACCCCGTCATCCCGCCACCGCCCGCCGTCCCCGGGGCGTCCGAGGCGGCTTCTCCCGTGGTACCGCTCGCGCCTCCGCTGAGCGGTCCCGTCTCTCCTGCACCGGCTGCTCCCCCGACGGCCCCCGGTGGGTACGGCGCTCCGCCGCCCCCGCAGCTTCCGCCCTACGCGGCGATGGGGCAGCAGCCCGGCGGATACGCGCAGCCCGACGCCGGCCCGCAGCCCGGGATCTACCCGACCGCCGCCTACCCCGGCACCGGCGCACCCGCCCCGGCGCGCACATCCGGCCGCGCCATCGGGATCGTGTTCGGTTCGATCGGAGCGGTGCTGATCGTCGGCATCATCGCGGTCGCCATGCTGCTGGGAGCCCTCACCGCGACGAGGACCGATCCGTCGACCGCGCCGCTCCCCCCATCGATCACCGAGCCTCCCCGCAGCCCGGATGCCGATGCCGGGGCGGGTGCCGAGATCGCCGACATCCTCGACGCCAAGATGGACGAGTACAAGCGCCTCCGCGACAGCGGCGCCCTCTGGCAGACCATCCCCGACAACGACTTCAACCGCACCGCGGTCGCGGCCTTCCTCTTCTTCCTCACCGACATGAAGGTCGCCACGATCTGGGGCGTCGACGCGGCGCAGGCGCAGGAGTACGAGGAGCGGATGACGATGCTCGAGGAGCGTCTGCTCGCCCAGCAGCCGCTCGGCGACGACATCAAGATCACACTGGAGGATCAGGTCTTCACGTACGACGGCGAGACGGGCGAGGGCGGGTTCACGCCGAAGTAGGCGACCGTTACGCTCGAAGGATGAGCGACTGGACCAGCACTGCGATCGCCCTGCTGGAGGCCGACGCCAACCGCAGCGCCGACACCCACCTGCACCTGTTCCCGTTGCCGCCGGAGTGGGGCATCGATCTGTACCTGAAAGACGAGTCGGTGCACCCCACGGGGTCGCTCAAACACCGCCTGGCGCGCTCGCTCATCCTGTACGGACTCGTGAACGGCCGCATCGACGAGAACTCCACGCTCGTCGAGTCCTCGAGCGGATCGACCGCCGTCTCCGAGGCGTATTTCGCCCGGATGCTCGGACTGCCCTTCGTGACGGTCGTGCCGCGGTCGACGAGCCAGGAGAAGATCGATCTGATCGAGTTCTACGGCGGGCGCTGTCACTTCGTCGACCGCGCCGAGGACATGTCGCCCGAGGCACAGCGCCTCGCTGCGGAGTGCCACGGCCACTACCTCGACCAGTTCACGTTCGCCGAACGCGCCACCGACTGGCGCGGCAACAACAACATCGCCGAGAGCGTGTTCAGCCAGCTGGCTCAGGAGCGGCATCCGATCCCCCGCTGGATCGTCGTGGGCGCGGGCACCGGCGGCACGAGCGCGACGTTCGGCCGGTATGTGAAATACCGCCGGCACGAGACCAGGGTCGCGGTCGTCGACCCCGAGGGCTCGGCGTTCTACGACGGATGGGCGGGCACCGTCGATCCTCCGGTCGGGCGCCCCAGCCGCATCGAGGGCATCGGCCGGCCGCGCGTCGAGGCGTCGTTCGTGCCGACGGTGATCGACGAGATGATCCAGGTGCCCGACGCCGGTTCGATCGCCGCGATCCGGATGCTGCGCGAGCGCACCCTGCACCTCGCCGGAGGGTCGACCGGCACCAACCTGTACGGCGCCTTCCAGTTGATCGCGCGGATGCGCGCGGCGGGCGAGACCGGCAGCATCGTCACACTGATCTGCGACAGCGGCATCCGCTATGCGGGCACGTACTTCAACGACGACTGGGTCGCGGAGCAGGGGTGGGACCTCGCCCCGCACCGCGCCCGGCTCGATCACCTCCTCGAGACCGGGGTGTGGGTCGACTGATCCCTCTGCCGGTTCCCGCGTGAGCTCGGTGTAGTTGACCTACTCGTTCACAATTCAGCGCGGATGCCCTCGTTCTCCCACCCGATCACCCGATCGCCGGGGATGGGACCACTGGGTGCTGAATTGCGAACAGCTACGCTGGCCGCATGACTACTCTCATCCTCACTGTCGCGGGTGCTGACCGCCCCGGTCTCGTCGCCGCCGTCGCCGATGTCGTCGATGCCCACCGCGGCAACTGGGAGAACAGCTCGCTGGCCGAACTCGCCGGGACGTTCGCGGGCGTGATCGAGGTCTCAGTCGCTGCGGAACACTCGGAGGGACTGCAGACCGCACTTCGAGAGCTGCAGGGCCAGGGGCTGCTCACGCTCGCGGTCCTCGCCGGCTCGCCCGCGACGGACGCCGAGGCGGAGGTGCTCGAGATCCGGGTGCTCGGCAACGACCGCTCCGGCATCGTCCGCGAGATCTCGAACGTGCTGAGCGCCCATGAGCTGAGCATCGAAGAGCTGGCGACCGAGACCCGCGATGCGGCGATGGCCGGCGGGCGCCTGTTCGAGGCATCCGTGATCGCCCGAGTCCCCGCATCGGTCGACCTCGACGCGCTGCGCCGTGACCTCGAGCGCATCGCGACCGAGATCCAGGTCGACATCACCCTCGCCTGAGGCGTCGCCCATGGCTGACGGACTGAGAATCTCGATCGCGGACACGCTCACGCGGACTGATCTTCAGCGGATCGAGACGCTTCTCCCCCAGCTCTCCTCGACCGCTCGATTCGACCCGGAACGAGTGCTCTCTCTGCTCGAGGCGCAGAACGCAGACCTCTTCGTCGCGCGCGAGTCCGGCCGGATCGTGGGGATGGCCACCCTCGTGCTGGCACCGCTCGTCACCGGATGGCACGGCAGCATCGAAGACGTCGTCGTGGATCAGAGCACCCGAGGGCGCGGCATCGCGCGCCTGCTGCTCGAGGCGATCATCGATGAGGCGCAGGGCCGGGGTGTGGAGAAGCTCGATCTGACGTCCCGCCCGGCTCGCGAATCCGCGCTGCGCCTCTACGAGTCGGTCGGCTTCGTGCGTCGAGACACGAACGTCCTGAGATTCGCTCCGCGATCGAGCTGACGGGACGCCCGATCAGCGGACATCGTCACGATCTGCGGGCGGATCGGCGCGATCGGACCGCAGAACGGGGCAGCGCCCGCAGATCGGGACGCCAACTCGGGACGCCAACCCGGGACGCCAGAACGGCGCAGCGCTGCGCGCGGGTCAGTCGGATGCCGGCGCCGACGTGGGCTCGATCAGACTCACGTCGGTGTACCGGCGCACCCAGTACTCGGTCTGGGCGACGTGCGCGGATGCCGCAGCCGATGCCGCGACCGGGTCTGCCGCCGCGAGTCCTCGCAGGATCGCGCGGTGCCCTGCGTCGGAGTGCAGCTTGAGCTCGGCGGCATCACCGGCGTCCGGAATCCGGTAGGCCCGCGAGCGTGAGCGCAGCACGTCGATCAGGCTGGTGAGCGCGTCGTTGCCCGCCACCCGCGAGATCGTCATGTGGAAGGCGTGGTCGAGGCGCGAGTGGTCCTCGAAGTCGTCGCTGGCCTCGATCTCATCGAGCACCGCACTGAGCTCCTCGAGCGTCGAGGTGTCGATGCGGGCGGCGGCGAGCGCGGCGGCATGCGGTTCGAGCACGCGGCGCAGCTCGGTCAGTTCCAGCACGCCCGCCATCGGCAGCAGTCCGACGGTGAGCGACAGACTGCCGATGAGGTCGGCGGCGCGCAGCTCGCTCACATAGCTGCCCGATCCGTGGCGGGTCTCGAGCACACCGAGGGCGGCCAGCATCCGGATGCCCTCGCGCAGCGACCCGCGCGAGACACCGAGCCGTTCGCAGAGCTCACCCTCGCTGGGCAGTCGATCGCCGGGTCTCAGCGCTCCGTCGGCGATCAGAGCGCGCAGTCCATGCAGAGCAGTATCCAGAGCACTCATCGACATCCTCCTGACACCGCCCGATTCCTCTGAGAGTCTGTCGGACATACCGGCCTCGTCAAATTCGTATGACGACTATGTTTCATCTTCACCTTTTCATGGTCATTTCGGAACCTGTGTGGCAAAGTTGTGCAACAACTCCCCCTGATGCACCGACGAGGACCGATGCCCGCACCAGTTTTCCCCGCACCGCTCACGCTGAACTCCGGCCTGCGAGCCCGTGACGCGTGGCCCCTCGATCCCGAGGTCATCCACCTGAACCACGGGTCGTTCGGTGCCGTGCCCAGCGCCGTCGTCGCACAGCAGGATGCTCTGCGTCGCCGCGCCGACCTCAGCCCGGTCGAGTGGTTCCCGCGCATCGCCGAACGGGTGCAGGCCGCCCGCGAGCGCACCGCACCCTTCGTCGGTGCCCGCCCCGAGGACAGCGCCTTCGTGCCCAACGCCTCCGCGGCGGCCACCGTCGTCTACAACGCCCTGCAGCTGAGCGCGGGCGACGAGATCCTCGTCACCGACCAGGGCTACGGCGCGATCACGATGGGCGCGCAGCGCCTGGCCCGCCGTTTCGGAGCATCCGTGCGCGCGGTCGAGCTGCCGCTGCTCGCCTCCGACGACGAGGTCGTGCAGCGTTTCGCCGACGCACTCACCCCGAGCACCCGCCTGATCGTCGTCGACCAGATCACCTCACCCACCGCCCGCATGCTGCCCACCCGTCGCATCGCCGAGCTCGCCGCCGAACGCGGAGTCCGCACGCTGGTCGACGGAGCGCACGCTCCGGGGCTCGTCGCCGATGCCGCGGCCGTCGCCGGCGGCGACTGGTGGTTCGGCAATCTGCACAAGTGGCCCTGCGCACCGCGCGGGTCGGCGCTGCTCGTCACCACCGCGCCCGACCGCGACGACCTGTGGCCGCTGATCGACTCGTGGGCCGCGAACGAGCCGTACCCCGAGCGTTTCGACACACAGGGCACCATCGACGCGACCACCTACCTCGCCACTCCCGCCTCGATCGACTTCATCGAGACCGAGTTCGGGTGGGCGAACACGCGGCACGCGATGGCGCAGATGGCGGATGCCGGCGCCGAGATCATCGCCGAGGGCCTGCGTCCGTATGGCGACGAAGACCCGCTCACACCCCTGCCCTCTCCCGTTCCGTCGATGCGGCTCGTGCGCCTGCCCCTCGGGCTCGGCTCCACCCGAGAAGAGGCCGACGCCCTGCGCATGGATCTCCTCGACGCGACCGGGGTCGAGACGGCGTTCACCAGCTTCCGCGGCATCGGCTACTTCCGTCTGTCCGCGCATCTGTACAGCGAGGCGTCGGACTTCGAGGCCTTCGTCGACCGCTGCATCCCGCAGATCCTGCGCCGCGCCGGCATCCGCACCGCCGACGCGATCGTCATCTCCTGACCCGCTCCATCCCTCACCCGACCCACCACAACCACCAATCGAGAGGCACCTCGTGAAGAAGAACAGAATCTTGACGGCCGCCGGATTCGGCACCGTCGCCGTGCTCGCGCTCACCGGCTGTTCCGGCGGCAGCGGCGGCGAATCCGCCGACGGCACCGTCACCCTGCAGATGGTCGAGAGCCTGACCAACCCCGCCCGCACCGACCTGATCCGCGGGCTGCTCGACGAGTTCGAGGCCGACAACCCGAAGATCAAGGTCAACCTCGTCTCGCCGCCCACCGAGCAGGCCGACCAGAAGATCCAGCAGATGCTGCAGTCCGGCAAGGGCGTCGACGTCCTCGAGGTCCGCGACATCACCGTCGGCCCGTTCGCCAACAACGGCTGGCTGCACGACATCTCGGGCGACCTCGAGAAGTGGGACGGCTGGGACGCTCTGACCGACAATGCGCAGGCGGCGTCGGTCGCGGCCGACGGCAAGAGCTACTTCGTGCCGTACGGCTTCTACGGCCTGTCGCTCTTCTACCGCACTGATCTGGTCGAGAAGGCCGGCTTCGACGGCCCGCCGCACAGCTGGAAGGACCTGCTCGAGCAGGCCAGCGCCATCCAGGACCCGTCGAACAACATCTACGGGTACGCGTTCCGCGGCGGGGCGAATGCCAACAGCAACGTGGTCGCGGCCATCGAGGCGTACACGATCGACGACCTCGACGTCGACGACGCCTTCCTGCTGAAGGACGGCTCGACGATCTTCGCGGCCCCCGAGGCACAGGATGCGGTCGATGACTACTTCGAGCTGTTCGCGAAGGCGTCACCGCCGTCGGCCGTGTCGTGGGGCTACCCCGAGATGGTCGCGGGCTTCACCAACGGCACCACCGCGTTCCTGCTGCAGGACCCCGAGGTCATCGCGACCGTGCAGGACTCCTCGCTGACCGAGGACCAGTGGGACACCGCGCCGCTCCTCGTCGGCCCTTCGGGCAAGGCCGCGCAGCCGCTCGCCGTCGCCGGATGGGGTGTCGCCGAGAAGAGCGAGCACCAGGATGCTGCCGTCAAGCTCGTCGAGTTCCTCTCGTCCGCCGAACCGGCCACCGAGTTCGCGCAGGCCAACAGCCTCGTGCCGATCATCTCGGAGGCGGCCGATGACGAGTTCTACTCGACCGGGCCGTGGACGAGCTACGTGACCATGACCGAGGACCCCGACACCTACGTCAACGTGCGCCAGCCGCGCGGTGTCAGCTGGTGGACCGAGTGGATCCAGAAGTCCGACCAGGATGTGCAGAACGTGCTGCTGGGCAACATGTCGACGAGCGAGCTGCTCGAGTCGTGGGACGCGTTCTGGACCGAGAAGTACGCAGCGGAAAAGGGCTGATCCGTGACCCGGACCGCACTCGAAGGGGGCTCCGTCGGCACCGCCGGCGGGGCCTCCCCGGCATCCCGCCGGCGCCGCCCCTTCCGTGGCCGCCACGCGCTGACGCTGCTGGCCTTCATGGCCCCGGCGATCGTGTTCGTGTGCTGGTTCACCTACTGGCCCATGCTGCAGGGCGCACGCATGGCCTTCCACGACTGGAACCTGTGGGATCTCACCTCCACCCCCTGGGTGGGCTTCGACAACTTCGTCACCGTCTTCCAGGACCCGGCCTTCCCGATCGTCGCGTGGAACTCGGTGCTCTGGGTCGTCGGGTCGCTCGTGCCGCAGCTCGTGATCGGATTCCTGATCGCGCTCGCGCTGCGCAAGCGCTTCCGCTTCCGCGGCCTCTACCAGGCGCTCGTGTTCTTCCCGTGGGCGGTGTCGGGCTTCCTCATCGGCATGCTGTTCCGCTGGATGTTCAACGCCGAGTTCGGTGTCGTGAACGACCTGCTCATGAAGGCGGGACTCATCGAGGCTCCGCTGCCGTGGCTCGCGGATCCGAAGCTGGCGATGTTCGCGGTGATCGCGGCCAACGTCTGGTACGGCGTGACCTTCTTCGCGATCATGATCCTCGCGGCCCTGCAGTCCGTGCCCGATGAGATGCTCGAGGCCGCGAGCCTCGACGGCGCGGGCAAGGCCCGTCAGCTGTTCTCGATCATCATCCCGTACATCTCGATGACGCTGCTGCTCACGATCCTGCTGCGCATCATCTGGATCTTCAACTTCCCCGACATCATCTACGCGATGACGAACGGCGGTCCGGCGAACCAGACGCACATCATCACCACCTGGATGATCAACTACACCCAGCAGGGCAACTACGGCATCGCGAGCGCGATCGGACTCATCGTCGTCGCGTTCCTGTTCGTGTTCTGCGCGTTCTACCTGATGGCGATGCGGAGGGTCCAGCGATGACCATCACCGGTACCACGGTCACCGAGACACGGCGGCTCACCGTCCCCGATCTCGCGAAGGCCCCGCGGCCGAAGCCGAAGCGGCGGATCACACCCGGCGGCGTGGTCCGCGTGGTGGGGCTCGGCCTCTGGCTCCTGATCACGCTGTTCCCGCTCTACTGGATCGCGCTGACCTCGATCAAGTCCCCGGGCACCATCAATCGGTTCCCGATCGAGTACTGGCCGAGCGAGCCGTCGTTCGACAACTACGTCACGCTCTTCCAGCAGAGCGCGTTCGCGACGTTCCTCGGAAACTCGGCGCTCGTCGCGATCATCGCGGGGGCCGTGGCCACGCTGATCGCACTGCTGAGCGCCTACGTGATCGCGCGTTTCGAGTTCCGCGGCAAGGGCACGGTTCTGGTGGCGTTCCTGCTCACGCAGATGATCCCCGCCTTCATCGCACTCGGACCGCTCTACTCGATGATGACCGACCTCGGGCTCGTCGACACCAAGCCCGGCCTGATCCTCGTGTACATCGCGATCTGCATCCCGTTCTCCACCGTGATGCTGCGGGGCTTCTTCGAGAACGTCCCCGACGCGCTCGAAGAGGCGGCGATGATCGACGGATGCTCGCGCTTCGGCGCACTGTTCCGGGTGCTCGTGCCTGTCATGACCCCGGGCATCATCGCCGCGTTCATCTTCAACTTCGTCAACTGCTGGAACGAGCTGTTCCTGTCGGTCGTGCTGATGAACACCGATGCGAACCGCACGGTGCCCTCGGCGCTGAACGGCTTCATCTCGACGTTCAACATCGACTGGGGGTCCATGTCGGCCGCCGCGGTGCTGACGATCCTGCCGACCATGGCGATGTTCGCGCTCGCGAGCCGCTGGATCGTGCAGGGCCTGACCGCCGGCGCCGTGAAGGAGTAAACCGGCGCGATACGACGAAGGCCGCCGCCCTTCGGGGCCACGGCCTTCGTCGTACCTGCGCTCAGACCAGGCGGCCTCAGACCAGGCGGGTCTCAGACCAGGCGGGTCTTGGGCGAGGTCGAGTAGGTGTGCTCGGGGTCGCTGGTGACCGCGTCGCCGAGCGCCGTGTCGATCGCGGCGAGCGTGTCGGCGTCGAGCGTCACGCCCGAGGCCTTGACGGTCTGGGCGAGCTGCTCGGGGCGCGATGCCCCCACGAGCGCGGCGGCGACGTTGGGGTTCTGCAGCACCCAGGCGATCGCGAGCTGCGGCATCGACAGACCCGCCTCGTCGGCGATCGGCTTCAGGCGCTGCACGGCGGTGAGGATGTCGTCCTGCAGGAAGCTCTTGATGAACTCGGCACCGCTGTTCGTGTCGGTCGCCCGCGAGCCGTCGGGAACCGGCTGGCCGGGCAGGTACTTGCCGCTGAGCACGCCCTGCGCCATCGGCGACCAGACGATCTGCGAGATGCCCAGCTCCTCGGAGGCCGGCACGACCTTGCCCTCGATGACGCGCCAGAGCATGGAGTACTGGGGCTGGTTCGAGATCAGCTGGATGCCGAGCTGCGTCGCGAGAGCGTGCCCCTCGCGAAGCTGCTCCGCCGTCCACTCGGAGACTCCGATGTAGAGCGCCTTGCCCTGGCGGACGACGTCGGCGAACGCCTGGAAGGTCTCCTCCAGCGGGGTCTCGTAGTCGAAGCGGTGCGCCTGGTACAGGTCGACGTAGTCGGTGCCGAGGCGCTCGAGCGAGCCGTCGATCGAGCGCAGGATGTGCTTGCGGCTCAGCCCGGTGTCGTTGGGCCCCTTCGGACCGGTCGGGAAGTAGACCTTCGTGAAGATCTCGAGCCCGTCGCGGCGCTGGCCCTCGAGAGCCTTGCCGAGCACGACCTCGGCCGCCGTGTTGGCGTACGTGTCTGCCGTGTCGAACGTGGTGATGCCGGCGTCGAGAGCCGCGTGCACCGTCTTCACGGCGGCGTCGTCGCCGACCTGCGAGGCGTGCGTGACCCAGTTGCCGTAGGTGATCTCAGAGACCTTGAGACCGCTGTTGCCGAGATAGCGATAGTTGACCATGGCTAAACGCTACCCGGCGTCACCGACACCGGGGCCGGATCTCCGTGACCGGTCTCAGAGCCGGACCCCTCCCTCGCGTCTCAGACGCGGGGTTCGACCAGCTGCTCCTGCTCGGCGAGCGTCTGGGCCTGCGCGCGCTTCTCCGAGAGCTCGCGCTCCTGCGCTTCGGCACGCGCGGCGGCGACCTGCGACGCCTCCTTGCGCTCGGCGCGGGTCTGCGGCTCTCCGGTCGCGGCATCCGCCGTCATGCCCTGCGACTGCTCGGTCACGATCGCCGCCCGGTCGCGGAAGCCCTCGGCGGTGACCCGGTCGAGCGCGACCTGCTTGCGGATCGCGGCCGCCTTCTCGTAGAGCGAGGGGTCTCCGTACGACGTGAGCACCTTCACCAGCACCGGCAGCAGCTCGATCATGAAGAACAGCGCGGCGATCAGGATGTGCGCCCAGAGGATCGTGGGCTCCTTCTCGCTCAGTCTGTTCAGCCCGCTGATCTGACTGAGCAGACCGATCGCGCCGGCATTGCCGGAGGCCACCGACTCGGCACGCGCGTTGTACGCGGCGAGCGCGGTGTCGTAGCTGTCACGGGCGGCGGGCAGCTGCGACTGCGCCTCCTCGCGGTTCTGCGTCTCCGACGTGCTGGTGTTCTCCTTGGCCGCGGTGCCGGCCGCCGCCAGCTCCTCGTTCGCGGTGCGCAGCTGCGCGGCGAGTGCGTCATAGGTCTGCTGCGCCTCGGCGAGCTGGGCCTGTGCGGCATCCGAGCTGGCGCCCTCGCCGTTCACCCCGGTGCAGCCGGGCACCGTGCCCGCGCCTTCGCCGGTCAGCTCGCACTGGTACAGCACCCGCGCCTGGTCGATGACGCCCTGCTGGGCGGTCATCTTGGCGGTGAGGTCGTCGACCGTGCTCTGCGCGGCGGATTCGGTCGCGGACGCCGAGTCGGTGCCGGCGACGATCCCCGTCGCCGCCTGGTTCTCGAGTGCGGCGACGCGGTCGGAGGCGGCATCGAGTGCCTTGCGCTCGGGGCCGGTCTCCAGCGCGTCCTGATCGGACTGCGCCTGGGTGATGTTGGTCGAGGCGACCTCGCGGGCGATGTCGTTGTGGAAGATCTGCAGCACGAGCGGCTCGGCCACGACGAATCCGATGATCGCGGCCATGACCACACGCGGGATGGCGAGGCCGATGAGGCGCCACACGTTCCTCGTCGAGGTCATGGTCGAGGTCAGGAAGCGGTCGAGGTTGAAGATGATCAGCGCCCACACGATCGCGAGCGGGGCGGCGAGCCAGATCGCGGCCTGCACGCCGGTGGTCAGCGCGAACAGCATCGAGATGGCCGAGACCAGCGCGGTCCCGGCGAGCACGAAGAACATCTGCACGAAGCGGGGGGTCTCGCCGGGCACGCGGTCGAGGATCTCGCCGTCGGCGCCGCCGAGGATCGCCAGCTGACGAAGGCGGGATCCGGGCACACGGGGAGCGCGCTCGCGCGGCTGGCGGCGCGGCTTCGACTCACGCACCGGACGAGCGGATGCCGTGGCATCCTGCTCCGGCATCTGCTCGGGCGCGGAGGTCTGCTCGGGCGCGGGGGTCGGGTCGGCCTGCCGCGGCTCCCGCAGATCGGCACCGGTCGGCTCGTACTCGCGCAGGAAGTCGAGGTCGTCCGTGTCAGCGTTCGGGTCGCTGTCGAGGATGATCCGACCCTGGGAATCGAACCGTCCGGGACGGTGAGCAGAATAGGGCATTCCGATAATCTACGAAACACCGCCTGTGGAAAGCGTGGACGAAGCCTGTGTCTCCGCCTCTGCAGCGCTGTTCCGCGGGCGCAGAGAAGGCGCGCGGCCCGTGCGCGGACGCCGCGCGGAGGTCAGCGGGAGAGCATCCGGGCGAGCGCCTCGGCACTCGCGGCGAGCGCATCGTCGAGGGAGAAGTGCCCGGCGGCGCACAGGGTCCCGAGGCCGTGCACGAGTCCCCAGACGGCGGTGACGCCGCTCTCGCTCTCGAGTCCCGCGGCGACGGAGGCGGTCGACAGCAGCTCTTCGAGCTCGGCGATCAGCGGCGCCATGGTCTCGCTCGGCTCACCGGGGATGCACACGGTCGGGTCGTAGATCACATCGAAGCCGTGCGGGTGCTCGACGGCGAAGCGGATGTAGGCGGCCCCGCCCTCGACCGCGGCGGAGGCGGGGTCGGAGGCGCCCTCGATCGACGTGCGCACCGCCGTGACCAGGTCGGCCATACTCCGCTCGGCCAGCACCTTGAGCAGACCTCGGCGGTCGGAGAAGTGGTGGTAGGGCGCGTTGTGGCTCACATCCGCCGCGCGCGCGACCTCGCGCAGGCTGATCTCCTGTGCCGGCCTGTCGACGAGCAGCTGCATCGCCGCCGCTTCGAGCGCGTGGGCGAGGTCGCCGTGGTGATAGCCGGATCGGGAACTTGACACAAGCAACATTGTTGCCTATCTTGACAGTGTCCACCACTGCTTGACACTGTCAACATAGGAGTCCTCATGTCTTCCGCCCTGATCATCGACGGCCACCCGGATGCCCGGTCCCTCACCGCAGAACTCGCCCGGCGGTACGCGGCGGCCCACGGCGACGCCCGCATCCTCGCGCTGCGCGACCTCGACTTCGACCCCTCGCTGCGCTTCGGCTACCGCGAGCGCATGCCGCTCGAGCCCGACCTGATCGAGGCCAAGCGCGCATTGGCCGAGGCACGGACGGTCGCGGTCTTCACGCCGCTCTGGTGGGGATCGGTGCCCGCGGTGCTCAAGGGATTCTTCGATCGGGCGCTCCTGCCGCAGCAGGAGTACCGCTACTCGACGCGCGGGATGCCCGAGGGTCTGCTGACCGCCGCGAACGGTCGCCTGTTCCTGCTGGCCGACACCCCGTGGTTCCTCACGCCGTTCACCGGACTGCCGGCGCAGACGCACGTCGCCCGAGGAACGCTGCGATTCTGCGGCATCCGCGCGGTGCGCACCACCCGGATGCTCGGCGTCAAGGATGCGCGCCCCGAGCGCATCGCGTCGTGGCTGTCCCGCGCCGAGTCACTCGGTCGCCGGGACGGCCTCCGCGATCGGAGCGGTGCCGCCGGGCCTCAGGCCATCGCGGCGGAGGACGCTTCGTCCTCCGTCGTCGCGACGAGCTGACCGCACGCGCCGTCGATCTCCTTGCCGCGGGTGTCGCGCAGGGTGGTCGGGATGCCTGCGTCGTTCAGTCGGCGCACGAACTCGTCTGTGACGTCCTTGTCCGACGAGGTCCAGATCGATCCCGGCGTCGGGTTCAGCGGGATCGGGTTCACATGCACCCATCCGCGGCCGCGCTCGTTGAGCTTGTCGGCGAGCAGGTCCGCACGCCAGGCGTGGTCGTTCATGTCCTTGATCAGCGCGTACTCGATCGAGACACGACGGCCGGTCTTGGCGTAGTAGTCGTAGGCGGCATCCAGTGCCTCGTCGACCTTCCACCGGGAGTTCACCGGAATGAGCTCGTCGCGCAGATGGTCGTCCGGCGCGTGCAGCGAGAGGGCGAAGGTGACGGGGATGCCCTCGTCGGCGAGCTTCTTGATCGCCGGCACGAGTCCGACGGTCGAGATCGTGATGCCGCGGGCGCTCATGCCGAGTCCGTCCGGCTGCGGCGCGACCATCGAACGCACCGCGTCCATGACCCGCTTGTAGTTGGCGAGCGGCTCCCCCATGCCCATGAAGACGATGTTCGACACGCGCTCCGGCGTCTGCCCCGGTCCCTGAGACTGACGAAGGGTCTTGCCGCCGAGGCCGCCCTCGGCGATCAGACGGTTGGCGCGGACGATCTGCTCGATGATCTCGGCGGTCGACATGTTGCGGGTCAGCCCCGCCTGCCCGGTGGCGCAGAACGGGCAGTTCATGCCGCAGCCCGCCTGGCTCGACACGCACAGCGTGATCCGGCCGGGGTAGCGCATCAGCACCGATTCGACGAGCGCACCGTCGTGCAGGCGCCAGAGGAACTTGATCGTGTCGCCGCGGTCGGTCTCGAGGCGGCGCACCTCGGTGAGCAGCGGCGGCAGCATGCCTGCCACGAGCTGCTCGCGAGAGTCGGCCGGAAGATCGGTCATCTCCGCCGCATCCGACGTGTAGTGACGGAAGTAGTGGGTCGAGAGCTGCTTCGCGCGGAAGCCGGGCAGGCCGAGCTCCTTGACCTTCTCGACGCGCTCGGCGGGGGTCAGATCGGCGAGGTGCACCGGCGGCTTGCCGCGCTTGGGGCTCGCGAACTGCAGCAGCGGACGCCCCTCGGCATCCTTCAGCTGGGTCCAGCCCTCGGTCGCCGGACGCACCTGGGCGGGTCCGGTGGAGCGGACAGCCCCCGAACGGGACGACGCGGGTGCCGTGGTCGGGCGCGTCTCGGGCGTGCGGGGAGTCTCGGTCATACCTCCAGGGTACGCGGTGGCAGGTGGGAAGGCCCTGCGGCGAGAGCGCACGCGTCCCTAGACTGAGCGGATGGACCCCATCCTCGTCATCGGCGGAGTGATCCTCGTCATCGCCGTCGGCGTGCTGATCCTCGCTGCCGCGCTGCGGTCGATGCGCCCGCAGCCCCCCGAGCCGCAGACGTACACCCCGTCCCCCACGATGGGGCGCTCTGTCGCCGCCACCTCCACCTCGACCGCGTCGGGCTCGGCGCTCAGCCCGACCGCGATCGCCGAGATCGATCGCCTCGTCGCCGCCGGACAGAAGATCCAGGCCATCAAGGTCTATCGCGAGAACACCGGTGTGCGCCTGCAGGAGGCGAAGGACCGCATCGACCACTGGTCGGTCAGCACCACGGCCCCGCATCTCGCGGCGGTCTCGAACGCCTCGGCCGCATACTCATCGATCACGGCCACACCGTCGTCGGTGCGCGGCGCCCTTCCGGCATCCGTCGCGGCAGAGGTCGACCGCCTCGTCGCCGCCGACCAGAAGATCCATGCGATCAAGCTGGTGCGCGAGCACACCGGTCTCGGGCTCAAGGCGTCGAAGGATGTCGTCGAGGCCTGGCCAGTGCAGCGCCGCCCATGACCGCAGCAGCGCCGCCCATGACCGCACGTCCCCTCGCGCGACGGTGATCGGACTCGAGCCCCTCGCCTGGGCGGCACTCGGCGTCGCGGCCCTCACGATCGGCGTCTCGAAGACCGCCCTGCCGGGCGGCAGCATCCTGGCGATCGCGCTGTTCGCGACCGTCCTGCCCGCACGCACCTCGACCGCGGCGATGCTCCTGCTGCTGATCGTGGGCGACGTCTTCGCCCTGATCACCTATCGGCGGCATGCGCACTGGCCCACCCTGTTGCGCCTGGCCCCGGCCGTGGTCGCCGGACTCCTTGCAGGGTTCGCCTTCCTCGCCCTCGCGGGAGACGGGATCGTGCGGCGCGCGATCGGAGTGATCCTGCTCGCGATGATCGCCGTCACGCTGTGGCGGCGATGGCGGCAGCACAGAGCGGATGCGGTCGCACCGGCCCCGGGCGGCATCCTGCTCTCCGGTGTCTACGGCACGCTCGGCGGTTTCACGACGATGGTCGCGAACGCGGGCGGGCCCGTCCTGTCGATGTACTTCCTCGCCACCCGCACACCGGTGCAGGTGTTCCTGGGCACCTCCGCCTGGTTCTTCGCGATCATCAACCTCGTGAAGATCCCGTTCCTCGCGGGGCTCGGCCTTTTCGAGGGACACGTGCTGCTCATGGATGCCGTGCTGGCGCCGCTCGTCGTGATCGGCGCCCTCGGCGGCATCCGCCTGGCGAAGCGCATGGACCAGGTGCTGTTCGACCGCATCGTGATCGCCCTGACGATCGCGGGCGCGGTCTACCTGCTCTTCTGAGGTGCCCGCCGCAGGCCGCCCGCCGCCGGCCGGTCGAGCCTCAGTCGAGGAAGATGTCGGGGAACAGTTGCTCGTCCGGGGTGCCGGCCACCGCGGCGTAGCCCGAGAAATCGGTGACGCCGTCGGCCTCGAGCACGTCCTCGACGATCAGCGTCTGACCGGTGTACTCCGCGGCGGGCGTGCACAGCACGGCGTAGGCGGCGTCGGCATAGATGTCGGGCGTGCGGCTCGCGGCCATGACCTTGTCGCCGCCGAGCAGGTTTTGCACGGCCGCCGTCGCGATCGTCGTGCGGGGCCACAGGGTGTTCGCGGCGATCCCGTCGCGGGCGAACTCCGCGGCGAGCCCGAGAGTGACCATCGTCATCCCGAACTTCGCGAGCGTGTATCCGGTGTGCGCGCCGAGCCACTTCGGGCTGGGGTTCAGGGGCGGTGACAGCGACAGGATGTGCGGGTTCTCGGCATCCTTGAGGATCGGGATCGCCGCGCGCGACAGCATGAACGTGCCGCGCACGTTGACATCCTGCATCAGGTCGTACTTCTTCGCGCCGAGGTCGAGCGAGCGCGAGAGGTCGATGACGCTGGCGTTGTTGATGACGATGTCGATGCCGCCGAACTCGCCCTGCGTCTTCAGCACGGCCTCGGTGATGTCGTCGTCGTCGCGCACATCGCCGACGATGGGCAGCGCGCGGCCCCCGGCGGCCCGGATCTGCTCGGCGGCGCTGTGCACGGTGCCCTCGAGCTTGGGGTGCGGGGTGTCGGTCTTCGCGAGCATCGCGATGTTGGCGCCGTCGGCCGCGGCGCGCAGCGCGATCGCGAGGCCGATGCCGCGGCTGCCGCCGGACATGAGGATGGTCTTTCCTGCGAGGGACATGCGGTCTCCTTGGAGTGGGCGGCGGTGCGGGGGTCGCGGTCGGGGGTCGCGGTCGGGGGCTCGCGGTCTACTTCGGCGCCATGCGGATGGCGCCGTCGAGCCGGATGGTCTCGCCGTTGAGGTAGCCGTTCTCGGCGATCTGCTGCACGAGGGCGGCGTACTCGTCGGGGCGCCCGAGACGGGAGGGGAACGGCACCTGCTGACCGAGCGAATCCTGCGCGGCCTGCGGCAGCCCCATCAGCATCGGGGTCTCCATGATGCCGGGCGCGATCGTGCAGACGCGGATGCCGTGGCGGGCGAGCTCACGGGCGACCGGCAGGGTCATCGCGTGCACGCCGCCCTTGGAGGCGGAGTAGGCGGGCTGACCGATCTGTCCGTCGAACGCCGCCACGCTCGCGGTGTTCACGATCACGCCGCGGTCGCCGTCGTCGGTCGGGTCGTTCTTCGCCATGACGGCCGCGGCCTGCGACAGCACGTTGAACGTGCCGACCAGGTTGATGCGTACGACGCGCTCGAAGTCGGCGAGCACGGCCGGGTTGCCCTCGCGGTCCAGCACCTTGGCGGGCGGGGCGATGCCCGCGCAGTTCACGACCATGCGCAGCGGGGCGGCCTCCTGGGCCCGGGCGGCGGCAGCGGCCGCGTCGTCCGCGTTCGTCACGTCGCCGGCGATGAACACCCCGCCGAGCTCGGCGGCGATCTCGGCACCGGATGACGACGGCAGGTCGAGGATGGTGACAGCGGCGCCGGCGGTGGCGAGCCTGCGCGCGGTGGCGAGGCCCAGACCGGACGCACCGCCGGTGATGAGAGCGCTCGAGCCCTGGATCTGCATGCGGTTCTCCTTCGAACGTGTGCGACTCAGTGTCAGTTTAGCTGATTCGGAGTGTCAGACTGTGCCCGGGCCGCACGGAGACGGCGAGCCGCCCCCGAGCCTACGCCGCGGAAGGCCGACGGGGAGGCCGCACGAGAGAATGGCCCTGCATCCGCCACCGATCCGAAGAGGACCCGCACCATGAGCATCCCCGGCCAGGCCGTCGAGATCCCGGCCGTCGTGCGGTCCCTCGCCGGCGATGCCGCCCTGACCCCCGTCTGGGTGAACGGCATCGGCGGCGTGACCTTCCGCACCGACGACGGTCGCTACATCAAGTGGGGTCCGCACGACGCCGAGGCGAACATGCGCGACGAGGCCGAGCGCATGCGCTGGGCTCGGCGGTGGATCGAGGTCCCCGAGGTGCTCGATCAGGGGCAGGACGCGACCCACGAGTGGCTGGTCACCGCGGCGCTGCCGGGCGTCAGCGCCGTCGACCCCCGATGGGCCGACGAGCCCGCGACGGCGGTGCGCGCGGTCGGGAGGGCACTGCGGAGTCTGCACGACGCCCTGCCCGTCGAGAGATGCCCCTGGGACTGGAGTCCGCAGTGGCGGATCTCGAACGCCCTCGAGCGCGGCGTCGTCGTGCCCGACGATCTGCACACGCCACCGAGCATCGACCGGCTCGTGGTGTGCCACGGCGATGCGTGCATGCCCAACACGCTTCTCGACGACGAGGGTCGCCCGCTCGCGCACGTCGACCTCGCAGCCCTCGGCGTCGCCGATCGCTGGGCGGACCTCGCCGCGGCCTCGATGAGCACGGAATGGAACTTCGGCCCCGGCTGGGCCGATGCACTCATCGAGGCCTACGGCGTCGCCCCCGATCGGGAGCGGCTGGAGTACTACCGGAGGCTGTGGAACGAGACCTGAGCGTCAGTTCCCGCCGGCGGATTCGACCGGAGCATCCGCCCCTTCATGCAGCGCCACGCGGATCTCCGAGATCCGTCGGCGATCCACGGCCGTGACGCGGATCGTCGCACCGGGCACCTCGACCGCATCGCCCACCACCGCGAGGCGTCCGAGCATCTCGGTGACGAACCCGGCGACCGTGTCCGACGCCCCGCGGGGCAGCGCGATGCCGGTGATCTCGGCGAAGTCCTGCAGATTCAGACGGCCGTCGAGGGCACCGCCGGCGGCCGGCATGCGCTCTTCGGTGTCGTACTCGTCGAAGATCTCGCCGACGACCTCTTCGACGAGGTCTTCGAGGGTCACGATGCCGTCGGTTCCGCCGTACTCGTCGACGACGACCGCGATGTGGTGCGATGATGCCCGCAGGCGGGTCAGCGTCGGCAGCACCCCGGCCGTCGACGGGACGTACTCGACCGGACGCATGAGCTCGACGACCGGCCGCTCCGCATCGGCCGCCGCGGCCTCGAACAGGTCGCGCACGTGCACGAACCCGACGATGTCGTCGAGCGAGGCGTCGATCACCGGGTATCGCGAGAACGGCAGCTCCCGCACCTGGGCGATCGCCTCGGCCAGGGGCGCGGCGCCGTCGAGCGCGACGACCTCGGGGCGAGGCCGCATGACCTCGCTCACCTGGCGCCCCCGCAGCGACAGCACGTCGTCGAGGATCCGCCGCTCCTCATCGGGCAGACTCTGGTGCGTCGCCACGATGTCGCGCAGCTCTTCGTCGCTGAGCTCGTCCGCCGCCTTGTTCGGGTCGCCGCCCAGCAGGCGCACGACCGCGTTCGTCGACACCGAGAGCAGCCAGATGACGGGTCGCATGACCGTCGCGAACCCGTCGAGCACGGGGGCGACCGCGTAGGCGAACTGCGCGTTGCGCTGGATGGCGAGGCGCTTGGGCACGAGCTCGCCCAGCACGAGAGACAGGTACGCGATCACGAGGGTGAGCAGCACCGTCGCGAGCGTCAGCGCCAGCGGTGCCGCGACGCCGAGATTCTCGAGCAGCGGCGCGACCGACGGGGCGATCGAGGTCGCACCGTAGGCCGCCGAGGCGAACCCGGCGACGGTCACGCCGATCTGCACCGCCGAGAGGAAGGTGTTGGGGTTCCTCGCCAGGCCCGCGACCTTCTCTCCGCGCTTGCCGCGAGCGGCGATCGCGTTGAGCTGGCTCTCGCGCAACGTGACGAGTGCCATCTCCGTCGCGGCGAACACTCCGCCGACGAGGACGAACACGAACACCAGGGCGATGTTGATCGCGAGATCGCCCATCAGCGGGTCACCTCGAGCGGTGCGGGGGTGCCCGAGGTCACTCGGGCACCGGGTCTGTCAGGGTCTGCGGACGCGTCGGAGCGGCGCGACTGGTTCACGAGTGTTCCTTCTGTGTGTCGGTGGTGAGGGGTGCAGAGGTCGAGGACGCGGCGGCATCGATCCGGTCGTCGCGGCGCGTCTTCATGAGGCTCGCGACGGTCGCCACGGCGATGGTCGCGCCGATGAACACGAGCGAGAACCAGATGGGGATCTCGGGCGCCCACAGCATCGGCTCACCGCCGTTGATGAACGGCAGCTCGTTGACGTGCATCGCGTGCAGCACGAGCTTGACGCCGATGAAGGCGAGGATGACCGCGAGCCCCTGAGCCAGGTAGACCAGGCGCTCGAGCAGGCCGCCGATGAGGAAGTACAGCTGGCGCAGACCCATGAGGGCGAAGGCGTTGGCCGTGAACACGATGTACGCCTCTTCGGTCAGACCGTAGATCGCGGGGATCGAGTCGACCGCGAAGATCAGGTCGATGAAACCGATCGCGATGATCACGAGGAACATCGGGGTGAAGAAGCGCTTGCCGTCGCGCCGGACGGTGAGGCGGTCGCCGTTGTACTCGTTGCTCACGGGCAGGACGCGGCGCACGAGGCGCATGAAGCGGCCGTTGGCCGGGTCGGACTCGCCGTGGGCGAAGGCCTGGCGGTAGGCGAGGAACAGCAGCAGCGCGCCGAAGAGGTAGAAGATCCAGGAGTAGTTCTCGATCAGAGCCGCGCCGAGCGCGATGAACGCCCCACGCATGATCAGCGCGATGACGATTCCGATCATCAGCACCTTCTGCTGATACTTGCGCGGCACGGCGAAGCCGGTCATCACGATGAGGAAGACGAAGAGGTTGTCGATCGACAGTGCCTTCTCCGTGAGGTATCCGGCGAAGTACTCGCCGCCGTAGGTCCAGCCCGAGACCGTGCCGATTCCGACACCGAACAGCAGCGCGAGGCCGATATAGAACGCCGACCAGCGGGCGGACTCGCCGATGGTGGGCTCATGGGGCTTTCGCACGTGGGCGAAGAACTCGTACACGAAGAAGGCGATCGTGACGGCGATCGTGATGATCCACACGAGAGGCGTGATGTTCAAGAGGTCTCCAGAAGACGTAGGCGTGACGATGTCGACGCCAAGGTCTTCTCCATCCTCGCGAACGAGGACCGGGGACCCGGGATGCAGGGACATCCGTAATGACGAGCCGCCCGTGGTGGAGTACTCCCCTTGGGTTCATTCGATGCTAGCGAATACATCGGCGCCCCAGCTATGAGAAAGCTGAATATCGGCCGGGGGTCGCGCCGGTCGGGGCTCGCGCCGACCAGGCGCAGCCGACCAGGCGCAGCCGATCAGGCCGTCGGGCCGAGGATGAAGTTCCACGCGCCCGTCGCCACGGCCGCCGCAATCGCCACGGCCGGGATGACGGCGGCGAGGAGCACCAGCAGGGTGTCGCGGCGATCCCACCTCGACTCACGGGCCCAGGATCTCGGTGTCGGGCCGCCGAAGCCGCGCGCCTCCATCGCCGTCGCCAGAGAAGAGCCGCGGCGGATGGCGAGCACGAACAGGGCGAAGGCCATGCCGAACGCGCGGCGCACCCGCCCCTCATCGGCGACGCCCCGGGCACGCCGCGCCAGCGCGAGCGCACGCCAGTCATCGACGAGCAGACCGAGCATGCGCATTCCGGCGAGCGCGCCGACCACGAAACGGGCGGGCAGCTTCGCGCGCTGCGCGAGGTCGTCCGCGAGGTCGGTGGGGTCGACGGTCACGAACAGCACCACCGCGGGGAGGCCGATCGCGAGCACGCGCACGGCCGTCGCCGCGGCGAGCGCCAGCGACCCGTCGCTGACGCGCATGACCAGCCACTCGAAGTGCACCGTGCCGCTCGTCGCGCCGTACAGCGCGATGGTGACGGCGCTCAACGGCGCCGCGACCCACAGCACGGCCGTGCGGACCCAGAATTCCCGGGCGCGCAGACCCGCGAGCAGCAGCAGCGGGATCTCCAGGAGCAGCGCGACGGATGCCGACACGACGTCGATCGTCAGCACGAGCGGCACCGCGATGAGCAGGGCGGCGGCGAGCTTCGCCAGTGCGGAGCGCGGGGCGACGGGTCCCGACCGTTCGATGCGGGCGGTCATCGGATCGATCACGGCCCGACCTCGAGACGTCGGGCGCACAGGGCTTCGAGGACGGCCTCGTCGTGGCTGATCGCGACGACAGCGGCGCCCTGGTCCCGCAGATCGGCGATCAGCGCGACGAGTTCAGCCCAGGTGGTGGCGTCCTGACCGAACGTCGGCTCGTCGAGCACCAGCATCCGTGGGCGGGTGGCGAGCGCGGCGGCGACCGTCAGCCGCCTCTTCTCGCCCCCCGAGAGGGTGTACGGATTCGCCCCGGCGACCGATGCGAGTCGCAGGCGCTCGAGCAGCTCGTCGACACGCGCGGTGATCTCGGGCTCCGGCATCCGCAGCGCCCGAGGGCCGACCGCCAGCTCGTCGCGCACGGTCTTCGCGAGCAGCTGGTGCTCGGGAGTCTGCATGACGGTCGCGATGCGGGTGAGCAGCGCGCGCGACGACCATCGGAGGGGATCCTCCCGCTCGCCTGCGGCCAGGACGGGAAGAGCGCGGACGCGGCCGTCCTCCGGAGGAAGCAGGCCGGCGAGGGTCAGCCCGAGCGTCGACTTGCCCGTGCCGTTCGCACCGGTCACCCCGAGCACCTCGCCGGCGCGCACGTCGAGGTCGAACGGACCGGCGACGGGCAGGCCGCGCTGCCGGGCGACGGTGACGCCGCGGGCCTCGAGGAGGCGCTCCCCGGCGTCGCGTGCGGGAGCGGGCGGCGCGGTCGGCGGATGCCCCGGCACCCAGACCCCGGATGCCGCGAGCTCCGCGCCGCGTGCCCCGAGCACCTCGTCGGGGCTGCCGTCGGCGAGCACGACGGTGCCGTCGGGGTCTGCGCCGAGCACGATCACCCGGGTGACCAGGGGCAGCCAGACGTCGATGCGATGCTCGATCACGACCAGGGTCGCGCCACTGACCTCGAGCGCCGCTGCCACGGCATCCCGCACATCCCGCACTCCCTGGGGATCGAGATTGGCGGTCGGTTCGTCGAGCAGGATCGCTCCCGGCCGCATCGCGAGCACGCCGGCGAGCGCGAGCCGCTGCTTCTGCCCTCCCGACAGCGCCGAGGTCGAGCGGTCCATCGGGACATCGAGCCGCACGGCATCCAATGCCGCCCGCACTCGCGTCCAGATCTCGTGACGGGGAACCCCGAGGTTCTCGCATCCGAAGGCCACGTCGTCACCGACCCGCGCGAGGATCGTCTGCGTGTCGGGGTCCTGCAGCACCATGCCCACCCGGCCCCGCTCTGCGGCCGCCGGACGACCGTCGACGAGCAGCGCCCCGTGCGTCTCGCCCTCGTCGGACCCGCCGAGCACACCGCCGAACCCCTGGAGCAGAGTCGACTTGCCCGCACCGGAGGAGCCGAGCAGCAGCACCCGCTCCCCCGGTTCGATACGCAGGTCGACGGCGCGCACGGCCCACCGCAGCCGGGTGGCGTACCGCCACCCCCAGCCACGGGCTTCGAGGGTGGCGGGCGTCGTGGGGGCACTCACACCCGTGCGGTGACCTCACGACCGGCGGCGAACCGGCCGAGCGCGCCCGTGGCGGCGAGACCCCGGGCGATCAGCCACGCTCCCAGTCCGGCGATCACCGCGCCCGAGATGGTGGTCGAGACGATGTAGACGGTGGTGAAGAGCGTGTCCGCCCCGGCGTACCAGAGGATGCGGTCGTTGATGCCGCAGGCGAGTCCCGCGCCGGCACCGGCGAGCATCGCGACCGGCAGGCGCCAGACGCCGTACACGAAGACGAGGAAGACCAGTTCGGCACCGACCCCCTGCACGAGACCCGACACGATGGTGAGCGGACCCCAGGCGTTGCCGACGAGGGCCGAGATGACCGCCGCCACCAGCTCGGTGTAGAGCGCCGCACCCGGCTTGCGGATGATCAGCGCTCCGAGG
>Ga0308161_1001583_pt1 | contig 26717 bp, 23 predicted proteins | sample PhyFR2_FD_201034 | JGI IMG/M metagenome (GOLD analysis project Ga0308161, IMG submission 201034) | Phyllosphere microbial communities from UC Gill Tract Community Farm, Albany, California, United States - DLSLF.R2 | ecosystem: Host-associated > Plants > Phyllosphere > Unclassified | place: USA...
CTCTGGCAAAGGTGTCTCTTCAGCTGCCGATTTCAATACTTTTTTCATGTTTTTCTCAAACTTCGCTCTCGGTACAAGCACACTATGCTTACAGCCTACACACTTGATCCGGATATCCATCCCCATCCGGATTACCTCCATCTCATTGCTGCCGCACGGATGCGGTTTTTTCATCTGTACGATATCTCCCAGTTGAAACTGCTTGCGCTCCATTCGGTCCACCCTCTCATTGTACTGAGCCGCTAGCTGTTTGCGGCTGTGCATAACTTTATTAATGTGCCTCTGTTATGCTGCCGATAGTTTATCCACAACCATTTTACCAGATTTTCTTGCTTTATTTAATCATTGGATTCCTTTGGATCTCTTTTTTCATTAACTTCTGTTTTCAATACACCGGTTATTGGTGCATTTCCGGTATTTTGCTGTTCCTGAGGCGCTGCTGACTGTACTTCTGCTGCTGCTTTGCATTCTTCTTCCAAACGCGCCCGTTCCTTGTCGCGATCCAGCTGTGTTTTGATCGCTGTATGAATAGCTCTTTCCACATCGGCACGTGAATTGGGCTGACACTTGGCGATAATTCGCAGCGAATATTCACCGGTTGTCAGTGTCTGGATACCCAGAATTTCCGGCGCATCCAGTACTTCGTCCTTGTCGTTTTTCATATGTTCGGTAGCCCGGGTAACCAGCAACCGTGCATCTTCCAGCGAGCGATCCATGCTCATTGGAACATCGACTACTGCCAGAGAATTGGACAGCGAGAAATTCGTTACGCTGATAATCGATCCGTTGGGAATAATATTCACTTCCCCGTTCCAGCTGATCAGGCGCGTCGTACGCAGGCCCACCATCTGTACGGTTCCTTTATACGTACCGGTCTGAATCACATCACCTACTGCAAACTGATCTTCGAAAATAATAAAGAATCCGGTAATAATATCCTTGATAATACTCTGTGCACCAAAGCTGATCGCCAGACCGGCTACTCCGGCTCCTGCCAGTAGCGGTGCCAGATTGAAGCCAAATTCGTTCAGGATCAGCATAATCATAATAAAGTTGAATACACTGGATACTACATTTTTGGACAGCTCGCGAATAGTAATGAGCCGTCTTGGATTGGCGGCAAGTCGTGTTTTGTCCTTGCCTGCCAGCGAGCGGTCAATTACCTTGTTGATCAGTTTGATTGCAATCCGTGTCAGTATAAAAATAATAACGATTCGCAGCGCCGAGAAGGCAATATGCGACCACATGCTGATATCTGTGAACCAGTTCCAGAACCCGCTGGTAAAACTGTTAAATTCCTTGGCGGCATTCTCCGTAATATCCTGTGCCTCTGTAGCCTTGCCTGTTAAAAACAAATTCATTATTCGTCCTCCTTGCTTTTCCGCTTATGTTGGTTGTGCCAGTAGTTCATACCGGCCCTGGTTGTTCTGGAAAATTCCCCGAATCTCTACCTGTTCTTCGCGGATAATCTGTCTGACCTGCTCCAGTTCCGCTGCCGGGAACTGCAGGGACAATGCGCACCCTGCCGTAATTTCCTTGGGCGTCGGGAACATATCGTTTTCGATATCCGCATATTCCAGCAGCATCTCTGCCCGTAGTGCCTGCTGGGTCGAATCAAAAGCCATTACCAGACTATCTTCCATCATTACCTTTACCCCCTTCTGTACAGACTATCTCGCCCTGCCACAGATTTGTCTTATGTATCAGTGTAATAATAAATAGGGCTCTTCTTCAATTCCGGCTGCATATACTGCCAAAAAAAGCCGGTACTCCAGCAGATATCCATATCGGATAAATCTGTGAAATACCGGCGATTCAGGAACATTTTCCGCGTCTGGAAATGCCCATACGTACAATAAACGGATCCTATTCACCCCCAAATGAGATGAATAACATCTTCTCTGAATCAAGAAGAGGATTTGGCAATACTGATGGCTTCCCGTTCTTCCGGAGATAGATTGTAAGTGGATTCTCCTTTGACGATCGGCTTGGCATATACGTAGGAGCTATCCCGGTTGTGCAGCCCGGTCAATACGATTCCGTCCATTTCATCATTCAAAAGGGCTACCGAGAAGCTAAGATCACTGCCATGCTCCGAGAACGCATTATACCGCTTGATACCGGTGTAGGCTTGCACTCTGCGCAGACGATCCTCGATCGCCTGAAAGCGCGCCTTTTTCTGATTTTCTCCATCTTCCAGGGAATCCAGCTGCAGCTTCAGATCAAGCAGCAGGCTCTCCAGATCCTCTACTCCATTACCAGACATCATCAGTTCATACCGCTTGCGCATTTTCCGCAATTTGGATCCCTGTACCATGACAATGATCAACAAGATCACTACCAGCAGGGCAATTGCACCTACACATACAAATAATTGTTCTGCAATCAGACTATTCAATTCCGCCATCGTTGTCCGCTCTCCTCTTATTTCTTTCCGTACTGTAATGTTCTTTTGTTTTCACTGCTTTTCTGACAGTGGTGGCGTCTGCAGCATGTTATAGGTTCAGGATATTTTCCTGCTTCCGAATTTTACCACTTTCTACCTTGTATTCACCAGATTACTCATGAATATGACTGTAAGATGATCATTTCGGTATACCTACAGCCGTTGTCTTGGCCATTCAGTTGTCCTGACGCGATAGCCACTGCACTGCTTCGATCAATGTCTGTACCTGATCCGCTGTCGATCCATAACCGATACTAGCCCGTACCGCACCCGTACCGATTGTACCTGCCGACTGGTGAGCAAGTGGCGTACAGTGCATACCTGCCCTGACGGCAATGCCGAATTCACGATCCAATCGAAAAGCAATCTGTGACGGGTCCTGATGTTCCATTATAAAAGATACAATACCTGTACGCTCTCTGCCAAGTTCCGGTCCCAGTACCTGTACTCCCGGTATGGATAGCAGTCCTTCCATCATTTGATGGGACAACTGCTGCTCCTGATTGGCAATATCGGCAACGGACTGTTCCAGCACATGCCGTACCCCTGCCGCCAGACCTGCGATTCCTGGTGTATTGGGTGTGCCCGGCTCATAACGATCAGGTCGTACAGCCGGCTGACCGGATGATTCGGACTGACTGCCTGTTCCTCCGTATATCCAGGGTTTGAGCTCCATATCCGGCGCAATATAGAGACCGCCGGTGCCTTGCGGCCCCAGCAGTCCCTTATGTCCAGGAAAAGCAGCCATATCGATCTTCCACTCTTCCAGCGATACCGGGATATGTCCGGCGCTCTGTGCGATATCCAGCAGAATACGCGCTCCCCGGCGATGTGCCATTTCCGCCAGCTCGGCTGCCGGTAGTATGCTGCCCAGCAGATTGGAACTGTGGTTACAAATCAACAGGCGGGTGTTAGATCGAAAAGTTTTATCCAGCTGCTGCAAATCCAGCTGTCCCTGTCTGTCCACCGGAATATAATCCACCTGCAGCTGTAAAGCCTCTTTTAGAGCCTCCAGCGGCCGCCATACGGAGTTATGTTCAGTCATGGTAGCAATGACATGGTCACCGGTTTCAAGAAAGCCCTGAATCGCCATATTGAGCGCCATTGTTGTATTGCCGGTAAAAGCAATATCTACCGGATTGCGAACATTCAGCAGTTTGCCTAGCACTTTGCGGCAGTCAAATAATACTCTGCTGGCTTTGACAGCCATCCGGTGGCTTCCTCGCCCCGGATTAGCCGCGTCATATTGAAGAGCATGCAGCACTGCCTCATATACGGCAGGCGGCTTTGGCCAGGAAGTCGCTGCATGATCGAGATAGATGATTGGACGTTCCGCTTTCATTTCCGTATCCAATCGTTCCGTATTCGCCTGTTCAATATCCAACCGGATTCCTCCGTCATTACATATTATTCAGCATTTCCAGCAGCCGTTCCAGCTCCTGTCTGCTGTAGTAATTCAGCTCAATCTTACCTTTGTCCTTGCTGCTATTGCGGATTTTGACCGTTGTCTGGAAACGACTTTGCAGCGTCTGCTCCACGTCGACCAGATACGGATCGGCTTTTTTGTCTTTATCCTTATCATTATCCTTGCGTCTGGTTTCCAGGTTCTGCACCGCTTCTTCCAGCTGTCTTACACTCCAGCCTTCTTCTATTGCGCGGTGAGCCAGCATCAGAATCAGATCTTCCTTTTTGATACCTACCAGAGCACGAGCATGGCCCATGGATAATGTTCCACGTGAAACATATTCTTTGACTTCATCAGGCAGAGATAATAACCGTAGGAAATTGGCAATATGCGAGCGTGATTTGCCTACCCGTGCCGACAAGTCTTCCTGGGTTAATTTAAACTCTTCCATGAGTGCCTGATATGCAGTAGCTACTTCCATCGCATTCAGATTCTCGCGCTGCAAATTTTCAATCAGGGCAATTTCCATTACCTGCTGATCACTGAATGGGCGTACAACTGCCGGAATCGTCTTTTTGCCAGCGACCTGTGAAGCACGGAATCGACGCTCTCCGGCAATGATTTCATAACCTTTTAGTACTTTGCGTACAATAATCGGCTGAATTACGCCATGCTGGGCAATAGAATCAGCCAGTTCCTGAATATTGTCATCATCAAATGCCTTACGTGGCTGAAACGGATTGGGACGCAGCTCTTTTAACGGTATCTCGATCACTTTATCATCCTCACTCACGGACAGGGAGGGAATCAATGCATCCAGCCCTTTACCAAGACGTTTACTCATAAGAAACCACTTCCTTTGCCAACTCTAAGTAAACTTCTGCACCTTTGGAACGCGGATCGTAGGTAATGATCGCCTTGCCATGGGAAGGGGCTTCACTCAGCCGAACATTACGCGGAATAATGGTCCGGTACACTTTGTCCTGGAAGTATTTTTTGACTTCTTCAATCACCTGCAATCCCAGATTGGTACGGGCGTCCAGCATCGTCAGCAGCACACCCTCAATCTGAAGATCCGTATTCAAATGTTTCTGTACAAGCCGAACCGTATTTAACAGCTGGCTCAGTCCTTCCAGCGCATAATACTCGCACTGTATCGGAATCAATACCGAGTCGGCAGCTGTCAAAGAATTAATTGTCAAAATACCAAGCGAAGGCGGACAATCAATCAATATGTAATCATAAGATTGCTTCACCTGTGCAATCGCATTTTTGAGCCTTAGTTCACGTGAGATAGCCGGCACAAGTTCCACTTCTGCCCCGGCCAGCTGAATCGTCGCTGGCAGAATATCCAGCCGTTCAATCGCTGTGGACTGAATCGCTTCCCTTGGTTCTACATCATTAATAATGACATCGTAAATGCAATTTTCCACATCCGCCTTGTTGATGCCTACTCCACTGGTCGTATTGCCCTGAGGATCAATATCGATCAAAAGAACGCGCTTTCCCAGCGTAGCCAGACAGGCTCCCAGATTCACGGATGTGGTTGTCTTCCCTACTCCACCTTTTTGATTCGCTATGGCAATGATCTTTGACAACTACTTCACCCCAATGTTATGAAAATCGTTCTGTGATCAGCGTCGGATAAGACAGAAAAAGCGGCTGAATGCCGCCTTGCTGTCAGCGTTTAGGTATTTTGATAACAATTTCGTAGTGATCTTCATGATCTTGCTCGGACGTGTCGATCGCCAGGCCGGAACCCGAGACCATATCGATCGACTGACGAATCGTATTTAGCGCCAAACGTACATCCTTGCTGTAGGACACCCGCTTGGACTTTTTCGCCACCTTGCTTTTTTCTTTATAAAAAGCGACACGCGCTTCGGTTTGTTTGACATTCAGCTCTTTTTCGATAATTTCGTTCATCAGGCGCAGCTGAATCTCCTCGCTGTCGAGTGACAGCAGGGCTCTCGCATGTCTTTCGGTTAGCTGACGGTTCATCAGTGACTGCTTGATTTCTTCCGGAAGTTGCAGCAATCTGATCTTATTGGCAATTGTCGACTGGCTTTTGCCAAGACGCTGTGCCAGACTTTCCTGGGTTAATGAATGCAGCTCAATCAGCTTATGGTAGGCAATAGCTTCCTCGATGGAAGTCAGATTCTCCCGCTGCAGATTCTCGATCAAAGCGATTGACGCTGCCTGCGAGTCATTGAACTCACGTATAATGGCCGGAATGGTAGCCAATCCGAGTTTGGTTACGGCTCTCCAGCGTCGTTCCCCCGCAATAATCTCATATTTTCCATTTCGCATCCGCACGACAATCGGCTGAATTACTCCATGCGTCTTGATCGTCTGGCATAACTCGTCGATTTTGGCATCATCGAAAATAGTACGGGGCTGAAACGGACTGGTTGTAATATTCGCAACCGGTATCTGTTTGACTTCATCCCCGCTAGCACGTTCAGACAAGCCAAACAATTTGGAAATTTGTTCTTTCATTCGGTATGAGACCACCTAATCTTATGATAGCAGCACCTGGTCTGCAGGTGTGCTTTATACTGACTCTCTGGCTGCATAATCCGGACCTGTCCTGCTCCGGTATTTTCCATCTGCTCCGTCTACTCATTTTATCACTTTTCGCCCTATAATCCTATGATTACCGTAGAATTTTCTATGAAAACTTCCGTCTGCAATTGTTCTGTAAATACTGTCGTATAGCTGTTTTTTACGGATACCAACATAAAAAAGGCGCCTTGCGGCGCCTTTGGCTTTTTCTTTTATTGTTCCACGTGAAACATCAAATTTACTTATAGCAGCGGTTCTTTGAGTGGTGTACCAGGCTTACGTGGATACTTCACCGGTGTAGCCGCTTCTTTTTGTATGAGGATAATATGACGATCGGATTCTTCAACCGGCAGCTGGAAATGATGTACCTGCTGCACTTTGCCTCGCAGCAGTCCCAGACTTCGATAAGCTTCCTGAATCTCTTCGGCAGGATCGCTGCCTTTCATCGCTGCGAATGTTCCACCCGTTTTGACAAAAGGAAGACAGAACTCGTTCAATACTGCCAGTTTGGCTACAGCACGTGCTGTTACCAGATCATGCGCATCCCGGTATCCATCTTTGCGTGCTACTTCCTCGGCACGTCCATGAATCAGTTCCACATCTACCAGACCGAGACGATCCACTACACTTTGCAGGAATTTGATTCGCTTATTCAGGGAATCAATAATTCGTAGCTTGATATGCGGGAACAGTATTTTCAGAGGAATACCGGGAAATCCTGCACCCGAACCAATATCGGCAAGGGATTGTACACGATTCAGATCGGTATAGAATGCGAGTGTGACCGAATCATAAAAGTGCTTGTTGTATACCTGATCCCGCTCGGTAATACCGGTCAGGTTCATTTTTTCATTCCATGTGATCAGTTCTTCATAATAATCTTCGAACTGCTGCAGTTGCTGCTCATTCACCTGGATATGGTGTGCTGCGAGTGCTTCTGTAAATTGCTGCTGTACCTGATCCATTATTACCCCCGTGCTGCCGTTACCCGGTTATAGTGCTCCAGATAGACAAGCAGAATCGAAATATCTGCCGGCGTCACACCGGAAATACGGGAAGCCTGTCCGATCGACAACGGGCGGATTTTAGCCAGTTTTTGCTGAGCTTCAATCGCCAGTCCTTTTACGTCTTCGTAAACAATATCTTCAGGCAGCTTTTTCTTTTCCATTTTTTTGAGACGTTCTACATGAGCCTGCTGTTTCTCGATATAGCCGGCATATTTGGTCTGAATTTCGACCTGTTCCTTCATTTCCTCGGTTAGCTCTTCCGGTGATGGAGAGATGCTTTCGATATGAGTATAGCCTACTTCGGTACGACGCAGTACAGTCAGCAGATCGGTACCATTTTGCAGTGGTGCCGACTCCAGACTGGCCAGCAGTTCATCTACCTCTACCGGCTTCACTTTGACTTTGCGCAGACGCTCGATTTCACGCTCTACTTTGGACTTTTTGTCCAGGAACTTCTGATAGCGTTCTTCGGTAACCAGGCCAATCTCATGACCAATCTCGGTCAGACGCAGATCTGCATTGTCATGACGAAGCAGCAGACGATATTCCGCGCGCGAAGTCAAAAGGCGGTACGGCTCGTTGGTTCCTTTGGTAACCAGGTCATCGATCAGTACACCGATATAGCCCTGGGAACGATCCAGTACCAGACCTTCTTTACCCTGTGCTTTGCGTGCTGCATTGATACCAGCCATGATGCCCTGTCCTGCCGCTTCCTCATAACCGGATGTTCCATTGATTTGTCCGGCAGTGAACAGACCTGGCAGACGCTTGGTTTCCAGTGTAGGCCACAACTGCGTAGGTACCATTGCATCGTATTCAATCGCATAACCGTTACGCATCATTTTCACATTTTCCATCCCCGGGATCGAACGCAGTACCCGCAGCTGTACATCTTCCGGCAGACTGGTAGACAGTCCCTGTACATAATACTCGGATGTGTTTTTGCCTTCTGGCTCCAGGAAAATCTGGTGCTTCGGCTTGTCATTAAAACGCACGACTTTATCTTCAATCGACGGACAGTAACGAGGACCCGTTCCTTCGATAATTCCGGAGAACATCGGCGCACGATGCAGATTATCACTGATAATTTGGTGCGTCTCCCCGGATGTATAGGTCAGCCAGCATGGCAGCTGCTCATTAGTGGATGACTCGGTTTCGTAAGAGAAAAACTTGGGCTTGTCGTCTCCCGGCTGGATTTCCGTTTTGGAGAAATCAATCGTATCACGGTGTACACGCGGTGGCGTTCCCGTTTTGAAACGAACCAGTTCAAAGCCCAACTCGCGCAGATGATCCGACAGTTTGAGTGACGGCTGCTGGTTGTTCGGGCCGCTCTCATAAGCCAGTTCACCCATGATAACTTTGCCGCGCAGATACGTACCGGTTGTCAGTACGATAGATTTGCCTTTATAGGTTGTACCCGTCTGTGTAATCACGCCGGTACATACACCATCTTCAATAATCAGACGATCCACCATGCCCTGGCGAAGTGTCAGATTCGGCTCATTTTCCATCGTTTCTTTCATACTGTGCTGATACAGGAATTTGTCAGCCTGTGCACGCAGTGCATGTACAGCTGGACCTTTACCGGTATTCAGCATACGCATTTGAATAAATGTCTTGTCGATATTGCGGCCCATTTCGCCGCCCAGTGCATCAATTTCACGTACAACATGGCCTTTGGCCGGTCCGCCGATTGACGGGTTACATGGCATAAAAGCAATCATATCCAGATTGATCGTTACCATCAGCGTACTGCACCCCATTCGTGCTGCAGCCAGAGCTGCCTCACTGCCGGCATGACCTGCGCCAATAACGATTACATCGTATTCTCCACCCATATAGCTCATGGGTATTCCTCCTCTATAGCTCAAGCTGAATCTTCTCAGCTGACAGGTAAATTAAAGGCTGCAAGAATAGACTCACAGCCATACTCAAGTAGTATATCGTAAAATGAACAGCGATATGAGAGAAAATGAAAATTAAAATAATTTTAAATAAGTGGGTAAATATAGTATAGCGGTATCTAAAGCCGCCAAGAGCATCTCAATTTATGAAATTCACATGAAATCCTTATTTTACTTTAAAAGGAGGACTCGATATGACAGATCATAATCACAAACCCGGTGAAAAGGTGACCGATTCCGGTCAATACCAGGAGCGCGGACCTCATGAACAGAAAGTGACCGAAAATGAGACTACTGCCATTGAAGGCAAGAAGTTCCCGCCGACTGATAAAGCCGGTGACCACTGGACGCTCGTTGATAAAACCAAGCACAAGCGCAGTGGCAAATAAAATACCGATTCTGGATCATCTCTCCCGGTTTTCTGTTTATTTGCCCAGACAGAACTGGGAGAAGATCTGGTCAATCAGGGAATCGGGCGCGGAGTCGCCGATAATCTCGCCCAGCTGTTCCCAGGCCAGACGTACATCAATCTGGATCATATCGATTGGAATCAATTGGTCAGCCGCTTCATACGCATCTACCAAAGATTGTCTGGCTTGTTTGAGCAGACCAATATGCCGCACATTACTTACATAGGTCATATCTGCTGCTTCCAGCTTACCGCCAAAGAACAGGGACGAAATAGCCTGTTCCAGACGATCGATTCCTTCCTCATTTACAATGGACATCGGCACTATGCTTTCTTCCTGTACATATTGCAGCAGCTGATCCATATCCAGCTGACGCGGCAAATCAATCTTGTTCATAATCACGATCACCTGGCGATCACGGATCTGTTCCAGCAGTTCCAGTTCATCTGCGTTCAGCGGTTCACTGCTATTCAGTACCAGCAGCAGCAAATCCGCTTCATTTACAGCACTGCGTGAACGTTCCACACCTATTTTTTCGACAATATCCATGGTTTCGCGGATCCCTGCCGTATCCAGCAGTTTAAGCGGAATATTGTTGATACTGACGAATTCTTCAATCACGTCACGTGTTGTTCCCGGAATGTCGGTTACAATCGCACGATTATCCTGCGCCAACGCATTCAGCAACGATGATTTCCCTGCATTCGGTCTGCCAACAATTGCTGTCGTAATACCTTCACGCAGTATCTTCCCTTCATTGGCTGTACGCAGCAGCTCATCGATCGCCTGGATTACCTCTGTAGATTTATCCTTGATCAGTTCGGAAGTGAATGATTCTACATCATGCTCAGGGTAATCAATATTCACTTCAATATGAGCCAGTGTCTCTATCAATGTCTGCTGTAGAGGCTTGATCTGACGGGACAGCTTTCCTTCCACCTGCTTCAATGCCACGGTAAAAGCACGATCCGATTTGGAACGAATCAGGTCAATTACACCTTCTGCCTGCGACAGGTCGATCCGTCCATTCAAAAAGGCACGTTTAGTGAATTCGCCGGGCTCGGCGATACGAATCTTCTGCTGCAGCAACATATCCATCACTCGTCGTACCGCGACAACACCGCCGTGGGAACTGATTTCCACTACATCTTCCATCGTAAAAGAACGTGGTGCACGCATGATCGTTACCAGCACTTCCTCTACTTTTTCCCCGGTTGCCAAATCCGTAATAAATCCATAGTGCACCGTATGACTATCTGCCTGCTGAAGCGGAATCCGTCCTTTAAAAATAGCATCCACTTCCTGTACAGCTTCAGGACCGCTTACCCGGATTACCGAGATACTCGCTTCGCCTACCGCTGTCGCAATTGCTGCAATTGTATCGCTGATCATTGCTGCTCCACCCTTTCCCATTTTCCTATCTATAGTTACAGAATCCTGTTCTGCTGTTTGGCTAAATAAAAAGCAATGATCTCCTGTCCGCAGACAGAAAATCATTGCATGTAAGACTTAACGAAGAGTAATCACTACACGGCGATTCGGTTCTTCACCTTTGCTGACCGTTTTGACCCGGTTATGATTTTGCAGCCGGGCATGTATGACTTTGCGTTCCTGCGAAGACATAGGTTCCAGTACGACTTCCTTGCCGGAGCGAATGACACGATTCGCCAACCGGTCGGCTAATTCTTCCAGCGTTTTGCGGCGCCGATCACGGAAGTTCTCCGCATCCAGCATAATACGAATGTATTTATCGGAATAACGGTTCGCTACGATATTGACCAGATACTGCAGTGCATCCAGTGTCTGACCACGGCGGCCTATCAGCAGACCCAGATCATTACCGGATATGCTCATAATATAGCCGTCGCGGGTTCGTTTCACATCCACTTCCAGCTCCATACCGATACTGTCACCGATCTCTTTGACAAACTGTACTGCTTCTTCGTAAGAGGAAGCTTGCGCTCTGGAGTCGAGCTCCATCGGTTCGGTATCCGGCTGGACCGGAACGGCAGCCTTGGATGGCTGTAGCTCCGGCGCGGGCCGGGGAACATCTGTCGGAATAGAAACCTGAGCAGCGGACTCATGTGTCAGCGTCAGTTCAACCTGCGCCTGTTTTACACCAATCAAGCCCAGGAATCCTTTTGACGGCTGCTGCACTATTCTGATTTGAACATGTTCTTTACTCGTATTAAGACGGGCAAGTCCTTCGGCGATAGCATCATCAATTGTTTTTCCAGACGCAATGACTGTAGTCATTCGATGTTCGGCCCTCCTTGCGGTGGTCGGAATAGTAGAACACAATACTGCTCATGCAGTACATTAGCGGCGTTTCTTTTTGGACTTTTTCTTGTTGCGGTTTTTGTTGGCACCGTTACCGGCAGTACCGCGTGTATCTACCGCTACACCCAGATCGGTAACGATCGGTTGGTTGTTGCGATACAGGAAATAGTTCTGAACAATTGTGTAGATATTACTGTATACCCAGTACAGCGGCAGCGCTGATGGGAAACTCCAGGCCATAATAACGATAATGACCGGATAAATGTACATCATCATTTGCATCGGTCCCTGCATGGAAGCCGGATTCATTTTCATCATCATCCAGGTCTGCAGGAAAGTAGTGATTGCAGCGATAATCGGGAGGATATGCCATTTGTCAGGCTCACCGAGCTGCATCCATAAGAAGGTATGCTCACGAAGAGCACTGTTATAAATAATCGCATTGTACAGGGCAATAAAGATTGGCATTTGAATCAGGAGCGGGAAACATCCGGCAGCCGGATTAATCTGATTCTCCTGGAACAATTTCATTGTTTCCGCCTGCTGCTTTTGCGGATCATCCTTGTGTTGTTCACGTAGCTTTTGCAATTGAGGCTGAATCGCCTGCATCGCTTTGGAGCTTCTTACCTGCTTGAGTGTTAACGGCAAAATCAGTGTACGTACAATCAATACCAGGACCAGGACAGCCAGACCATATTCACCGTTGAACCATTTGGCAAATGTGTCCAGTGCATATGCAAACCAGTATACGACATACCGGTTCCACCAGCCATGATTTAATAAATCTGCTGTTGTATGGGTTTGTACATTGGAAGGCGTACAACCAGCCAACAGGGCTACCATTGCTACAGCAGCCATAAGGAGAAACCATCGTCCTCCACGAGTCTTCAATCGCGACACTTCATAACCCCTCTCTTAACCATTGCATTTCCTTGCAAATCATATCATATTTGCCAGCACAAATAAACCGAAACCACTAGCGTTGTGAACGCTTAAGTAATGAAGATTTGCGCAGTACATGCAGGATACTTTTTTCGAGTTCCTTATATTGAAGGGACAGGGCTCCCTTGCGTACGATCAGTACCATATCAATATGCGGGACAATTTCCCCGGCATGATGACGTACGATTTCCTTGACTACACGGCGCATCCGATTCCGGACAACCGCATTGCCTACCTTTTTGCTCACAGACACACCCATGCGGAATTGCTCAATCTCTTTTTTGTGAAACCAGTACACCACAAACTGATGATTGGCAAAGGAGCGGCCATGACGGTAGACACGGCTGAAGTCGGCTCGATTCCGTAAACGCAGCTTTTTTTGCACCGTAAATTCTCCTTACTGTTTACTTGGGCATCGCTTGCTGAATTATTTATCTAGTGACCCATTCTCCATTTTATTGCAAAACCATCTGGAAAACAGATTCATTTTCATTATAAAAAGCTTCCTTAACGACGGATCGGGACCAAAATAGATCCCAAAAATCCGGAATTAAGAAAAAAAGACCACCGCAGTGGTCTTTACGTACATATTAGGCACTGATGACTTTTCTGCCTTTAAGGCGACGAGCCGCCAGCACTTTACGGCCGTTTTTAGTACTCATTCTTTTACGGAATCCGTGTACTTTACTACGTTTTCTTACATTCGGTTTGAATGTCGGTCTCATATTGTGCACCTCCTTGCAGGTAATCTATATCCCATATTGATTCTATGTCTAATTCACATAAAAATACCATTTTATATTTAATCATGAATAGTACGGTGGCGTCAATGGATTTTCTGCAATTTGTTAGAATAAATTATGGCCCCCTATGCAATATGAAGCCTGATGCATTCGGGATTCTCTTGAATATACCTGATAAAATCATATTAAGCTATACCTATTCCATAAATTTAAGAAAAGGGGATATCTGTATGAATTCGGAATGGATTGAACAATTGAACAGCTGGCATGAAGAGGAGCAGTATGAACGGATTGCCAAACAGATCGAAGAAATTCCGGCAAGTGAGCGAAATTATGAACTCACCGGACAACTGGCCAGAGCCTATAACAATCTGGCACGTTACCGGGAAGCACTGGAACTTTTGTTGTCTACAGCTTCTGAAGGAAATGAAGACTACGCCTGGCATTTCCGCCTGGGATATGCCTACGCTCACCTGGCTTACTACGATAAAGCCATTTCTGCTTTTGAGCAGGCAAACCGGCTTCATCCAGAAGATGAGCATGTTCAGGAATTTCTGTCGGGCTTCCGGCCTTATGCACAGAAAATGGAACAGGATCGACAGCGGTACGAACAAGAAGCGGCATTATGGAAACAACAGCATGGTGCGCAGCTGCCTTTTGACTCTTTTGACCTGAGCGATTTTTGGGAAGAGAGCGAATATGCTACGGAAAATCATATAGAGCCTCCGTTTGATGAGGAAATAATCCGATCGATTGAGCAGAAGCTGGGTTACAAGTTGCCAGCTTCTTATATCGCCCTGATGCATACGCAAAATGGCGGCTTTCCTACCCGTACTGATTTCTCGACAGCAGAAGCCACCTCGTGGTCAGAACATCATATAGCCATTACGAGTATATCCGGAATTGGCAGCCAAAAAGCATATTCACTTACCGGAGAGATGGGCAGCCGTTTCATGATCGAAGACTGGGGATATCCGGATCTGGGCATTGTAATCTGTGATTGTCCTTCTGCTGGACATGATGTTGTTATGCTGGATTATCGTTTTTGCGGACCTTCAGGCGAACCAGCCGTTGTTCATGTTGATCAAGAGGGTGGATATGAGATCACGTATCTGGCTCCAAACTTTGAAGCTTTTATCTGTGGACTGGTAAATGCAGAGGAATTTGATCTGTAAGGAAATGCTTCTATTTATCCATGAATAACCATCCTCTCTCCTCTCGATAGCTGCAGCTCTTCCGAACTTCAGACTTTTCAGTAGAAATATAAACGGCTAAATACAAAAACGACTGCTATCCGTTCTCTCGGAGCAGTCGTTTTTTATATGTATCTGATTTCTCGGTTTTCTCAATGCCGAATCAACAGAGGGTGTACTTATCATCCTGTCCTCTTCTCCTCCATTTCCAGTTTATCCACAATCAACAGAAACCCCGAAATTATACACAGTTATTCACTTATTGACAGAAAGCCTGTGTATAATCATTTTTTGTTCTTCACAACTTCCACTTCTGTTCCGAACAATTTATAAACAATATCTAGTGGTGTGAATAACTTTTATACACAACAGATTGAATTTGTGGATAAATTATCAGTTTTCGTTGAAATAAAGGGTTCTTTTTGCTATTATGATATTGTTTTCGTTGTGAATAGATAATTAAAACTTAAAAACTATCAACAGCCTGTGGATAAAGTTGTGAACAATTTCTTCTTATCCATTTTTTATTTTATTCACCGTTTCGGTATTCTGGGGATAAATCATGCCATTTACCATATCCATTATCTATATTTCCGATATCTGCACATGGCTTCAGCCACACATTGGAAGTTTAAAAGGAGTGACAGTCTGTGGACAGCCATACCTCCGAATTATGGCAGCAAATTCTATCTATTATTCAGACAAAGCTAAGCAAGCCCAGCTTTGACACTTGGTTCAAGGCAACCAAAGCGCTGACATTTACGGAAAATCTGATCGTGATTTCAGCACCGACCACCTTCGCTGTAGAATGGCTGGAAAGCCGGTATACCAAACTGGTTAGTTCCACCGTTTTTGAATTTTTGGGAAGACAGGTAGACGTCAAATTCGTCATTGAAGAAGCCGTTCCCGAGGAGACACTTATCCCCCAGCAGGCACCGGTGCAGCCGGCAGTTGTGCAGTCGGAAGAGCCCCTCGCCAATATGCTCAATCCCAAATACACATTTGATACCTTTGTTATTGGTGCGGGCAACCGTTTTGCCCACGCTGCTTCACTTGCTGTCGCCGAAGCGCCGGCTAAAGCCTACAATCCGCTGTTTTTATATGGTGGTGTGGGACTTGGCAAGACGCATCTAATGCATGCGATCGGACACTACATTTTGCAGCACAACCCCAACAGCAAGGTCGTCTACATTTCTTCGGAGAAATTTACAAACGAATTTATCAATTCAATCCGGGATAACCGCGGAGAAAGCTTCCGCAACAAGTACCGGAATATCGATATTTTGCTGATTGATGATATTCAATTTCTGGCGGGAAAAGAGTCGACACAGGAGGAGTTTTTCCATACGTTTAATGCCCTGCATGAGGAAAGCAAGCAGATCATTATTTCGAGTGACCGCCCTCCAAAAGAGATTCCAACATTGGAAGAACGGCTCCGCTCAAGGTTTGAGTGGGGATTAATTACGGATATTCAGCCTCCGGATCTGGAGACGCGGATTGCTATTCTGCGGAAAAAGGCAAAAGCGGAGAATCTGGATATTCCGAACGAAGCGATGATGTATATTGCCAATCAGATCGATACAAACATCCGTGAGCTGGAAGGTGCATTGATCCGGGTAGTAGCCTATTCCTCTCTGACCAATCAGGATGTGACTTCCCATCTGGCAGCTGAGGCTTTGAAGGATATTATTCCTTCCAGTCGCCCCAGAATCATCACGATTCAGGATATTCAGCAGCGGGTTGGCGAATATTACAACCTCAAACTGGAAGATTTTAAAGCAAGAAAACGGACCAAAGCTGTAGCGTTCCCTAGGCAGATTGCTATGTATCTGTCCCGTGAGCTGACAGACTACTCGCTGCCCAAAATCGGCGAAGCTTTTGGCGGACGTGACCATACAACTGTCATACATGCCCACGAGAAAATTTCCCAGTCACTCAAAGTGGACCAGGAATTGTTTAAAGTCGTTAACAGTCTGATGGATAAGATCAAAAATCCATCCTGAACAACTAACAAGCCTATACACACTTTATACACATGTGGATAGGCTTACTTTTATGCGGCTTTGAAGGGGTTATCCACATATTCAGTGCCCCTACTACTATTACTATTAATTAAAAGATATATACTTCTTACATTTTGCGTCCGGTTGGACTCTTAAATGGCATGAAGCATATCCAAGCATGAACAATGCTGATTAGGAGTGAAAAAATGAAGATCCAAATATCCAAAACATATCTCAACGATTCCATCCAACAGGTATCCAAAGCGATTTCCAGTCGTACCACCATTCCGATCCTTGGTGGTATCAAATTTGATGTAAACTATGCAGGCGTCACTTTGACAGCAAGCGACACAGATATTTCAATCCAATCTTTCATACCCGCAGAAGATAACGATAAAACAGTTGTTCGTATTGATCGTCCTGGCAGCGTTGTTCTTCCGGCCAAATTTTTCGTAGAGATTATCAAAAAACTGCCTTCCCAGGAAATCGAAATGGAAGTCAAAGATGGATTCCAGACCTTTATCCGTGCAGGCGCTACCGATATCCAGCTTGTTGGACTCGATCCAGAAGAATTCCCTGTTCTGCCTAGCATCGAAGAAAATCAGCAAATCTCTGTTCCAGGCGATCTGCTCAAAAATATGATTAAACAAACGGCCTTCTCCATCTCTACCCAGGAGACGACTCCAATTCTTACCGGTGTACTATGGAACCTAGCAGAAGGCGAACTGAAATTCGTCGCTACCGATCGTCACCGTCTGGCCAGTCGTACAGTTAACACAGGCGAAGATACCGGTGTTCGTTTTAGCAACGTAGTTATTGCAGGCAAAACACTCAACGAACTGAGCAAAATTATTCCTGACCAAAATCAGCTGCTGGATATCGTTGTAGCCGATAATCAGGTATTATTTAAAATTGACCGTGTACTGTTCTACTCGCGCATTCTGGATGGTACCTATCCGGATACCTCCAAAATTATTCCGACCAGCTTCAAAACCGAATTGGTGATCGATACTAAAAAGCTGGCTGATTCGATCGACCGTGCATACCTGCTGTCCCGCGAAGAGAAAACCAATATCGTGCGGATGCAGACGCTGGAAAATGGCGCTGTAGAAATCTCTTCCAGTTCTTCCGAACTCGGACGTGTAACCGAGCAGCTGGACATTGCCCGATTTGAAGGCGAACCGCTACGCATCTCGTTCAACTCCAAATACATGCTTGATGTGCTCAAAGTCATCGAGAGTGAACAGCTTTCGATCCAGTTTACAGGCATCATGAGTCCGATTATTATCAAGCCACTGGATGAGAGCCGCAGTTTGTATATCATTCTGCCGTACCGTACAACCAACTAATCTCCGGGATTTGTAATCTATTTCCGGATCAACTATATCAGGCTGTCTGTCGGACCAGGACAACAGGTCATTCTCCGGCAGGCAGGTCATGCATTCTGTAAAATAGCCGGGTACTTTGCATCCTGTCTGTAATAGTGCGACAATCACTAGTACAAGATGCAAAGAGACCTGGCTATTCTATTCATCCCTACTGGCGTCTATTTACGCCTATCTGTCATTGAAAGGACGGTTATTTATTCATGAAAAACATTTCGATTTCCACCGAATATATCAAGCTGGATCAGTTTTTGAAGCTGGCTGACTGCGTATCCACAGGAGGAAGTGCCAAAGCCCTTTTGCAGGAGCAAATGGTAAAAGTAAACGGAGAAATTGAAGAACGCCGTGGACGCAAGCTGTATTCTGGCGATGAAGTACAGGTACAAGGCGAGGGGTCTTTCAAAGTTCAAAGTGGACAATAATCCGGAGGATCTTATCCATGTTTATTAATCAGATCAGTCTGCAGAATTACCGCAATTACGAGAATATCCAGCTGGATTCCTTTTCCCCCGTCAATCTATTCATCGGGCAAAATGCACAGGGCAAGACCAATCTGATCGAAGCTCTTTTTGTGCTGGCTCTGTCCAAATCCCACCGGACCAATAAAGACAAAGAACTAATTTCCTTTGGCGCCGACAATGCCAGAATCACCTGCGAAGCCGAGAAAAAATACGGCAATGTCAAACTGGAACTGAATTTCTCATCCAGAGGCAAAAAAGCCAAAATTAACGGCCTTGAGCAGCGTAAGCTAAGCGATTTTATCGGTACCATCAATGCTGTCATGTTCGCCCCCGAAGATCTGGAGATCGTCAAAGGCTCTCCGGGTATACGCCGTCGTTTTCTCGACATGGAGATTGGACAGGTACAGCCAAGCTACCTGTATCATCTGCAGCAGTATCAAAAAATACTCGTTCAGCGTAATAATTACCTCAAGCAATCGTGGAGTGCCGGCAGCAAGGATGCCACGATGCTGGATATCTGGAATGAGCAGCTGGTTGAACATGGTGTCAAAATCGTTCGCAAGCGCAAACAGTTTATCCACAAGCTTCAGGGCTGGGCAGAAAATATCCACATGGGGATAACTGGTGGCAAGGAAAAACTTGTTCTGTCGTATGTTCCTTCCTTCGGCGGGGTGGAAGAAGAAGATGAAGCTGTCTTATTTGAGCAATTTATGATAAAATTATCACAAGTGAAAGAACAGGAATATCGGCGTGGCGCGACTTTGGCAGGTCCTCACCGCGATGATCTTACCTTTCATATTAACGGGAATGAAGCCGCTGTTTTTGGATCCCAGGGCCAGCAGCGTACCACCGCTTTATCGCTGAAACTGGCTGAAATCGAATTAATACACGAAGAGATCGGAGAATATCCGATTCTTTTGCTGGATGATGTCTTGTCCGAACTGGATCCGTACCGTCAGACCCAGCTGATCGAGACGTTCCAGGATAAAGTGCAGACTTTCATAACAGCGACCGGAATAGAGAGTATCAATGCCGGCCGTCTGAAGGAAGCGCAGATTTTTCATGTCCATCAAGGGCATGTGGAGAAATAAAGGGAGGATTATTCCATGTATATTCACCTGGGCGGCGAGAAGATTATTCGCTTTTCCGAGCTTATTGCCATTTTTGATATATCGATAGAGAAGTCTTCCAAAATCTCCAAGCAGTTCGTCAGCTTTGCCCACGAAGACAAAAAAGTCGAAGCAATTGGCGAAGAAGAGCCCAAATCCATTGTCGTAACCAAGAACAAAGTATATTACTCCCCCATTTCCTCGGCTACACTCAAGAAACGTACCAATACCTTTTTTGCGAATGCATAGATACAGCTGGCGACTCCGGCTGTCTTAAAATATAGAAGTAGGTGAAAACAGCATGTCGATGAATCAACCGGCTTATGATGCCAGTCAGATACAGGTGCTTGAAGGTTTGGAAGCGGTTCGTAAGCGTCCGGGTATGTATATCGGATCGACCAGCTCCAAGGGACTTCATCATCTGGTCTGGGAAATTGTAGATAACAGTATTGACGAAGCATTGGCAGGGTACTGTGATCATATCGAAGTAACCATTCATGAAGATAACAGCGTAACCGTTGTAGATAACGGACGCGGTATTCCAGTAGGTGTAGAAGCCAAAACACAACGTTCCGCACTTGAAGTCGTTATGACTGTCCTCCATGCCGGTGGTAAATTTGGCGGCGGCGGATATAAAGTATCCGGCGGTCTGCACGGTGTTGGTGTATCCGTTGTGAACGCATTGTCCGAGCATGTACGCGTTGTCGTCAAAACGGAAGGCAAAGTACACCAGCAGGAATATACACGCGGTGCTCCAATGTACGATATCAAGGTTCTGCGTGATATGACAGAGGACGAAGGTACAGGAACAACAGTTACCTTTAGACCCGATTCAGAGATCTTTACAGAAACAACCGTTTATGATTATGATACGCTGCTTGGCAGAATCCGTGAGCTGGCTTTCCTGAACAAAGGAATCGCCATGACGCTGACAGACGAGCGTACAGGCGTGTCCAATCATTTCAAATACGATGGCGGTATTATCGAGTATGTGCAGTATCTGAATCAGAATCGCGAAGTGATCAGTGAACAGCCGATCTACGTCGAAGGTACACGTGATCAGATTCAGGTAGAGATCGCATTGCAGTACAACGAAGGATATACCGAGAATATTTATTCTTTTGCCAACAACATCAATACGCATGAGGGCGGTACACACGAGTCCGGCTTCAAGAGTGCATTGACGCGGATCATTAACGACTATGCACGTCGTAACGGACTGCTCAAAGACAACAACAGCAATCTGACTGGTGAAGACGCACGTGAAGGTCTGACAGCAATCATTTCCGTCAAAATTCCGGAACCTCAATTCGAAGGACAGACCAAGACCAAGCTGGGTAACAGCGAAGTTCGCGGTATTGTGGAATCCCTGTTCTCCGAGAAGCTGCAGGAATTCCTGAATGAGAATCCTTCTGTAGCCCGCCGGGTACTGGACAAAGCATTGCAAGCATCCCGTGCGCGTGAAGCAGCCCGCAAGGCACGCGAATTGACACGTCGTAAAAGTGTACTTGAAGTTAGTGCACTGCCGGGTAAACTGGCAGACTGTTCCTCCAAAGATGCTTCGATCAGTGAACTGTATATCGTTGAGGGTGACTCTGCAGGTGGTTCGGCCAAGCAGGGACGCGATCGTCATTTCCAGGCGATTTTGCCGTTGCGCGGTAAGATCCTCAATGTAGAGAAAGCACGTCTGGATCGCATTCTGGGTAATGCCGAGATTCGTGCAATCATTACAGCGCTGGGTACAGGAATTGGCGATGAGTTCGATTTGTCCAAAGCCCGTTATCACAAAGTCATCATCATGACCGATGCCGATGTCGATGGTGCCCATATTCGTACGCTGCTGCTGACATTCTTCTACCGCTACATGCGTCAGATTATTGAAGCAGGTTACGTCTATATCGCTCAGCCGCCGCTGTTCAAGGTAGAACGCAATAAAACAGCAGTTTATGCGAACTCTGAAAAAGAGCGCGATGAAATTATTGCCGGCTTTGGTGAGAATGCCAAGTTTAACGTACAGCGTTACAAAGGTCTGGGAGAGATGAATGCGACTCAGCTGTGGGAAACAACCATGGATCCGGAGAGCCGCATCATGCTGCAGGTCAGTATCCAGGATGCGATTCTGGCAGACGCTATCTTTGATACGCTGATGGGCGATAACGTAGAGCCACGACGCGATTTCATTCAGGAAAACGCCAAGTACGTTAAAAACCTGGACTTCTAATGCATTCGTTTATAAATGAATAATCAGTATGCAGTAGTGTAATTATGCAAATTACAGAGAGCATCCGCGAAGCTGCGGATGCTCTTTTCATTAGCTTTTGTTGTTTCAGGAAAGGAAGCATCCGATTTATCATTTTTTACAGCAAATACATGCGAAATAACGTCAAAATACAGGACAGAATTGCAGAAAAATGGTATAATAAAGTGATGTAGCCGTAGGCATCCATAGTGTATGTAACACCGCACCATGTAACGATTTTCAACCCCAATCTGGTGACAAGAAACTTATTTTCATACAAAGAGTGGATACGAAGCTAAACATTCGGTATTCAGTCGATGAGCATCCATTTGTGCAAACGAAGGCTGCAATAAGGGAGGCTAAGCTTAGCATGGCGGAAGAGAATATTTCGCAAATTAAAGACCGGGATATTGGTACAGAGATGCGCGAGTCCTTTATGGACTATGCGATGAGCATCATCGTCAGCCGGGCTTTGCCTGACGTGCGTGACGGATTGAAGCCTGTACACCGGCGTATTTTATATGCAATGTCGGAACTGGGCATGGCACCGGACAAACCGTACAAGAAATCGGCGAGAATCGTCGGTGAAGTTATCGGTAAGTATCACCCACACGGTGATTCTGCTGTATATGAGACCATGGTACGTATGGCGCAGGATTTCTCGATGCGTTATATGCTGGTAGATGGTCATGGTAACTTTGGTTCGATTGATGGAGATATGGCAGCAGCTATGCGTTATACCGAAGCCCGTATGTCCAAAATGGCTTTGGAAATGCTGCGTGATATCAACAAGGAAACAGTCGACTTTGCTCCCAACTATGATGGTGAAGAAAAAGAACCGATTGTTCTTCCTGCACGTTATCCGAATCTGCTGGTAAATGGCGTATCGGGTATCGCGGTAGGTATGGCTACCAATATTCCTCCTCATAATCTGGGCGAGGTCATTGATGGTGTTCAGGCGATGATCCAGAATCCGGAGATTACATCGATGGAACTGATGGATTATATCCATGGCCCTGATTTCCCGACGGCCGGTTATATTCTGGGGCGCTCCGGTATTCGCCAAGCGTATCAGACAGGACGCGGCGCTGTTACCATGCGTGCCAAAGCTACCATCGAAGAAAACAACAACAAGGCTCGTATTGTAGTGAACGAGCTTCCTTATCAGGTGAACAAAGCTCGTTTGGTAGAGAAGATTGCTGAACTGGTACGGGAGAAACGCATCGAAGGAATTACGGATCTGCGTGATGAATCCGACCGTAACGGTATGCGGGTCGTGATCGAGCTCCGTCGTGATGTGAATCCTAGTGTTGTATTGAACAACCTGTACAAACACACAGCTATGCAGTCCACATTTGGTGTGAATATGCTGGCGATTGTAAATAATGAACCGAAATTGCTTGGTCTGCGCGAAGTTATTTATCATTACATCCAGCATCAGATCGAAGTCATTCGTCGTCGTACCCAGTTTGAGCTCAAAAAGGCGGAAGCCCGTGCTCATATTCTGGAAGGATTGCGGATTGCACTGGATAATCTGGATGATGTTATTGCGCTGATCCGTGCTTCCCAGACATCAGAAGCGGCTCGTGAAGGATTGATCGCACGCTTTTCACTGAGTCCGGAACAAGCCCAGGCGATTCTGGATATGCGTCTGCAGCGTCTGACTGGCCTGGAACGCGACAAGATCGAGAACGAATATAACGAGCTACTGCGTATGATCGGAGAATATCGTGATATTCTGGCCAATGAATCCCGTGTTCTGGAGATCATCAGTGAAGAACTGAATGAGCTCAAAGAACGCTTTGGAGACGAGCGCCGTACCGAGATTACAATTGGCGAAGAAAGCATTTTGGACGAAGACCTGATTCCACAGGAAGAGGTTGTTGTTACCGTCACGCATACCGGTTATATCAAACGTTCACCAGTTACTACCTACCGCAGTCAGCGACGCGGCGGACGCGGTGTAATGGGTGTGGATATGAAAGATCAGGACTTTGTCCAGCATCTGTTCGTAACCAACTCTCACCACCATCTGCTGTTCTTCACCGACAAAGGTAAAGTATACCGGATCAAGGCATACGAGATTCCGGAATTGGGTCGTACTGCACGTGGTACACCAGTTATCAACCTGATTCAGATCGAACAGGGTGAATCCGTTAACGCGGTTATTGCGGTCGAGAACTTCGAAGGGGATCAATACTTGTTCTTCGCTACCCAGCAGGGTGTAGTGAAGAAGACACGTCTGGATGACTACACGAATATTCGTAAAGGCGGTCTGATCGCTATTAATATGCGTGAAGATGACGAACTGATCGAAGTGAAGCTGACAGATGGACAGCAGGATATCGTTATGGGTACAGCCTACGGTATGTCGATCCGCTTTAATGAGAATAACGTACGTTCCATGGGACGCAGCGCGACCGGTGTCAAAGGGATTACCCTGGATGAAGGCGACTCTGTAGTGGGTATGGATCTTATTAATGATGATCTTAAAGTACTCATTGTCACAGCCAAAGGATACGGTAAACGTACACCTGGCGTAGAATACCGTCTGCAGACACGTGGTGGTAAAGGAATTAAAACCATGAACGTAACAGACAAAAATGGTCAGCTCACAGGACTAAAAGTAGTTGAGGATAATCAGGATCTGATGATTATTACCACCAGTGGTACGCTGATTCGTATGGATATGGAAAGTATTTCTACAATGGGTCGTAATACGCAGGGGGTACGTCTGATTCATATCCGTGAAGACGACTCTGTAGCAACCATCTGCCGTACCAACAAAAATGAAGAGCCGGAAGAGGATGAATTGGAAGAAGCAGAGCAGGCAATGGAAAATACCATTGTTGAGACGATTGAAGAAACCAATGATTTCCCTGAACCGGATGCTTCTCCTGCAGAAGATGTAGAAGAATAAGATAAGCGCAGTAACTTGTGCAAAAGTAAATACATTCAGAGAACAAAATGATCACCATCGGTCTGAGCCGACGCAGATTATGATCATAATGTTATTTTTTAACCTCTAGAACCTTTGCAAAATAAGGTTGTAGAGGTTTTTTTCTTACATCGAAGTTGTCCAACCAAGCAGAAGACTAACTTAATAGAGTGAAATAAATTGAAAGTAGATAAAAAATACATATAAATCTGATGAATCAAGTTGTTAGAACTTTATAGATAGAAAGTATGTTAAATAGATGGAGCTTACAATAAGTGATTCACAATAGTGAATTTTTATGATCGGATTAAGGAAAGAGAGGTTACATAATATCTATGGTAGCATTGGAAGAATAAAAGCCGAGTATAAAACGAAATAGCGATGTATGTGTAACAAGAGTGAGAATTGCTGCTTTGCAAAGGTGAAATTCGAATGACATGTCATCTGGAGATTTGATGTGCTTTTATGATGGATGAGATTGGTAAGGGAGCTATTACAGCGATTTCTACTTCTTCTATAACAACAATCAGAAATAACAAAAAATGAATCACGGCCAACTCATGCTGTACATCAAGTGAATTTCGAAAAATACTACTCTAAACGGGTGATCTTGATGAATAAAGAATTTTAATCTATCCTGGCTGAAGAATAATCTCTCTACAAGCTGCTTATCCATATGGAGAATTGTTCCTCTATTCTTTGCCTTATCATGTGCTAAAGTGACTCATTTCCGAAGCGTTTAGTGAAAATGACTCAGCCATCAACGATAGCTACTTCGCTTACCCACACAGTAACCTAACTATATACAGTACACGAATGTATCAAAGCAATAGCATGCTGTATCGTTTTCTCGGATCACGATTATCGAGTAAAACTCATAGTAGCTTCCAGAAAGGCCATTTATAATTCAATAGAGGATCACAACCTACATATATAGCAGTGCTTATATAACAAATATATATCAGCCTGTAGAGTAAATATAGATTGGCTTTATATTGTCTGGCGCATAAGTGTAAGGAGAGAAGTTTTGCAAATCGAAGATAAAGCTACAGGAGCAATATAGTGCGACTAATAGAAAGGAATATTCGAATCATCAGAAGATCTTTACACCTTAAAAGCATTAGCCAGTGATCTCCTCTTAATTATTACGAAATAGAAGGTCTGAACTCACCCTCCTAGTAAAAGCTATTATCAAATCAAGATGCTCTGAACATCAACTACTTAAAATAGTATTAGAAACCTTAAAATAAAAATACATAACAAAAATCTTCTATAATACATATTAGATATATAAAGAGCATGTACTCAACGATTTAAAATAGAACAATAAAATAACATAAGGATATAAAATTTTAATTAATAGTCCTTTTGCTATCTATTCACTACTTAAAGTAAAGTAAAGTAAAGAAATATAAATCCAAGCCTATATATAAATAAATATAAAAATCGGTAAAAGGGTATTGACGTCAAATATAAAGACGTGATATAGTCTTATGTATAAGTCTTATTAACAACTTATGCGTGAAATTCTTTTCTAAAAAAGAATTGAAAAAAACATCAAAAAAAAGATGTTGACAGAATGGTTGCTAACATGATAAGATATAAAAGTTGTCACCGAGAGATACGGCGCCAACGAAAAAGACTTTGATCTTTGAAAACTGAACAACGAGTGAGTGAAGAACTTCGG
>Ga0308161_1001584_pt1 | contig 26716 bp, 23 predicted proteins | sample PhyFR2_FD_201034 | JGI IMG/M metagenome (GOLD analysis project Ga0308161, IMG submission 201034) | Phyllosphere microbial communities from UC Gill Tract Community Farm, Albany, California, United States - DLSLF.R2 | ecosystem: Host-associated > Plants > Phyllosphere > Unclassified | place: USA...
GGTTAAAGCCTTCGCCTTGGTATTCTTTGGACTTGATCCCTGCCAGTTTCTTGGTATCAGGCAGCTTGCCTGCATTGTCAAATTTGGTTGGACTGCGTTGTGCTTCGTGAATGCGTCCCACCACAAATGGTCGGTCAATATTGCCATCAAAGAAATCGATCACCACGATTTCATTAATACGTGGTAGGAAGCGGGCTCCATAGCCTTCGCCTGCCCAAGGCGTCAGCACATCGACCCAGGCTGAATCGGTATCGTTGTCATTGGCCCCTGCACCACCGTCGTGGTTATGGTCTTCACTACGGGTAAACATGAACCGGACTTTGATACGGCCCCATTCATCCACGTGAATTTCTTCACCACTTGAGCCAACTACTTTGGCGCGCATGGGGTGGACTGTTGGCCTATGGGTTAAAGGATTATATTCAGGTACAGTAGCAATATGACGTCTTTGCAAGACTAAGGTGTTAGCTTGGCGTTCGTCTTGTTGATTGGTGTACGCTTTATTCTGTTGCCAGTTGCTTTGTTTTAATAAACTGGTGACTTGTGCTGTCAGGTCTTTAGGTAAGTTATTTTGATTATAGAAAGACTTGGATGTAATTAAAAATTCTTTATATACGCCCTGATGCTGATCAATCTCAGGATGCTCGTTAAACTCAAACCAATACCCCACTTGGGCATCACGTACCGTGGATGTTGCAGTAAATTGTTTGGCTTGCGAGTCGTAGTAGTTGCTGAGATTTTCATTGAACTTTTCAATCTGACTATTACCTGATTTGGTTACACCATCTTCTCCATTCAGGTCTTGTATCCATGCAGGGGAAAAATGCCATGCTTGTTCTAAACCAAGACTGGTATTATCTTGGTTATCACTATGGCTATGTTTGCTTTGAACTGAGCCAGCACCTTCTTCTGTTTCAAATGCATCTGCTTGCCAACGTTGGATATGGACTGAAGTCGGTTGAATTGAACGTCTACCCGCAAATGCTATGATGCTATCTTGTTGTTCTGTTGCACTACTTCGATGAAAACGGATGCTACGTCGATCGAGTGCCTTGTATTGATCATTGCTGTCAATCAGTCGTAGTTTTTGAGGTTGGATTTGTTCACTTGAACTGGAAACTTTATGTTGTGCTTCATCAATTAAAGTGTTAATTCCTTCCGAAGCCAATAGCCGTTTTATAAACTCTTCATCAGTCTCATTATGTTGCATAATGAACGGCCTTACATCATAGTCCTTGGTCAGTCCACTTTTATCCAGAGTCAGACTAGACGCAAATATGGGACTTCGTTGCTGCCATTCAGAAAAGATGGTCTGCACGACATCCACAACAGATTTCGCCATAAAGACGCGGGAATTTCTACGATGTTTCCATAATGCAGTTGGGTCTTCTACCGTGAGACGATAAATTGTAAGTGAACCATCACTTGCACCGGCATCTGCTTTGGTCACGATACCAGAAATACGATTCAACTCAGCTTTATCGTTAACAATATCTACGGCTACTTGAGCACCAATAAACTGCTTTAAAGGAATTTGAGCATTCGTTGAAAGGCAGATCAGTTCTAACTGAACCCCATCATTAATGGCATGTGTTCCATCAATGCGTTGAAGAAAAACTTGGTCATTAAGTTTATTATTACTGAACTGCACATGGATCGCACGTTTCTGTGCAGTGAGTCCAAGTTGCTCTAATGCAGCATAAATATTGTTAAACATAGCTTATTATTGAGTTTGGGTTGTGACAAATTTTACTCAAAAATGCCACAATTTGTCTATACGGACTTGTCTACCATAATCATCAGAATCGAGTATTTATGTCTCTTTTTGTTGCAACTTTTTAAGAAGCATTCGACGATATTTAATCTGCCCTCTACTAATTTGATATTCTTGTTGCAATTGTTTTATTTTTAAATCCGTTAATGGTGTGGCATGTTGCAAAACCCATTTTTCTATTTTCACCGGCCCAATCGTTTCTTCTATCTTTAATTTTCGACGTAATGCTTTACGAGCATTATGGATTTCTTCGATTGTTGTTTTGAGTTGTTCAGCAATTTGTTTAATAGTCATCACTGGATTGAGAATCGTATCGCGATGCTGATAACGCCAGTGCCATGTTTCATCCAATTTTTTTAAATGAATCTCACTCATTGCAGGAACCTTCAGTTCAGCACATGCCAATTCGTGAAATTTTCTTGCTGTATAATCATCTGTTTGTAAAATATGGTTTAACTCTTTAAAGCTTCGACATTGAGCAATTTGCACCTTATGCGTTTGGTATATTTTTTCTACAGCATATTGGCTTTCATGATGTCGTGTCGTTTTACGTTGGATGCCTACTTCACGAACTAAATAGCTGGAATAGCTTTTTACTATGCCTTTACGAAGTCCATATTTTTCCAGCAACATTGGAAAACTGTAATACAGGATTTCATTTTGATGCCGCACGATCCAATCTCTATCGCGTCTAACAACCTCTTTTTGTAAATTGAGCTCTCGTCTTATTTTGCTCGCAGTTGTACTCGATATTCCAAGGTCGTCTATCGTCTGTCGATAGGTTGCAGTTGTTAAATATTCAACCAAATCTGATGTAAGAATGAGTGATTTTGAGCCTTTTCGTTGTGCACTATACAGCCAGCCAAAATTTATGATTAACCCAAATTGTGTCTTTTTTTCCTCATAGACATCCCAATCTTCACCCTGCCAATCTTTGATTGTCTTTATTGGGTAAAGAATATACTTTTTAGCCATAATGATTTATAGAGCTTGTTCCTGTGAGTGATTGGTTGTTTTATCAAATGAGAATACAGACATACAAGGTACTCCCTAAATGATCCTATTGAATTATGCTTAAAAAAAAACAATCTGTTTGCATATTTTTTGATTTAAAGAATTGATTAAATGCATCCTTTTCCTGCAACCAAGGAGATACGGTTTCCCAATTTTGTTCATTAAAATTTTGCCAACGAGCTAATCTCTCAGTGTGGTACTTCTCTCGCTCAATTTTATCTTTATACAATTGAAGAAACTGTAATTGTAAGCATAGACCACGAGCACTTTTATCCTGATAAAGTGAATTGACCAAGATAATATCTATGTTGAGGTATTGAGAAAACGTGTGAACGATCTGTTCACTACTTTCTTAAAGTTTCGTAAAAGGTATGGCGTAACCATTTATGACTAATTTTATGATGACAAGACAAATGCCAATACTGCTTGACTGAATATGTCGGAAAATTAAACGGTGCATCAAAAATCTTCAGGTTGCCTCGTGATAGCAGTACTTCGCTCAAATAATAAGGAACTGTAGCAATCGCATCTGTTTCCTGTACTACGAGACCCACCCCAAGATAACTCGGCAAACGCATCAGAATATCACGCTTGAGATTTAAGTTAAGCAATTCATTTTCAATATGGTAATGCCCCATGCCTGCATCAATATCAATATGGGTTTCGCGTAAATAATCTTCAGTCGTTAAACAATCGCCTGTCAGACGTGGATGGTCTTTTGCTGCAATAACTACATAATATTGTTCAAATAGTTTTTGCTGATAAAAACCATTTTCTAGGTTAGGTAAAAAGCCAAATGCCAAATCAATTTCACCATTGGCCATTTGATAACTGGTTTCTGATGTAATTGGTCGTACATTCAATCGTATACGTGAGGCATGCTGTTTAATATATTGAGAAATTTTAGGCAAAAATACCAAGTGCGAAACATCAGTCATAGCTAATGTAAACTGTTGCTGTGAAGTTGTTTGATCAAAATCAATACTAAAATTATTAATTGCTTCGACATTGCTTAGAGCTTCACTTACCAGTGGAAAAAGCTGTTTTGATAATTCCGTTGGCAGCATTTCATTGCCAATTCTCAAAAACAAAGGGTCATTATAATGTTGACGGACTTTATTAAGCAGATTGCTTACCGTTGGCTGGCCCATATTCAGATGCTCGCCAGCCAGTGATACGTTCTTAAATTTATAGATATAATAAAAGATCGTGAGTAATTTATAGTCAATATCAAACACAGCAACGCATTTCCTTTCGCTTTTCCATCATTCAGGCTGACTCATCATTCGCAGAATATTTCTGAATGCCAAAATAATAGTTATTACAGGTTGTTTTCAAAGCAATATTACAATGTCACCAACAGCTCCTGATCTGAAGATCTCCTAAAAAGTTTATAAGAAATGATTTCATAAACTTGATATTCACCAACTAACTCTTATCAATTAAACGATACGACTATAAGTTCTATACTCGGGTTTCCAGAAGTTATCTTCAATTTTTTGTTCTAACTCAATTAAGCTCATTTTCGGTGCTATTTCATCATGCATTGCTGCTTGAGCAACTTTCAAGGCAATAATTTTTGAAATCTGCTGTATTTGACTTAAATCAGGCAATAAATCCGCTTCTGGATTTTGTAATTTTGGTGAGCAGTCAGCCAAAGCATTTGCTGCTGCCATTAGCATATTTTCTGTCACCCTTCTTGCTCCAGAAACAATAACGCCGAGTCCTATACCCGGGAAAATATAAGAATTATTACATTGTGAAATATTATAGATCCGGTCTTGATATAGAACAGGAGCAAATGGACTTCCTGTTGCAATAAGTGCCTTACCTTTGGTCCATTCAATAATATCTGAAGGTACAGCTTCAGCTCGGCATGTTGGATTAGACAATGGGAATACTATCGGATATTCAGTATTCTCCACTAAAGCTTCAATAACATCTTTTGTGAAGAGACTTGGCTGCCCTGATACACCAATTAATACTGTCGGCTTCGCATGCTTTACTACATCTAATAGAGAAATAGCATCACCTTTATTTCCCCACAGAGGGATGTTGTCCACTTTTTGTGCAAGTTTATACTGAAAATCTAAGAGATTAGGCTGATTTTCTGTAATTAAACCATAGCGGTCAACCATAAATATACGTTTACGTGCTTCTACTTCACTTAAACCTTCTTTCGTCATTTGAGCAATAACTCGTTCTGCTATACCACAGCCAGCCGAACCTGCTCCAAGGAATGCAATGATTTGATCTTTTAATTGTTTTTTTGTAGCACGTGAAGCCGCAATTAAACTACCTATTGTTACTGCAGCGGTACCTTGAATATCGTCATTAAAACAGCAAATCTTGTCACGATATTTTTCTAGAAGAGGCATTGCATTCTTTTGTGCAAAATCCTCAAATTGAATTAATACGTTAGGCCATCTTCGCTGAATTGCTTGGATCACTCTATCTACAAAATTATAGTATTCTTCACCTGAAACACGTGGCTGCCGATATCCCATATATAGGGGATCATTAATTAATTGCTGATTATTAGTTCCTACATCAAGTGTAATTGGTAGTGTATATGCAGGACTGATTCCACCGCACGCTGTATACAATGATAGTTTACCTATCGGTATGCCCATTCCACCTATTCCTTGATCTCCTAGACCAAGAATACGCTCACCATCCGTAATCACAATGATTTTAACATTGCGACGGTTTACGTTGTGTAGGATTTCATCAATATGATCACGATCAGGATATGAAATGAAGATTCCACGATGACGACGATAAATATCAGAAAAACGCTGACAGGCTTCACCCACTGTTGGGGTATAAATAATTGGCATCATTTCAGTTAAATGATTACCAATTAAGTGATAAAAAAGTGTTTCATTCGTGTCTTGAATATTGCGTAAATAGATATGCTTATTGATTTCTGTGTTGAACGCAGAATACTGTTGATACGAGCGATGACTTTGCTCATCAATGGTTTCAATAGCATCAGGAATTAAGCCAAATAAGTTAAATTTACGACGCTCGTGAAGAGTGAAAGCAGAGCCTTTATTTAATAAAGGAAGCTCCAAAAGCATATTTCCAGCATACGGAATATATAACGGCCTTGTTAATACAGAACTATTTGTTTCCATTGTCCATCTCGTCAAATAAATTTAAAATCTTAAATCCTGTTTTTGAAACTCTATAAACTCAGCTCTACATAGCTACATATTGAGTTCATGAATTATTATTTTTATGAAAGATATTTGCAGATAACACACTCCAACTGAGTGTGTTATCTCTAATTAAAGTCTTATTTAATAAAACTTAATTGCTTACTGATACGATCAAGTACTGGTTGTTTCTTTTCTTGGAAATTAACTTTATTTTGTTGGATTAAATTATTTCCTTTAGTATCAATTGAAATAATTAAAGGACCAAATACTTTAACTCGATTTATCCAAAGTGTTTCCGGCATGCCTAAATCCAACCACTCTGCCCCTTCGATTTCCTCAACTTTAGTGGCTGCTAAAACTGCACAACCACCTGGGAAAATAGCATGTACAGCTTTATGCTCTTTGCAGCCTGCAGCTGTTTCTGGGCCCATGCCACCTTTACCAACAATCAGTTTTACGCCTGTTTTTTGGATAAACTCACGCTCAAACTTTTCCATACGCATACTTGTTGTTGGACCAATAGAAACCATTTCATATTTCCCATCCTCTATTTTTCGGACAATTGGACCAGCGTGGAAGATAGCACCACCTTCGAGGTTGACAGGCAGTTCTCGTCCTTGCTCAATTAAGCGACGATGAGCAACATCGCGACATGTAACTAAACGGCCCGTCAAATAGACAACGTCTCCAATTTTCAAATCTTCTAAGTCTTCATCTCTGAGTGGAGTGGTTAAAATTTTCTTCACAGTACAACTCCTTCGTGAGATAAAATTTCGTATGACATATCTGGATTGATTTTGATTTTTCCGCGTCGATGAGCCCAACATCCTGTATTTACTGCAACACCGATAGTTGATGGATGACGCGCTGAGGACTCAATATTCACCCCCATAACACTATTATTTCCAGTCAACCCTTGTGGTCCAATCCCAATTTCATTCAAACCTTGTTCTAATAGATCTTCCATAAGCGCGGCTCGAGCATTGTCGCTTTTAGAATCTACAGGACGCATAATTGCTAGTTTTGAAAGTCGAGCTGCTGTTTCTACAGAGGTCGAAACTCCTACGCCCACCAGAAGCGGTGGACACGCATTGACTCCGCGTTCAGTAATAACATCCATAACAAATTCAGCTACGCCCTCATAACCTTGGCCTGGCATTAGAACTTTAGCCGCACCTGGCAAAGTACATCCTCCGCCTGCCATGTATACGTCTATCGTACAAGTATCTGAATCAGGTACGATTCGCCAATCCAACCAAGGAATTTGAGTTCCGGTATTAGTTCCTGTATTTTTTTCATCGAAAGTTTCTACAGCATTATGTCGTAAAGGACCAGAACGGGTTGCCTCTTCAGTTGCTTCTCTCAGGATGTCTTGTAATTCACCTAAAAGTGGAAAATTAGCTCCTGCTTCAACAAAATATTGGATGACACCAGTATCTTGACAACTTGGTCGGTTTAGTCGGTCCGCAGCTTCTTGGTTCTCATCCATTGAATCATAAATTGATTTTGCCAATGGATTTGTTTCTAAGGTCCGTAGCTCAATTAATTTACGCTTAACATCTTTTGGTAAACGCTTACCAATATATGCAGTAAATTTCGCCATGGTATCAGTCAGAGACTCGACTGCAATATTCTTATCCATGTTGTGTTCCTCATTAAACATCTGAATAGTTTGAAATTAATTCTCTAGAACCTTAGACAAATTCACTTTTGGTTTGTTCGTCATGCTGAGAATTAACGTTAATACGGTAGAAAGTACGAGTAAGCCAGCCACAAAGTAGAGACCGCCTGCATAGCTCCCTGTTTGATCTTTAATCCAGCCAATCATTACAGGTCCGGCAAAGCCGCCTAAATTTCCAATGGAGTTAATTGTTGCAATTCCTGTAGCAGCAGCAGTTCCCGATAAAAATAGTGTAGGCATGCTCCAAAGAGGTGGTTTAGAACAGCTAATACCAACATTAATAATGGTAAGTGCTGCAATTAAACCAACCATATTATGAGTGCTAGCAGCAATTACTAAGCCCACGGCTGCAAGCATGCACGCTATAGCTACATGCCAAGTACGCTCACCTGTTCGATCCGAATGTCTAGACCAAAGCACCATTGCGACTACAGAAATAATTGGTGGAATAGCATTTACTAGGCCAACTGTCATAGATGACACACCCAAGTCTTTAATGATTTGTGGGGCCCAAATACTTAATGTATATAGACCAGCCGAGGTGCCAAAATACACAAGTGCTAATGCTAAAACGCGAGGATTTAACAGACCACGAAGAATGCTATGGTGCTGATTACTATTCTTTCCAACATCTTCATCCTGCATTGTTTTAACGAGCCAGTTACGTTCATCTTCTTTTAACCATTTCGCTTTTTCTGGTCTATCAGTCATATAGAAAAATACGACAATACCTAAGATAACAGCAGGTATAGCTTCAATTACGAACATCCATTGCCAACCTGCGAATCCCCAAATACCATCCATTTGGAGCAATGCAGCGGAAATAGGTGAACCAATGGCAACAGCTATTGGAGCAGCAGCCATAAACATAGCTATCACACCGGCTCGATGACGGGCAGGGAACCAGTATGATAAATAGAGAATAATTCCAGGGAAAAAGCCGGCTTCTGCTACCCCTAATAAAAACCGCATAACATAAAAGCTGGTTGTGCTATCAACAAAGGCCATACCACCGGCTATTAAGCCCCAAGTAAGCATTACACGAGCAATCCAAATACGTGCTCCAACTTTGTGTAGAATGACATTTGAAGGTACTTCAAATAAAAAATAACCAAGAAAGAAAATCCCTGCACCAAATCCTAAGACTGAAGCTGTAAAGCCTAAATCTTCTTTCATAGTTAATGCAGCAAAGCCAATATTGACTCGATCAATGTAGGCAATTAAGTATAAAATCATGATGAAAGGAACGATACGCCAAGTAATTTTCTTGAGCGTCCTTTTTTCAATTTCCATATCCATCCGCATCTCCATATATTTACATTTACCATTTAATCTCCTCCTCAAAACAAGTGGTAGGTGATTAACTTAATGACTTTGTTTTCCTCCCTTTTTCATCACATTCCTTTTGTGATTACTTTTTTGCGTATAAATTCAGTATTAGTGAATCATTGGCTTATGTTGGGAGTAATGTCTAAAAAAAATAATAAAGTCTTTATCAAATGAATAAATCGATATAAAGTTAAAACACTATTGCAAAAAATTTACTAATCATGCAAACAGACAATGAATTAGCTTTCTTTTGTTTACTAATAAAAGAAGGCAGCTTAGTAGCTACAGCTAGAGAATTAAATCTGACCCCCCCTGCAGTTTCGCGCAGGCTTAGTCATTTGGAAGAACGTTTAGGTATTAGACTCTTAAACCGAACTACGCGGCGTATAAGTTTGACACCTGAAGGAGAAATTTATTATGAAAATGCTGTGCGTATTTTGAAAGAAATTGATGATATGGAACGCCTCGTCGCAAGTAGCCGTACTTCACCTAAAGGGTTATTACGAGTAAATGCACCTTTTGGTTTTGGTCGTAAATATATAGCCCCTGCTATTTCAACTTTTATAAAAAAATTCCCTGAGGTGGAGGTACAACTTCATTTAACAGACCGTCCCATTCATCTCCCTAGTGATGCTATTGATGTTTCTATTCATTTTGGGCAAATCCCAGATTCGAGATTAATAGCAAAACGTATTGCAGGAAATAAAAGACTATTATGTGCATCACCGTTTTATTTGAAAGTAGCTGGAACTCCGTTAGCTCCACGAGACCTTACGACCCATCAATGTATAGTATTGAGACAAAATGATGGTGCTTATGCCAATTGGCGTTTTTCTAAAGGCGATAAGGAAGAAACCGTTAAAGTTCATGGAAAACTCAGTAGTAATGATGGCCAAGTGACTCTCGACTGGGCTCTTGATGGTCATGGAATACTAATGAGAGCAGAATGGGATGTATTAAAGTATTTAAAAAGTGGAAGATTAATTCAAATCTTAAAAGAGTATGAAACTCCGCCTGCTGATATTTACGCTGTATATGCGGATAGATTAGAACATTCACCTCGAGTAGCACATTTTCTTGAACACTTAAAAGACTATCTAAAAGACTACATCAATTCTCATAATATGTCTGTTAATTAAAACAAAAAATACAACTTAATTAAATTACAAAATACTGGATAAAAAAAACACTCATTCCTGCTCCCCTCTGCCACTGCACTTAAAATAACAGAAGGAATGGGTATAACGAAAATTCTTAAAAATAAATAAATTTTCTTTATTCAGCTTAGTTTTTTCTCGATATGATTGAACAGAAAATTCTAATTCGCATTAACAATATAAAAACCATCTACCCCAACATCTAAATCGTTGGCTATTCACCATGATGCTTCAACCTTACTATCATCAAAATTTTTATAAAAAAATTTTTAACCTCCATGATAGGAACTGGCGGCTGATGTGATAATCCTCCTGATGAATAGCCACGGATTTTGTGGACACCTTTTAATTAGATAATATATCTAATTAAAAGGGTGTTTTATAAGTGGGAAAAGATATACCGACGCGCTCAAAATTGAGGCTATTAGACAAGTAAAAGAGAAAACAGCATTACGGAGGTTGCTGATCGTCTTGGCACAACAACTCACAGTCTTTACGCTTGGGTTAAGAAATATGATCCTAAATCCAGTCAAACTGCATCAGTTCAGATTGACTAAGCCAAAGAGCTTATCCGACTCAAGAAAGAACTACAACGAGTCACCGAAGAGCGAGACTTCTTAAAAAAGTAGCGGCGTACTTCGCAAGCCAGTCCGAATGAGGTACGCGTTATTAAGGACAACCAGCAGTTTTGATCTGTTCAAGGTATTATTATACACCACACGAACACTGGAATTTTTAACAAACAGGTGCATATATTTCAAGTCTGTATAGTGGCCGTACACATGGTATGCAAGCAGCTTTATTTCTTACATAAGGTCCTCAGCCCTAGAAAAACTAGAGCAAATCAAATCTAAATCTCACTCATAGAATGATATTAGGTTAAATAAAGACTTTAAATAGTTTTAAAAGCCCTTATTAAAGGGCTTAATCATACTAATTCAAAGCCTGAACCGACTGCTGTAATTCTTTCTGAATGTCCTGAACGTGAGTTAAATCATTAGGTTGCTGATGCTGCTCTGAATTCGCTTCATCCGTATAAAACTCTTCAACGATATCCAGTCCCTCTTCACCTCCCTCCTCGAAATTAGCATTGCCATACCCCTGCCGAGCTACATGATCCAGAGCCTCCTGATAAAACCCTGATACCTTGCTCTGCTCATCAATCTGTTTCGCTGAGTCAATCGCTTCTTTTAGATTAGTACCCTCACGTAAGGTCAGATCCACGTAGTAGATCGGAGTACGATAACTTTGCGTCGTGCTTTTCCCACGTAAGGTCAGTTGCAATGGCAGACATGAAAGTAGGTCACCTGAAGCTGCATGATAGTAGCGAAGCCTTGCTGCCAAAGTACGGATACTGTTAAAGCCAGTAGTTCTAAAGATGAATGTACCCAACTCATCCGATTCATCCAGATTGACGTAAAGCCGCCCATAAGGCTTGCACTGTCCACCTTGAGCCAAAGGACATAAATCAGGTGATAGACATGGGTGTTGTTCAACCCCGTTTTGTCCAAGTCGCTGACAGGTTTCACCATTACCTGAACAGATTAAACGTCCTGTTTGTCGGTCAAATAAGCTGTACTCTGCCCGTAGGTTTAAATCGGGATCATTAAATATCATACGAATTGGAATGGTTCTGAGTTTTTGGTTTTGTGCTTTGGCTCTGAGTTGTTCATCTAAGGGGTGTTTGATCCACCCCTCCTTACCTTGGATTTGACTGGTAATGGTAAACTGGTCATCCTTTTCAGGCAGACGTTTACCACTCTTTTCTACCACTTTACCAATACTGATTCTGCCAAGTATTGGCGGTGTAATCGCTAAACCTTTGATCATGTTGTTTGTCCTATAAATAAAATTTTACTGATTACCCCTTGTTATGTAAGTAAACAGAAATATGAAAAGCTACGACTTCGCAAAAACCGCCATTGTTGGTCTACCGCTCCTTCGGGAGTCGGTAGATCGGGGGTGGTTTTTTGCGCTTTTGGGAAGAATGGATATTTCATCTATATATAGTTAGCGATATAGATGCTTGGTTTCGATATGGTCAGTCATCATCGCTATAAATTTGAAAACGTCGTGTGCCTATCTTATTTTGTGGAAACTCATTGATTAGTTCAGGATGCATTTTCAATACAGCCCTAGTATCTAAACCAATAGAATCTTTGGATCGCTTCCATGTGACTGAACCGTTGGAAAAAGTGGCTCGTTCTGCATCCTTCATCAACATTTGAATGTGATGTTTGGTTTCATCGAAATTGTTTTGGTGGATTTCAATATGATGCCTTTCTTTTAGTAACTTGCTAAATAATCGATTGGCGTGCTCGTTTTGAGTGAGGTCTTCCACGGTTAATGGCACATGTTGTGGGTAGAGCTGTTGAATGGCTTTGGCTGCCGATTCACTGGCATCGACATCAGGCGGTGTATCATTTTCAACGCATTCCCAAAAGTAACGTTCAGCATTGATGATGTGCTTAATCACGGTTTCACTGCGTGTGACTTTATAGATACGAGTTTCATGCCCACAGATCAGCACACAAATATGGGTTGCCTGTTTACCTGTCACCGCCAATTGATGTTGTACTTGGCAAAGTACATATAAAGGCACACCATCTCGCCACAACTTTGCACCATGTTCACCTGCGGTTTTACATTCTAAAATCTGGACTTCACCACTGCCTACTACCGAGTAATCCAAATTTGCCAACATAAAATGCTTATCTGCTTCGGGATGTTGCAATACGGCATTGATGCGACGAACTTTATTGTTGGTGTGCATGCTGTAGTATTCAGCGACTAAAGGTTCAAGCTGTTTGCCCCAATATAAAGGTGCATGTCCTGCACTTTCATCTTCAATGGATTGTTTGACTCGTCCTGTTTTGATCATCCACAGTTCAAGCATCGACATATAGGGATTGAGTCCACATGCGGTTGCTGCATCACTGCTGCCAATGCCCTGCTTTCGGACTTCCAACCATTGCTGGTAATTCAGCTTTTTGGTATTGGCAAGACGTTTTGCTGAAGGTGGTTGACTGGTTTTCTTTGGCGTTTTCTTGGTTCGTGTGCCCACCTCAACCTTATGTTCAGTTTCAATCTTGATAGGATAAGGCTGTAAAGGTGGATGATTTAGGGTGTTCTGAATTTGGGTATGACTATTCATAGAGAATATTCCTGTATCAGTAAAATCGTAAAAGCTGAATTTGGGGCATAAAAAAAGCCACATCTGAGGATGTGGCCAAAAGGGTATTGCTTTGCTTGCTACGGTTGTTACCGTAGTTTTAGATTAGGACGTTAAGCTTAATTCAAACTGAATGGATGCCTTGATTTAAGCCACCATTCTTAATGCCTGTTCAAGTCCTCGTTGTTTAATGGCTGCTCCCATACCAAACCATGCTGAATCGAGTCTATGATCTCTACTCATGGCACGACGTTCGTGGTCACAGAATTCAGTAATGGAACAGAGCAAGCCGTAGGCAGTGTCCTTGGCTGAACTCAGCTCTGCCCCACGCCCATGTCCGTTAAACATGGTCATGACTTTCGACATGGCACGTCCATTGGGTTCTGCTTTATTGTCGGTTTTGGATGTAGTGTTGATACCTTGATTTGGCATGGCTACATTTCGGTAGAACTGAATGATACTCTCATCCTGTTCAGCCATACTCAGACTGGTATTGTTAAATACCGCATCAAAGTACGCCGCGGCTTCTTGTTGAGTGACCTTACGTTGGCTCAATTGCTTCATTTCATACATGTGTTCATCCCATGTACGTACTGAAATCCCCAGTTGCTGTTTCACTTTTTCTGCATCAAATCGGGTGCTATGCGGCACCTTGACCACACCTGCACTGCTTTGCTGTCCTTTTAGTGCAATCGCTAAAGTGTTGTTGCATACCACACGAATACTGGTGAACTGCGCCGTGGTAGCTAATGTGCCATCACAGGCCGTTGCCAGTAAAATATAGCCATTGCTGACATCCTTACCCTTAAGTGCTGCGCTCTGTCCTGTTCGTGCCAGTGCCCAGAATTTCTTGCCACCTTTGAGTACACCCGCAGTTTCCAGTTCAAAACCCGATTGCTCGGTCAAGTCACGATAGAACTCTAAAATCTCCATCGGCTGTACTTCCTGAAAGCGTTGGCTCACCACAGATAAAGGTGCATGGGTATCAGATCGATACAATACCCGCTGCTCTTCATAAGGCATGATAATACTCTGCCCTCGATGGTTTTGAGCCATATAGCTGACATTGGAGGACTCAATCCGCCAGTTCATACCTGCCTGCTGTGCCCAGACTTCGATTGGCTGGTTATGGGTTAATTGATTGCCTAAGCCATGCCAAGGGGTTTGACCAACATACGCCATTTGTTCAAGTTGATGTGCCATGATGTTTTCCTTTTAGATATATAAATAAAGTGGGAATGTAATAAGGGTTATGTTCTATTCAGGTCGCTTGATTTCGAACTGTTCCAGACATTGTTCGCACTGGTAATGCCAGATCACTAGGTTGTCCTGTTGCTGGATGTAAAGTAGAAACATCCCACCTGCGGTCAGACCAATAAAGCCGCCAAGCAGTGGATTTATTCCCAGCCTTTTTGAGAGTTCCATGCCCGCACTTGCCAGTGTCATCGGTGAAAAAGAAGAGAATGAAATCTTGGTTCTGGATTGGGTTTCCTGGGTACGCCGTAGTAATTGCACATGGGTTGAGTGGCAATAGGGACATTGCTGCATCAGGTACTCCTGATTTAGATATTGAGAAGTTGAATAACCGGCATAAAAAAACCACGAGCATTAGCTCGTGGTTTTTAGGGTTTATGCAGTTTGGGGAATTTGGGTGATGATTGTTTTGATTAACGGTTCGTTGTCTTTGTAGTCGTCGGGTTTTGTTTATTACATGGACGAATGCTTTGGATATAAGCACCGTCGCCCGTATCTTTAAAGAAACCATTCTTGGACTGGATTTCCAGACATTGTCCTTTTTTATACGGTTTAAGTTGCTTGGCAACCTGAATCGGTAGGGCAAAACTATTCAGGATCACTTCCCCTTTGGTAGTGGGGAAAACCACCGCTTCTTCGCCGTAATGAACATTGGCTTTTAAGGTAATCTGTTCGGTTTTGGCAAAGGCCATTGAACTCGCTGCTATTGTTAAAAGACCGCAGCTGAGGAGTTGAATCAGTTTCATAAGGTTCTCTCGTATTTATTAATAAAAGTTATGTTGGTTTGAATGAATGTATTGTAAAAACAGGTTGGACTTAGCGACCAAAGCAAGGCTTGTAGCCTTCGTTAATGACTTCATCTGTGCTTTTGTTCCACTGCACCACATACCAGGTACATTGATAACGATCTGAATCCCATGCAGTACGGTAAGTGATGGTATTGCCCTGTTCATTCCACCCTTCTAAGCGTTTGGCAACCTGATCTGGAGCAGAACGCCCCCAAACATCTATGAGATGAGAAGCCAGCATGAGCTCAATATCTGCTACTGTGGTACGCAAGTCGGCTGGTGCAGACTGGATTGGATTTAAGCCATAGCGGGAAAGTTTTGTGCTTAAGGTTTTTCCTTCATGGTATTGGGCATCAACGTCATAACTTAAACGTTCAGCCGCTGCTGCTTTTTGGCTGGCTTTGGCACTATCGACTGCGGCAAGTGCTCCAGCAACTTCATCCGCACTAACTTCAAGATGTGCTGTTTGTGTCTGTGGATCTTCGCTTAGACCTTCAATGCCAGAGAGCTTAGGTTCAGTCGGTTCGGATGTGGAATTACCTTGATCCGTTGCTTGCTGTTGTACTTTACTTTGTTCTAATGCAAGTTGTGCCAACTCAATATCGGTTTTACGTTGCTGCTGCTGATTAAATAAAACAGCAGCGACGACAACAATCACCGCAATACCTAGTCCAAGGATCATCAGCTTGGATGTGTGAAGTTTTTGCATCATCTCTCCCTCCCTTAATGCGGCCATAGGCCCTGTTCTTTGAGTGCCTTGATTTGAGGATCGATTGTTACCTCTCCTGTTCGGCAATTGGTCAGCTCACCCGTCTTTTGGTTAAAGCTTTCTGAGACGTTTGGGTTATCACATAAGCGTTTGTATTTACTGACTGGCGCTGGTGCTGCCTGTGATGCTTTAGCTGGTGCACGGTAACCAACGCGACGAACAAATAAACTGTTCCTTGTACCGAATACTCTTAGGATGCCCCCACCTGCCCAGGTTGCGGTATAGGCGAGCTGTTGTTCACAACCATCGAACATTGAGGCTTGAACTTCATGTACACCATAGTGAAGTGTTGCGGAGCGGTAGGTACAAATAGCTTGATAACCACTGCCTTTCTGTACATTGACTAAATGCGCCATGGTTTCTGCTGAACCTAATCCATAAGAAGATGCTGCATGGCTGAGGACACTAAAACCGCTGGCGAAGATTGCCACGGCAATTAATTTTTTCATCATTTTTACCTATTCATTTTTATCGTGTTGTTTGAGATGGTTGCTTAGACTCTCTATGAGAATAGCCATTCCAGAAAGGTAAAGGGCCAGACAAAAGCTCGACCTAGAAGATAGGCTTTGGAATACCCTACGGGAAAACTCCATATTAATTTGATCCAGTAGCCCAACATAATCAGCAAATAAGTAATGAGAACGTTCTTCATGCTCAGCCCCCTATTTCAATTCAGCCATACAAGCAAAGCCTGCACGCTGTACTTGGTTTGCCCAATCATCGGGAAATTGCCAAGGCTCTTTAATCTGTTCTAACCGATCTTTGCCGTAGTGCTTTTCGACATTGTTATAACTACAGGAACAGAAACTACGATTAGCTCCCCAATTTCTGCATCCATCCTTAAACTTAGATTCAAATGAACTGCTACAAGCTGTGAGTAAGGCACAGCCAAATAATAAGAATAATCGTGTTAATCCCATCTCTTCTTCCCATCAATACATATGCGTGCCAGTCCGTCTCCGGATATGGCTTCAATGAGGTAATGTGTAAGTGAAATTGCTTTAATTAAGATCAGAATGAAATCAATGAAGTTGTTTTTATAAAGCCCAGATGTGACTTAGCCTGGGTAAATCCCAAGTTCATTATTGATTGTGATCGTCATAAAGGTTTCAGCAAAATCAGCAGAAACTATGTCCTGCAATAACGCACAGACAAATAGTGAGAAGATGAAGAGAAGAAATTAAAAATAGTACGCATGATGGACTCCTTTTGATTTAAAGAGTCTTACCTATTACTGTCAAATAATGGTGGCAAGACTAGAAGGGTTGACAGACTGGTACAAAAGGAAACCAGCGCACGCAAGCGTGCCCCTCCTAGCCTCACCATAAAGGCGTGACTTAGGAGAACGCACAAAACGAAATACGTTGTTGTGCGCCTTTTGTACCAGCTCTGTCAAAAGCTGACTGGCAATGTAGACCAGCAAACAAAGGATAATCAGCGATATGTAGGGTGTCAATACGTTTTGAAATAGATAGGTTATTCAGCACACATAAAATAAATTTTAATCAGCATTACAAGTAGTTAGTTTCTCAGCATATTTAAAATCTTGAAAAGAACTACTGCAAGTCATTAATATTCATCCCAATCTACTATAAAAACTAGGAACGCAACTGTGCCTGAGCAATTCGATTTTGTTTCGATTAAAAAGAAAGCCAATGTTCATTTTAATGGCACATCCATCAGTCACATTCTTGTTTTAAAAGATGGAACCAAAAAGACTTTGGGTGTAATTCTCCCATCAGAAGAGCCTCTAACATTTAAGACTCATTTGGCAGAACGTATTGAAATAATATCAGGCCAATGTTCTGTTCTAATTGGTGATGATCCTGAAATGCAAATCTATACCTCAGGCGAATCTTTCCGAATTCCTGCAAACAGCCAATTCAAGATGCACACCAGCGAGATCGTAGATTACGTTTGCCACTTTGAATAATACCCAGTTCAAATATTCAGTAAGGAATACAAGGACGGTTTACACCGCCCCCTACTTTCCATACTTTAAGCATCTTTTCTAGAGGTCCCTAGAACATGTTTAAAGCCAACTGGCCAGACTCGAACTGCCATTGAATCCTTACTACTGTTCACAATATCCCGTTTGAGTAAACCATCTAAGTCATCCCGATCATCAAATTCACAGAACATTTGGCTGACTAACTCGTGGCTATAGTTACTCTCATCCTGCAAATTAATCACCATCCCCTTATACTCTGTTGCAAAGCCCCATAATTGCTGTAATCTGCTTAGATAAAAAGGAGTTTCTGCATAGATACGAGCATTCACTGTCAAAGATAAGACCATAACATATTGATTCTTTTCTGGGATACGAACAACACGTCTATACCAATATAAATAACTGACTGGGAAATATTCCAACTGCTTAAGATATTTATTGAAGATTCGAATATGCTCGTTCATTTTCAGAATAGAGATGTTTTCTGCAAACTCTGGTTGATAGGCACAAATCACATTTATCTTAGTGAGATCAAAACAGTACTGAGTGACTTTGTCATACTCATCTTGATAACGTTGAATCTGTTTGATGTGCCTTTCATTTTGTTCTTTCAACTCTTCTAAAATATCAGCACTTAAGAAAGTGCGCTCTAATTTGACCAAGGTCATAGTAATGAGCTTTTTAGCTTGTTCTGGATCACGGATGTCTCGTATTCCCGATTCAATCTGACTTGCTCGATAACACTGCATCATGGTTTCTAACCAAAATCCATAACGATAGTCATTGGTTGCAAAGAGTAGATGCCAAACGTTGATATAGCTGAGCAATCGTTCACACCAATCTTGGGCTTGATATTTCCCACTTTGTTTATCTCTGATATTCAAGAATAGCTCGTGAACATCTTGTTCTAAGCGCGGAGCAATTTGGTGTTCGAGAGAGGTTAATGTCATTTGTTGCATGGTGATCTTCCTATTTTGTTCATAGGAAGACCAACGCGATTATTTATAATTTTTTTCAAAAAAAATAATCTACGTCCTCAACTAGCACGCCCCAGTCGACAATCGTCTTTGCCCATGGTCAAAGGTTTTCATCCGTTTCTTTTTAATGCGTAAACGCTGGTCATACTTCGTAGGTTCCGTTAAATATCGTCCTATTCGGAGTACGTTCTGTAATTTTGACTCATCCCCTCTGACCAACTTATCCAAGCCATCTACCCCATTTTCAATAAAACTTTTACGGTATTCCTTATCATGCAAATTAAAGTGACAGCCCTTAGCCTCAGTAATTTTACGCCAGAGCTGCGAAACCTGATCAGCAAAATACCAACCGTTTTGATGCTTAGACCCCTTATAAATCAACAGCAAATGAACATGGTATCCGCCACATTTCCCACCTTGTTCCAAAGCCCATGCATAACCGATTAAATCTTTAAAACAGGTATCTTTATCGGATATCCGCTTTAATAGTTTCGATAGGTGTAAATGGACCTCAGCAATAGAAATAGAGTCCCTGACCGCTTGTTCATACTTCAGGTCTACTCGAACAATCAATGATTTGCAATAGCGATGTAAGACTTCGCTTAGGTAGGCTTCCATACTCAGACGGTTATTGAACTCTTGTGCATAGAATGCCTTGCGATCTAATTCCCACTCCCATTGCCCGATATAAAGCACTTTAATGACATTAAACCAATAGGGACTAGAATGAACTTCTGAAAGGCTTAACTGATGTATCTGGCAAAGAGACTGCATAACAGGCACTACTTTTCTAAAATTCGATACTGGGAATTGTAACTGAAGCCCTAATGCTTCTAGCTCCAGAAAGGCAGGAATGAGCTCACAACAACGCTGTACGCAATCCCTCAATAATTGAGTCTTCTTCCACTTTGCACACGTTACATGGTCATGTATACGAGCTACGTCTTGCTGGAGTTGTTCAATCGCCATTACGCTTAATATTTCATTTGTCATTAGAATCTACCTATTGAATATCATAGGTAGAACAATTCAATTATTTTTAAACGAAATTTTGATTAGGAAAGTAATCTATTCGAGTAGTTTGTTCCACTACTCGAACTAGTATAGGAGGAAAAGAATATTTCTGAGGACACTCCAATAGTAGGTATATGCCATCTGCATGGTTTAGATTCAAATTACTGATATCAATACCAACAATACATTTCTATGAGTGTTAGCACTCTAAGATATGTATATCGATATACGAGTATAGGTCATATACCTAGATTATAGGTTATTGATATAAATATAGATATATAGTTAATAATATCATATACCCACTCTCACCAAACTGTGGACAGCCTAGATTTAGCGAGCATATCATTCGAACTTATCAGCATTGCTTCCCCCCCATGGTGAGGATGCCAAGCGGAAGTTAAAATCTAAATGTCCGAATCAACTGTACTCAGCTGTACCATTTTTCAGCTATAAGCAAGCCATGATTAGATGTGATACAGGTACTCAAGCTCGGCCTCTACTATCAGTCCTAAAACTTATAAAACCAACATAAGGTTTTGACTTAACAGGGAATAGTTACTAACTTTGTACATAGGCTTACTTGGTAGACTCCAAATAAAATGAAGGTTCTCTTCAACTTTTAACGCCCACCCATTGGTTCTATTAATTTGCTATCTTGACTGATGTAATAAAGCCAACCGTCGCTTATGAATTCAATCTGGGAACGACACGCTGCACACTATCTATAAGCTTTAAAGATATTCTTAGAAATACCATCATTAAGCTCATCCATTCCTATCTCTAAAAAAGTTTGATCCAACTCTATATTACAATTCGGGTAGCTCGCCATCTTCATTTCTCTTTGTAAATCATCAACAGAGAATATTAATATTGCAGAATTTATAAAATAACCACACCTAAATGAAGTAATTAATCATCCAAACCATTAAAGTATTTTATATAATGTGATCTTAACGAAATGACGAATGATATGTTAAACCATGTTAGAACAGATTTTAAAAGAGATAGCCACAACTGAAAAATTTCTAATTGATATCTCCCCATCTACCGCTCATTTGCTTATTACTGAAAAAACAAAAAAAGAAGAAGAAATTCTTTTCTTAGATGGAAGTAAAGTAAATCAAATGACTAATGTAGAAGTCGTCACGCCTATCATTGATTATGACTATCTAAAATCTAAATTTAATCAGAACCCTTTTAATCTGATTGAAAATCTACCTGATATTTACTTGACCTACATTTACTGTTTAACCAAAGATGCTCGAGCTGCACTCTGGGAAAATAATATTGAGCTTGTTCAAAAAATCTTAATCCGAATCCAAAAAATAAAGAATATTTTTGCCATTATGCAAGAAAATACACATCACATCATTTCTCCGACTCAGTTTGATCAGCCTCTTTCCATCGCTCAATTTTGCTTTTACTTTCCGCTTGGAAATAAAATCATGCTGAGTCGTTTTTTTACTTCTCAGACAGAAACAAACGATTTTTTGAGCAGAAAAATTCCAACACAACTGCAAGAAGCACACCGTGAAATTTTCTACAATTTCATTGAAGAGTGCCATCAACAGGGGCAACTCTGGAAAAGTGGAAATGCACTCATCCTTGATATTGAAAAGGTGTTTCATTCACATCTCGCAACCTTAATCAAAACCAATCAATCTCATTTTATTAAAGGTAGGAAAACATTTATTCAACTCTATACAACTATTCAAAAAAGATTAAAGAAGGAATTAAGAGAAAATCGCTCACTTACACCCGAGCAACGCTCCCATGCAAAACATTGGATCGAAAAGATTGGGCAGTTAATTCTTGAACAGCAAGATTACTTGAAGAAAGATTTTATTTTTTTAATAAAAAGATCTTACTCAAATCGTACTTTAACAGAATGGTTGAACCAAAATGAGACGCTCAAGGAACAGGTCATTCAAGCTCCAAAAAAGAGTTCTTAGCTGAAACACCCATTTATTTTGTTTGTTTTTTAATCAAAAAATCTTCCCTTAAAAAAGCGTTTTTTTCATAGAACAGCTCTCGCCAATTCACCTAACACCATGTTTTTTATACAAAAAACCTTTGAAAATGGGTGTTAGCCACAGTATCCACCTATATACTTATTTTTCAATAAGTTAGCCTCCTATGACACTTTATAACACGCTATGCAAAATTGAATTACAACCTAATCAGCTCTCTCTACACTAAAAATATCACCAACAACGTAGAGTACCACTATGACAAAACAAGTTGATAAAGTTTTGATTCCATTAATTCAGGATCAACAACTCTATCTTCCTCCATCCTCTGCCTATGATACGGCATGGTTGAATAATGATTTTAGAATTGAACGATTACTTCAATTCACGAGATTCACTATAGCCTGTACCAAGAGTGTATTACCCAGGCATAGAAATTACAGATCAGTATCTCTTCTGGGGAAGGATTCGATATTTTGAATGGTTTCGTCCATTTATTAAATTATTTGATGAACCACTAAATCTGGATATTAGATTTTTTAAGAATTTTGTTTTATCAGAAGAACTTAAGGTCTTTTTCAAAGCATTATCTTTAATGAAATATCCGCCAAGCCTAATGGGTTTGTTTGAAAATAGTTTTAAAACACAGCATGAGATTATTTGGAAAGAAAAAATCCAATATCTCAATGAATTTATAAACCATATTCGTAATCTGATGAATGATAAGGGTGTTAAATCCCTAATCAGAAAAAGAGAACAGAAGATTAGCAAGAATTTAAAATCTTGTCGGGAATTTACTAGAGTATTGTTTGAACAGCATGGTGAACTAACAGTATTTCAAGTTGATTTGGCTTTTACACCATATGTTGAAGACTTGAAACATAATGACCTAACTAATTTAGGTTCATCATTTCATGCTCATCTCAAACTTGAGTTACTTAAAAAGAATGTAGCTCAACTTTGGGGAAATCGTCGACACAACCACCTCCTTCAACAAATTGTTGGACGTATTTTTAGATTCGAACATAGCATTAAAAAAGGTTTCTATGTCCATGCAATCTTCTTTATCAAAAGCCATGCCAATCATGATTTTCAATCGTCATGTAAGTTAGAAATTACTAGGCAATGGCTTCAGATTACCAAAAATAAAGGCTGTACGTATGACTGTAATTTAGCCCCATATCAATATTACAAAGGTAATAACGGGCTAAATCAAAGTATGACAGCAAGAGAAAATCTTATGTTATCTATCGAATATCGTTGTAAAGCACAGAAGTTTTTTATGTTTAAGCTTCTTGATTCTAAAGAATATAGAACACTGCAAAAAAGCCAGTGTCCTGTTTCCATAGCAAAGTGATGAGGAGCATTATTTATGACAACTTATAATGTACTTCATTTAAATGTAGCTATAGCCTGTATGCATGGCATTCCTGCGGGTGCATCAAAATGCATTTTAAGTTTGCAACAGAAACTTAAACGTATTACATCTTGTTCCTCAATTGAAATGCTAAAGAGCATCACTGACAAGGATGGTATTCAGCATGCACGCCCAACAAAATTTGCACTGAATTTATCAGAAACCATTGGGCTTGTTCAGCAAAACCCTTTGGTCAATGGTCAAATGCGGATCAGTTTGCCACCCCTTATCGAAGGATTCAAACGTTTAGGGCTTCCCTACTTCGGTGTTGATCAGCCCATCAATCCGAACTTTTTCCAAAATGCGATAAAGCATTTCCAGTTAAATACACAAACGCGTGCATTTGATGAAGCTAAGCAAGCTTGGCTTGAGGTCTCTGAACATTCAGCTAAAGGTTTTGACAAAGCCATAAAGACCTTATTGAAAAACGTAAAGGGGATTGATTTATATGAACTCATCATCTGTACACCTTTAAATCCGCATCTTATAGCGGGGTTAAGCGTTACAAACCAAACTCAATATAGCCACTCCTTGGATAAAGAGATCATTCAACTCATTTGTAAAAATGAAATGAATGCGGTGTGTGCTGTGATGTGTAAATCTGAGATCAATATGCATCAGCACTATGTCTATCGTTACATTATGGCTGTTCAATGCGAATATGTTGACGACCCTATAGGAATCATAGATAACTCTTTTGTGAATGAAGTTCAAAATTTAATTGAACCATACAGTAATAGTAGGGTCTATTTTCAGCCTTGTAACTTGAATGGGTTTATGGCAACTCATCGATTTATGAAGAATGATCCACAGTGTAAAGCACAAATTAAGCGACTTAAAACCTATTTGGTTGGTACAGACACATTAGTTAGGCTCCATTCGGATCAACCCTCTTTCCGAATATTGTACACAAAATTTTAAAACTGACTGATATGGCAAAACAGCCATTCGAATTGAAATGTAATTGATTTAGATTGGATTTAAAAATGATTGAAAAGCGCTATCGAGTAAAAGATTTAGTGAATTATCCTGAACGTCAGGCAAAGGATTATGTTGATCGTGGTGGACGTAGACGTCGGCTATCTCACAAGCCTGCAACCAAAGGTTTATTAAACCTTGCTGAATCCACTTTCTGGAAGATGATTCGTCGTGGTGATTTCCCTGAACCCACTTATCTAACTAGAAGTATGCCAACTTGGACTGAAAGTCAGATCAAAGCCTGGCTTGAACACAAAGCATTAGAAGCTGCATAAATTGAAATAGCCTGTCATTAGACAGGCTATTTGTGTTAACAATATAAAAAATAATAAAAACTCTTCACGATAAAACTAATTAATAATATATTAAAAGTTCATAAATATTTTTAACTAGGGTCAGTTCACATGCCTAATTTAGAACATGCAATAAATACTTTTACGCCACAACCTAAACAAGATGTTCAATCTTTTTTAAACCAATTCCCTGAATCAGTACAATTACAATTCGTAAGTGCTTTATATCATGGAAGGACTCATATTCATCACACAGAATTTTCTGTAGATGAAGATCCTCGCAACCTAGGTACTACAAATGCCGATCACATCTCTAGTGATGAATATGCTAAGCTTATTTGGGAAAAAGGAAATAATGTTGTCTTATATCTAAACAAATTTAGAGAATGTGCTAATAATGCTAATTTTGATATTAATACACTTTAGGTATTAATAAAAAAAGGACTAATCTTTAAGTTAGTCCTTTTTTTATTAATTTCTACAATACTCGATTAGATATCTTAAACAGTGGCCATGCATTCTTCTACCTTTTGGTCACTGTGCTCAAGCAACGACTCTAAATAATCAGCCCACTCCTGCATCATCTCACGACGATTATTCAGGAACTTGGTTCGGTTATAGGCTGTACCATTATTGTCTTTAACCTTATGGGCTAACTGATGCTCAATAAAATCTACGCGTTGCTCCAGAATTTCATCCAGCATAGTACGTGCAGTCGCCCTGAAACCATGTGCTGTTTGTTCACCTCCATAACCCAAGCGTTTTAAGGCTGAATTGATGGTATTGTCTGAAATAACTGTCTTACCATCCCGACCAACAAAGATATACTCACTATAAGGATGTAAATCAATGATTGATTCAATCAGATCAAAGGCCTGATCTGACAAGGGTACAATATGAAGTTGTTTGGTTTTACTAGCTGTAAATTTAAAGCAACGCTCTTCACGGTAGAAATACTCCTTTTTCAGCATCCTGATCTCTCCTGGGCGCTGAAAGGTCAATACAGAGATTTTTAGTGCTACCTGTGTGGTAAGTAAACATCGCGGATAAAGCTTAGTGTAATTCCAGATTTTATTTAACATAGGCGCTAGGTCTTGCTCTTCTGTCACGGCTGCAAAGTTACCACCCTGTGGTTTTGGTAATTCTATATCCTCAATGGGATTATATTGGATCAGCTTTTTCTTACGTGCGGATTTAAAAATCTGGTTGAGGTCTGATTTCAGGCGTTTGGCAACTGATAAAGCACCACGTTCAATAATTCGCTTAAAGACCTTAGCCTCAAGTATTTCCAAGGTAAGTTGCGGAAAAGTTAGATTACCGATATAAGGATAAGCATCATGTTTTAAACGACGGATTGTTTCTTCATCCTGCTTTTGTTCCAGCTCACGTTTATACAACCATGCTTCAGCAACGATACGAAAAGTGTTTTCAACCTCTTTTTGTTTCTGCGACTTGGTTTCAATCCGTTCCATTGCTGGATCTATGCCCTGCTTAATAAGTTTCTTATATTCATCACGAATAGTACGCGCATCATCCAAGGAAACTTCTGGATAGGTTCCTAAAGATAAATCGTTACGCTTACCTAAGAATGGACGTGTGTAATTAAATATCCAGTACTTACTACCACTCTGATCGATACGCAAGTACAGATTTCCCCCATCTGAAAGCTTATACATCTTTTCAGGATCAGGTTTAGCCTTTTTAACTTGTAAAGCACTGAGCTTATTAATTCCACGAGTAGTCATAGTTCAGACATAAAAAAATGCAGTAAGAAATAATCTTACTGCATTTTTTACTACTTTATAACTACCGATTGGCGTAGTGCGTCAAGGCTTGTCATATCGTATATTTCCAACTTTAACCTTATAAATCAAAACCTTATATAGTGTTAAACAGTGTCAGAAATTTGAATTTGGCGGAAGCGGTGAGATTCGAACTCACGGAGGACTCACACCCTCGTCGGTTTTCAAGACCGGTGCATTAAACCGCTCTGCCACGCTTCCATGTGCGT